>Ga0116149_1001544_pt1 | contig 27561 bp, 22 predicted proteins | sample AD_UKC057_MetaG_FD_89787 | JGI IMG/M metagenome (GOLD analysis project Ga0116149, IMG submission 89787) | Active sludge microbial communities of municipal wastewater-treating anaerobic digesters from USA - AD_UKC057_MetaG | ecosystem: Engineered > Bioreactor > Anaerobic > Digestate | place: USA...
AGGCTTCGTCCGAAACTGCCTTACTCAGCAGCCTGGCTTGCCAGGGCGTAGTCCGAAACGCAGTTTCGGACGAAGCCTGGTGGAGCCGAACGGGATCGAACCGTCGACCTCTTGAATGCCATTTGAGAAATGGTGTCCGGCGGCGTCCAACCACGTACGGTCGCGATCGTGCCTATCAAACTCCAAAGATTCGACTTGCAGGATTTCACTCCGATGGGGTTCCACTCACGCTGCGCAGGTTTAAACGCCTCCGATTTCCATCCAATTCGCGGGAGGGGAGCACGCTGGGGAGCAAGCACAAGGCGCGTTCAAGGTGCCAGAACCGTGTCTGCAGCCCATCAGGCAGCCCATAAGAAATGGTCTATTCGCGTTCCTTTCCTCACTATCAAATACCGTGACCGGAGAGACAATCAACAAGAGAACGATCATCAAGGAGACACCGATGCCCTATTGGATCTACGAGAAAGGCGAGCCGATCGGGCCCCTGAGGTTTGAAGATGTCGTCAAGCGAGCAAAGCCGGTTTCTCTGGTCAGCCACAACCGGGAGTGGCTGCCATTTTCCGAGCACCCCGATTTTTCCAACACTGACCGCCAACTCCCCCCAGGAGGCGCACCTCATGTCGGGGGGGTGAAGTCGAAAGCGGATGGGAAAAGCAGGCCACATACAAAGGGTCGCGTGCTGAAGGTTGCGATCCTCGGATGCCTCGTGATCGTGATTGGCGTGGTGGCTCTGTTCGTCGTGATCGGTAAGGTGGCCGAACGTGCAGTCGATGAGGAATACGAAGTTAGTGCGGAGCAAGGACTGCCGGATGAATCCTCGGAAACGCCCTGGGCGTATTCCGAACCCATTGACACAGTGAAGCTCGAATCGATTTCCCGAGTCATTGACGTGAGCGAGGTGGAAAGTTGGCTACGCCCAGTGATGGAGTCGGCAGTACAGCGAAGAGAGATTGCGAGACTAGAGAACGGAGTCGCTTGGGTGCCGTCCTCCGCATGGCAGGCGGAAAAGAGGTCCTACCAGAAGGAGATTCTCCTCAACCTCGCCATTATCGGCTGTAATTGTCTGGACCCTGGCCGATGGGACGCTGAAGTACGCAGCGTCGAGTCGGACGAACTCTTTGCGTCCATATCACCAAACGGTCTCAGGGCGCTGTGGACGAGAGCGGGCGTGTTCCCAGCCTCAGCGGGAAATTCAGGCTCCGTCGACCTCACATCCGGCATGACGAGTGACGAACGGCTCCAAGCACTTTGGCATCAGCTTGAGTTCGTCGAAGGGGCACGTCTGGGGAATGCATGGGGAATTCCAATAGGGGAAGCTCCATGGGACATTCGTATCCGACTTGATCAGGAACGCGAGAGGCTGCTTAGCGAAATTCGCGCCGCTTCGGCATCAGGACCCCCAAGTCAACCGGAAACTGCCGGCGGATCGGACCGATCGCCTAGCCGAGTCGACGCCCGTAAGACTCTAGCGGACGACAATCGAGCTGCACCATCGCCGTCTAGGCCGGCTGAAGTGCGAGCCGAATCACAGCGGCCAAGAACACCAACCCAAAGCCAAGGCCACATATATTTCCCCGGCGGAACGTCGGCAACCGAGCAGATCCCGTCGTGGGTACCGGTTTACTCGAACGGCAGATTCCAGAACCCAAGTTTCATGGGGATGGGCAATGCGCTCATCGGTGGATTCGAGGTCGTCACGTCAGACCCCGTTGATGCTGTGGTCGCGTTCTATCGAGCATCGTTGAAGAACGCGGGTTTCGCGATCGAGGGCGACTCCCCTTCCTCGGGTGACGGTGGGACCCGCCGCATAAACGCACAAAACAGCGCCGCCGACCGCAAGGTCGAAATCACCCTCAGAAGAGGGGATGGCGAGACGATCGTGACTGTCTCGTACAGTCAGGGGCGCTAGACAGCCAATACGAACTCAATTCTGAGTCGTGCGACTCCGACTTGGCAGTGGGGTGGGCCTCCTTGCCAAACAAGGCCGCATCAACGGTACGGCCTGAGGCCAGTGCGGTTCCCCTGCCGCCAGATCCACGGGGGCGTTGGGCCTGAATCCGACCAGAGTCCTCGCCCTTCGGTCCGGGCCTTGGTTTCAGCAGCCACCAATGTTGGGTCCGCAGGTGCACGTGGGTAGTACCAAGCGAGTCCCTCGGCAACGATCAACCCCGAGTAGTCCCTGCCGTAGATTTCCACTCGACCCACGACCGTCGAACTCAACTCCGATTCGGGAATGACGGTGACGATCTTCCCTTCCAGCTTCCGAATCGCGAAGTCTGTTGCATCGGTCCCATATGGTTGTTCGAGTTCAGGGCAGTCGACCCAAGCAAGATCGACTGTCACGACCTGTCGGTCGCGCTTGACGAGAATCGTGTCGCCGTCAATTGCCCGCTGGCATCGACCAGTCCATCGGGCGGGAGCATCCCCCCCGAGCGAGAGTGAACTCGATAGCACCATGAGCATGGAAGGCAGGATCCGGTTCCCCATCACTCGTCTCCCCTCCTGATTGTGGCACGCGAACCGAGATTCGATCGAGTCCGCGGATGTGTATCGTCGGGTCGAATTCACATCTCGTATTTATTAGGGTTTGTCCGTTCCACGTGGTCTTGATGACCCGGAATCTCTCCCGCGTTTTGTCAGATGCCTCGAATCTGCTGACACCATCGTGGTAATCCCTCGCCCTCCGTCCGCAATCAACTGAGTCAGCGCGGGACTCCTGCCCTCAGTCGCGGACCGGTCGGGTTCAAGTTGGTTCGTCAATCTTCGGCTCCTTACCAGAGTGGCCCGCTTTATTGGTTGCCGTCACCTCGAAGCCCGGCTGGTTCGCGGGTGGCTAGCTCAGACCATAGGAGGGTCCAGAAGATGTTGCTAGATGTCGCGCAAGTAGCGGAAAGACTGGGGGTGACCCCCAAACGCGTTTATTACTACGTCGCAAGGGGTTTCTTGCCCACCGTTCGCATCGGTCGGCAGATCAAGTTCTCCAGCGACCAAATCGAACGTTGGATTGAAGCGGGTGGTACTCCGCTTGCGCCTCCGGTGGTAGATGACCATCAGGGAGGTATCCATGTCGTTTAGCACCTCCCCTATTACCCCCACGCGTCGGTTTCGAGGGCGGTCCCGCATGAGACCTGGACTTCGAAAGGACCGTGGACGTGCACAGTCCGCTTCCGATCCGAAGCAAACGCCAACCCAACCGGTGGCAGTTGCACGACCCACTCCGCCGGCAGTCGGTTCCCCAATGGTGGACTGGGCGATCTACTTCATCGAGGAGCTGAAGTGGGCGATCGTTCCCATTCTCTCTGGGTTCAAGAGGCCGGTCAGCTCGGGCTGGAACAAGGCTCGGACTGATACAAACCCTGGGGGTTACGCCACGTGCCTCAACGACGCCGCCGATACCTGGGGCAATGACAACCAACTCGGCATGGGGGTAGTTCTCGGCCCCTCCAACATCTGTTCACTTGATGTTGACGACGTGGATCGAGCCAGGGACGCGCTGGTGAACGTCGGGATCGATCTCGACCTGTTGCTGGAATCCGGTGTTCGACTCGTCGGGGATCCCACGCGAGCCAAGATACTGTATCGGACACCGCCCGGTGTTGATCTGGGACTGAAGAAGTTCACGGTAACAGACCCCGCGGAACCCAACGGCAAGCCCTGCACCGTGTTTGAGCTGCGGGCGGGGCCGGTCCAAGACGTACTGCCGCCCACAGTCCATCCTGGAACCGGCAAGCCCTACCAGTGGCTGGATCCACCCTGGAGGCCCGAAGGCATCGAAGCGCTTCCTCACGATCTCCTGGAACTCTGGCTCAATTTCGATCGGAAGGCCCCCGAGCTGCTGGGTGACCACACCAAGGCCGAACCCGTACAAACAAACGTGGTGCGTGAACACACGGCGCGCCGCTCGAATGATGAGTGGGACCGTGTCCGTGACGAGATTCGCCGGAGGGTCTCCGTCGAGGATCTCCTCGCCGAAATGGGTGCGATCGGGAAGGGTCAAAAGAGCTACCTGTGCCCGTTTCACAACGAGAACAATCCTTCCTTCTCCGTCTGGGATACAGGTGATGGGTACGACCTTTGGATTGACTTTCACGGGAACGCCCCGGTGGGGCGTCCCACATCGAGCGGACACTCAATCGGTGACGTGATCGACCTCTTTCAGCACCTGCACAAGCTGCCCAGCCCCGGCGCTGCTACCGCTGTGATGGCAACACAGCTCGGGATCGCACTTCCTGATGTCGAGTATGCACACACCCCTCGTGGCACCGTGTGGAAGAAGCGCACAACCGCGGGTGTCATCGACCATCTGCTTGCCAACTTCAACGCAACCATCGTCGAGGAGGTCCTTTTCGACGACGGTGCCGAACAGACCCGACAGCTCAGAATCGCGGGCGACGTGGGAGGCGCTCCGCTCCCGGTGATTGATGTTCCCGCCGAGCAGTTTGCTGGACTCACGTGGGTCACCAAACAGTGGGGCAGCCGCGCCATCGTTCGTGCGGGTTCAAGCACGAAGGACCACTTCCGAGCTGCGACCCAGATTCTATCCCCCGAACCCCTCTTAAATCAGGTATTCGCACACACGGGCTGGCGACGCGTGGGTGACGAGTGGCTTTTTCTTCACAACGCCGGAGCGATTGGGGCGAATGGTCTCCGCACCGACGTACAAGTAAGCCTCCAAGGGACCCTGCAAGCGGTCGAGTTGCCGCAGCCGCCGTCGGGACTGGAATTGGCCAGAACAGTCGGCGCACTCCTACAACTGGAAAAGGTCGCACCGTCAGTCCTCACGCATCCGTTGCTCTGTGCCGTATTTCGGGCAGTGCTGTCTGAGGTCGAGCCCGCACTGTACTCCCTGTTTCTGGTGGGGCCCACGGGGGCTGGCAAGTCGTCGCTCATCGCCGTTTTCCAGGCGGCATTCGGACCGCGGTTCCGGCTTGACCATCTGGTTGCTGGATGGGCTTCAACGGCAAACGCCCTCGAGCGCGTCGCGTTCCTTGCAAAGGACGTTCTGGCAACATTCGACGATTTCGCTCCCAGCGGCAGCACCGGTGATGTGAAGAGAATCCACGCGACGGCCGAGCGAGTCCTTCGCGGTGCGGGGAATCGGAGTGGACGCGCAAGGCTTAGGGACGATTCGAGCCTCAGGTCTACGTACTACCCTCGCGGTGTCATCGTCAGCACCGGAGAGGACATCCCCAAAGGACACAGTTTGCGCGCCCGTACTCTCGTCCTGGAAGTGGGTCCAACCGATGTGGATTTTGACGAACTTACGAAGGCTCAACAGCTGGCGGAGGACGGAGCGTACGCCTCCGCGATGGCCGGATACCTCGTGTGGCTGGCATCGCGAATGGACCGCCTAAAGCGTGGCCAGAGCTTGGCCTCTCACAGGGCGCGGAATCTCTTTAAGTCCGGTATGCCTCACAGACGAACCCCGGAGATCGTCGCTAGTTTGTTCACCGCCGCCGAGGTCTTTGTGGAGTTCGCGGTCGATGCGAGGGCCCTGTGCGTAGCCGATGCGGACGCGTTTCTGGATCGCATACAGCACTCGCTGTTGACCTGCGGGAGCGCCCAAGCCGACCACCACCGCTCCGCCGACCCTGTTGACCGTTTCTTCGAGCTCTTGGCTGCTTCGATCAGCAGTGGGTGCTCGCACGTTGAGTCCGCCACCGGCGGCCCTCCGGCTAACCCACTCGCCTGGGGGTGGCGAGAGCAGAACGACGGGGGGTACGTCCGATACACTCCCTTGGGGCTCCACATCGGGTGGGTCGATGGTCAAGATCTGTATTTGACCTTCGACGCTGCGTACAAGGCGGTCGAGTCGCTTGCTGCGGGAGTGGGCGAATCGATCGGGGTATTGTCTTCGACACTAATCAAGCGCATGGCGGAGCGCAGCCTGCTCAAAACCCACAACAGCGGGCGACACACCATCCGAAAGCAGCTGGGCGGTGGTTCGCATCGGGTCATCCATGTCAGTGCTGCCCAAGTGACGGGATGAGATCGATGGCCGCCGTTCTTGACACGCCGACCACGAATTGGGATGCGGGGAGATATTCTCGCGTCCCTTCCATCTCCGTATTGACTCAAACTCGGCTCCTGCCCACTGGTAGCCCTCGACGTGACCAAACGTCGTCTTGGGTCTTCCATCAGATCTGGGTGATATTGTCGGTCCTTCTCCCACGGCTCTGGCCGACATTCCCGCACCTCCCGCTTCTTGCGTGGTGGGGGGGAGTCGGTGGGAGCACCCCCCCCGCGGGTGCGCTCGCGGACTCACGCACCGTCGGTCACACCGTCTTGATCAAGGGGGTACCAGCGTTCTGCGGGAATCTTGGGCACGGAGGGAATAGCCTCGTCTCAGACGTCCGCCGGTATCGGTGGTTTCCTTCGCTTGTGTGCGGGCGCCGCGCTGGGCATTCGACGGGCATCCCCCCCATCAGGCTAAGAAACATACCCACTGCCAACACAACTACCGGGAGGCACTCGATGACCGCGCCCCTTACTCCTGGTGGGAGTCTCGGCACGGATGGTGGGAGTGGTTCAACGACAAAAGACGGGCCCTCCTGGGAATCAAGGATCCGGTCGGTTTCTGACCGCTTTGTGAGGCTGCTTGCAAGGGGCATTGCGCGTTTGTTGACTGTCGTTTCGCCCGACGGGTTTCAATTTCTGGGGGCTGCCAAGGCTCTGATTCGAAGCGGGCTGCACGTCGCGATCAGAGGTGCCATTAGGAGAGCCAGGGAGAGGGTGTCGCTCGCGCTCGCCGTCCACAGTATGCAGCTCCTCCCCTTTTCCTCCCCGCGGGGACCACTGGATATGCACTCAGCCGAACCGTGGCCACTGTTCCATGTTCCTCGGAATTCACTCGTTTACTTCGACCGCGAGCGTGCCCCTGCGAACAGTGCGAAGAAGCCGACACCATCGGACCTTCTCCAATCACGCATATTTTTCGACCCCGAAGTTCCACAAGAGAATCGACTACCCAAGAGGATAGGCGCGCCAATCGACTGCCCTAGGGCCGATCTGATCGCTTGATTGCCAATCTAGGATCCTTCCATAAGAACTTCGAATCCAACAACTTAACGCGACATGCTCCCCGCACGCTCCCCGTGCGAAGTGTCGCTCGACAGTGAAAGGAGTGCGCGATGCCCAGCCACATCCTCAAGCGAAAGCGCGCCGACGGGAGCGTCGGATATCAACTGCGCATCCCGGTCGCGAAAGACCGTGATGGCAAGCCGAAGTTCGTGATTGAGACCTTTGACAAGTGGGCCGACGCCCTCGCTCGCAAGAACAAGATCTTGAGTGAGCGCGACGATGGCGTTGTCGTCATCCCTCAGCGAACGACCTTCGACGACTACCTCGATAGCTGGCTCGCCGGGAAGAAGCACAACGTGAAGGCGAACACCTTCGAGGGATACGAGCGCACCCTCGACCTGTACGTGCGCCCGTATCTCGGTGCGCGGCGGCTCGACAAGCTGAAACCGATCGAACTCGAATCCTGGATCAGCCAACTCCTCGACAAGGGGCTGTCACCCCGCACCGTGCGCTATGCCTTCGGGCTGGTCAGTGATGCACTCGGTCACGCCGTGCGTATGGGGATGCTGCCCCGCAACGTCGCGAAGAGCGTGAGGCCCCCGAAGCAGACTCGCCACGAGATGCAGGCCCTCGACGCGGAGCAAGTGAAGTTGTTGCTTAGGACGATCAAGGGGAGCAAGCACGAGGTCCTGCTTCGCCTCCTGCTTTACACCGGCCTTCGACCAAGCGAAGCCCTAGGCCTGAAATGGAGCGACATCGATTTCAACAGCGGCGTGGTCAAGGTTCAGCGGTCGCTCACCTGGACCTCGAAGGGTTGGCTCTTGGGGGATACGAAGACGGCGTCGGCCCGGAGGAGCATTCCGATTGCATCGTGGATGGTCTCTCTCCTCACAAACCACCGCCGGCTGCAAGCGATTCGCCGAATGAAGATTGCCGACGTTTGGCAGGACCACGAACTCGTGTTCGCCGACGAGATTGGGGGGCCGCTTCGCCCAGCTAATGTGCTCAAACGGCACCTTCGCCCCGCCCTTCGGAAGGCCGGACTGCCCGAGAAGTTGAGGTTGTACGACCTCCGACACAGCACCGCGAGCCTGTTGCTCGCCGCAGGCGTGAACGCGAAAGTCACAAGCGAACGCCTCGGTCACAGCACGGTCAGGATGACACTGGACACCTACTCGCACATCACGCCAACGATGCAGCAAGCCGCGTCGGACAGGCTCGACGTGATCCTTGGCGACGGCAGCTCGACGTAGCTCCCCCACGCCGCGCCCCTAAGTGAAGCGCCCCACCGCGGGGCGCTTTTGTTTTTCCGCCCCCCATCAACAAGAAGCCCGGCACCAGCGGCAACTGGCACCGGGCGAGCCACACGGGAAGGAAGCTCCCATGTTGCCCAAAGTCCATCTTACAGTCCGATCGTCAAACACAAAGACCGGACCAATCCCCGTGAGTACATCCTCGGCTGATACCTGTCCATCGAGCTGCCCCCTCAAGAAGGGTGGGTGCTACGGAAACGGAGGCCCGCTCGCCATCCACTGGAAGGCCGTAACGGAAGGTCGCCGCGGCAGCAACTGGGGCACCTTCTGCAAGCAGATCGCAGCGCTGCCAGAGGGTCAGCTCTGGCGACACAACCAGGCTGGAGATCTCCCAGGTACCAACGGGATTATCGACAAGAAGTTGGTTCGCCAACTAGTTGAAGCCAACCGGGGACGGAATGGTTACACATACACACATCACGCGATGAGTCAGCACAATGCGGCGATCGTTGCACACGCAAACGAAAATGGCCTCACCATCAACCTCAGCGCGAACAACCTGGCACACGCCGACGAGTTGGCGGATCTGGGCATCGCGCCTGTGGTTTCCCTCGTGCCGGAGGGCAGCCCGCGAAGAATGACCACACCGGCTGGTCGCAAAGTAATCCTGTGTCCAGCGCAGCATCGCGACGACGTCATGTGCCTGTGCTGCAGACTGTGCGCCCGCGCTGACCGAAAGGTCGTCATTGGATTCTCGCCGCACGGGGCCCAACGTCGGCCGGCAAACCGCATAGCAGCGGATTAGCAAACACAATCACTCCCTACCGCGCTGCGACGACGACCAGCGCGCCACGTTGCCTCCAATATCGTCCGGATGGGTTGGGACCTCTGCTACGCTCGTGACGCGGCCGGTCGGGTTCCGGAGCGAACCCTGATGCGTCTGCCCGGCCCGAGCGCGAGCCGCGCCCGAGGGAGGTCATTCCGGCGCGTGACTGGACTCCTCAAATGCTCGCTCTGTGGCACCGAGTTGCGGATCGAGGACTCGACCTGCCCGAAGTGCCGGCCGCAGGAAATCTCCGTCGAAGTTGGTGCATCGGGTCATGCCTTGGTTGAAAGCAAGCCAGCAACTGTGGTCACGGACGGCGTTGATCCCGTGACTGGCGACAGGAAGTTCTCAGTGGGTACACCCGAAGTTCGGTCGGAGTCCTCGCGCTCAGCAGGCGGTGAAGTCTCACTTTGGATTGCAGGCCCAACGCGAAGTGGGAAGGAGGGGGAACCGCGAGTCGCCAGGACTCTCTGCGAGAGACTGCGGAATCAGGGCCGACATGCTGTCCGGGTCAAGCGTACAGAAGAGCAGCGCCGCTTGGACGACGACCACGGAATCGACGAGGTAATCGAAGTTGGCGGTAAGAGGATCAACGTCCAAATCGTCAGGGCACCGCTGGATTCGGGCCTTTGGAGGGGCGCCTCGCGTGGCAGGACGAACTTGAAGGCGGACATCCCACTGACAGCGAGGCTGTTGCGAGAAGCGATCATCCACAAGTACGAAACGACCTCGTCGCACGATCGGGTTGGTCTCGTCCTCGCGGTGGACGTTAACTTCCCGGCAGTCCTTTCCGACGATCCCGTCTTGACTGAGTACCTCAGCGAGTTCGGAGACCCCCACTTGAAGCTCGGATTCGCTTCCATCTGGATTGTTGGACCCACCGCGAAGACGTGCTCCCGGCTGGGCACAGGCGAGCCCTAGCCCGCAATCAAGAACCTCCTTCTCGGTACAGACAATGGCAGCGGGCCTCGGCTCGGGGCCCTCCTGCCGACCAACCTCTGATCACGCTCGGGAGCTCTCGTTCTCGATCGCCATCCAAGTGATCAGGTGGATCTCCTCCGCTTCAATTGGTGGCAGGGGCTCGGGGGCGTGAAACGGTTCGGCCCCGATGTTCTCAACTTCCTCAACCAAGCGACGAGCGCGGACGGCGTTCGTCGGGAACTCCTGTTCCCAAACTAACCGCAGCAAGTTTTCCTCGCGCCGGGGCCACGGCGCTTCAATTGCGTCCAGACACCGATCGAGTCGCTCCTGTTCGACATCCGAGGGCGGATTCGCGCGGAGAAACGCTGCGACGTCGCGATTGAGCTTCCTGATCTTGGGTTGCAGGTTCGCCGGGTCGGTCTCGAAGATCCAAGCGTCGAAGATGCTCTGGCGTGCCCGCTCCCACGCACCGTAGGCGCCCGTGGCCATCTCTTCGCTGAGAATCCGCTGAGTACTTTCACTGCACTCCAGAAGGCGCAAGCAGGTCCCGAGCTCGCCCACGATTCCGCTTTGGCGGTCATGCGGCACGAAACGCAGGTAGATCCGGTCGGCCACCGACGCACAGAAGAGGTGCCCGGCCTCTGCGCCCTTTCGCATCCCGGAACCCAAGCGCCACGGCAGGTCGCTGATCCTCTCGCCGTACTTCTCCAGTGCTCGCCGAAGTTCCTGGCGGTATTCCTCGCCGGTTTGGGCAGCCCCCTCGGTTCCGCCCGCTTCGTAAATCGAAGCGTCCTCACGATGCAGCTTTTCGATCTCCTCGCGCGTTTCCGCGAACGACTGCTCGCCGGTCGCACCTCGCTCGATGGGTGCCTCCTCGACGCCCACAGAGGCGGCCGCCTGCGCGAGCTTGCGTCGCACGCGTGCCTCGAGATCCAGAAGAGCGTCGAGCTGCGCGTCCGGAAAGAAAGTTCGTAGGTACACCCTAGCGTGCGGGCTGCCGATCCGGTCCACACGACCGTGGCGCTGAATCAGGCGCATCGGGTTCCACGGCAGGTCGTAGTTGACGACGTTTCGGCACTGCTGGAGGTTCATGCCCTCGGCGAGGACGTCGGTGCACAGCAGAAGGTCGAATCGATCCTCGGCGTCGGCCGGGAGCGCTCCCGTCGAGACCGGCGCAAAACCGTGCAGCGCCTTATAGCGCGGGACACCATCACGAACCTCCTCCCCACTCACCGACGCGACGCGCCGACGGAACGGCATAAGTCGAGGATCGCGTTTGATTACCCTGCGCAGATGTTCCGCGATCCAGTCGATCGTGTCCTCGTAGTGGGAGAAGACGAGCACTTTGCGCTTCTGGCGCGCATCCTCCTCATCGACGGCCTCCTCGTCGGCCTGTTTCGAGACCTCGACAAGGGCGTCGATCAGAGCCGCGAGCTTTGGGTCGCGATCGGGCCGGACGGAGGCCGCTTCGGATTGCATCTCCCGGAGGAGTTCCAGGTCCCACCGCACGTCGGTTTCGAGCCGTGCCACGTCGTAATCCGACGCGTCCTCGACGTTCTCACTCGTCGCGAGGATCTCCTCGATGTCCAGGTCGCTTTCGGCGGCGGACAACTCCTGGAAGAACTCCTTGCGTACGATCCGCCCGCGCGAGAGTACCTCGAGAAAGGCCTGATGCTCGCGGATCATGCGCCCCAAGGTGAGTTGGAACGCCTGCGCCGACGACTCGAAGCGCTTGAGCAGTGCCGATCGCAGCAGGCCGACAAGGGCCGAGTCCTCGCCCTCGTTTTCTTCACCTCGCTTGTACCGCTCGGGTTGGTAGCGCGCCATGTGCAGGAGTGGGTGTCCGTCCTCGGGCATCAAGATCTCCTCGAGACGCGCGAAGAACCCAGGCAGCACGCTGTCGAGGTCATACCCGATTGAAGAAGCCACCGGTTTGGGGAACTGAATCGGCACCATGCGGCCGTCAGCTCCTCGGATCATGTCATTGGAGTAGTACTTCTTGATAAAGCGTCGTGTGCGCTTGACCGTTGTCGCGTCGATGATGGGGTAAAGCAGGTCAGGACTCAGGCTGAAGGGATCTTCCCGCATGGCGTACTCGAAGCGTTCGCGGATCGACAACACCCCACGTTCGGCTAGCCAAGCGTCCTGCTTCATGAAGAAGCGAAGCAGGTGGTAGAGGTCCCACAACGAGTTGTTGACCGGCGTCGCCGTGAGCAGAAGCAGGTCCCGTCGTCTTCCCGCAAGCAGACGCCGCAGGATCGCCGCGCGGGTCGGAGTGTCTGGGTTACGGTAGTTGTGGGCCTCGTCAACGACGACAAGAGCGTAGTCGTCAAGTGGGTTCTTCAGGTGCCCCTTCTCCCCGCCGAGCTGGGCATCGTTTGCCAACTCCTCGTACGAAAGACATTCGACCAGGAGCTGATAGTCGTTGAGGAACCGCTTCCAGGTAGTGTCGCGCAAGCTCGCAGGGCAGACGAGGAGGACGCGCTGCCTCCGCTCCCGGTAGTCGCGGATGATTTCACCCGCCGTGAAGGTCTTCCCGAGCCCCACGCCGTCAGCAACCATTGCGCCGCCGTACTTGGCAAGGATCCTCCGGGCACGCCAGACACCATGCTTCTGGAACGTGGTGACTGGGATCCTTCCTGTCTCGCTTTCCTCCTGTTCCAGCTCGGCGTGGTAGAGGTGCCACAGCACCTTGAGGTAGACGAAGTAGGGCGGAATCTCGGTCAGCAATTCCGCGTAGATTGCCGCCAGGTCGAACGGGACCGCATCTCGCCAGAGTGAGTCGTACCAACCTTCAACCCGTGCCACGAGGGGATCGTCGTGGTGGCCCAGCATGAGTTCCAGATTCGATTGCAGGCCGGCGCGGGTGAGGTTTGCGGACCCGGCGAGAATCCCTCGCTCCTCGCCTCGAAAGACGAACGCCTTGGCGTGCAAGAAGTGTCCCTCGTAACGCCGCACGTCGATGCGGCCGGAACGCAGAAAGTCGAGGAGGCTGCGGATCGCGCCATCCTCCTGGAGATCGAAGGGCAAGAGATCACGATCGCGCCTTAGACCGCGCTCGAGTTGCGCCAACTCCTGGCTCACACGCCTCCGCGTGAACTCCGGCTCTGTTGGATCGTAGGGTGTGCGCCGCGGACGAAGCGCTTCTGGCGTCGGGTCGGCGCCGAGGAGCAGCCTGATGTGCGGGAGGTGCCGCGCCTCGTTCGCGATCAGTTCAAACCCTTGGGGGTTGAAGTAGCAGCTCGCCACACACAGCTCAGCAGGAATCCGGCCCTCCCGGCGCAGCGCGGAGAGGTGCCTCGTGATCGCACGCGCAAGCGTGTTTCCCTCGCGGTTGTCGACGAAGAGGGGTCTGGTGGCCTCAGCGTCGTGCCCGGGATCGCTCATGTCCTCTTCGTCCCCTTCCTGACCCCGTACCAGCCGACGTCCGGGGTCGCCGCAGCACGCCAGCAACCGGAGCCCAGCTCATCACGCCGTCGCTCCTGGCTGGCATGTCAGTCGCTTCTCCGCTTCCATTCGCGGTAGTAGTTCAGTGTTGCTCGGAGGCGGGCTTCGTTGTCCCATCCCTCGTGAAAGGTTTCGAAGATGTGGACGAGGTGTCGCTCGGAGAGACCGTAGAGATGGGCAACGACGGCATCGAGTTCGTGGATCATGTCCTCTTTCTCATCCGAGGCGAGGGGTCCGCAGTCGACGCCGACCTGGCGAGCCCACGCGATAAAACGGTCGTCAGGGCACGCGAGGCGGCCAGCCAGCTCAACAACTCTGCGATGGAGGGGGTGGCCGGGGCGCGGGCGAGGGATGGGGAACGGGTTGAAAACGAAGAAATTGACGTGTGTTTCAACAAAGCGTCGAGCGTACCAGTCGAGAGGGAGCGTCGAGAGCACGCCCAGGAGAAACGCCTCATCTTGGACATCTCCTCGCGGCCAAAGGAGGTAGGGGGCCTGGTTTCCGATAAACACTTCTGGGGGCACAAGGGCTGCAATCACGGTGCGTCGATTGTCCCACTTAGTTGCATCCCGGAACGCGATTCGTGGACGCAGGCAGGGTAGCGTCTTCGGATCGCGCAGGACTCGCGGATCGAACTCTGAGAAGGCAGAGTTTTGACTGCGCCCTCCTCGTTGGCGCTTCTCCTGCAGGTGCAGAATCACCTTCTTTGGATTGGCCCAGGCGTAGTAGGTGCCGGTGTCCGGCGTCCAGAGGTCGAACGACTCGCCTTTGATGACGGGCCAGAAGCCCTTCGGGCACTCCTGGGATTTCACATCCATGAGGCCCTTGTCGTTCGTCGCATCAAGCTCCCTGTGCGGGCGTGTACGCCAGGACTTGTGGTCGTCGAGATCGAGCCGTGGAGATCTGCGGAGTTGGGCAAAAACCTCGACCGAGTCGTCGGTGGGGAGGAGCGGGAGCGAGGCCGTATCGTTCCAGGTCTGGATCTCCTCACCGTAGAAGACCACCGGCTCGCGAACCACACCACCCTCGTACCGGTCGAGGCTCGGGTAGGGTCCGCGCAGAGTAACCGGAGTGCGCTCGGCCTCGCGCCGCGCTACTGCGACCAGGCCGATGGTGTAGCGGTGCTCAGCCTCGTCAAAGACCCACCCCCGCGTGTTTAGGAGCGTCGTCACGTCCACGCCCTCGGCGTGAGAAAAGACCTCACGCCGAAACTCGGTGGAGCCCTTGGCCGCTAGCGCCGATCGCGGGAGGACAACGCCGATTCGTCCACCGTCCTCACAGACGAGCGTCCAGAAGCGCCAGCAGAAGGCTTTGTAGAGATCAGGGTCTCCGGTGCCCATGCCGGGGTACGGTCCCGCAGTAAGGGCGCGCCGAAGCGCCTCTGCCTCGGCTAACTCCTTCTCGTAGAGTTCGAAGAGATCCGGGCGCTGACGGCGGAACTGTGCCTTCGTCGCTTCCAACTCGCGTTGCGACAATGCGCGTCTGAATCCCCCTGGCACGTAGCGCGCCCAGAACATGTCCTCCTCTAGGGTCGCCTCCTGCCACGGCGGATTTCCCACGATCACATCGAACCCCGGTCGCTCGCGCAGGAATACCTCCGGAAACGCGATCGGAAAGTGGAAGGCGTGGAGTCCGTCAAGACGTTCGCGTGCCGCCCGGCGCTCCCTCGAACTACACAGCCGATCGCGCACCTCCTCCCAACGGGAGAGATCGAGGTCGAGCGTCTCCTCGCCTTCGAGACTTGCCGCAGTCACGAGATCACAAAGCGCCTCGACCGGGGAGGCTGCCTTGCGAGCGTCCACAATGGCTCGCCTCGCGCGCGCAAGGTCGGCGGGGGTCGTGTCGGCGATCCGCGCTAGGCGCTCCAGTGGTCCGCGCGTCTCACCGAGGAGGTAAGCGGCGTCAAACTGGAAAAAGGCGCGGACGTGCTTGCCGATCTCTTCGAGCTGACCGATCCCCACGAGTGAGTTGCCATGCACGAGGCTGTGGTCGAGAAGCGAAAGGGGAAGCCCCGGAACGAAAGTGTGGATCCAGATCGACAGTCGTGCGAGCTGAACCGCCGTCGGATTGAGGTCCACGCCGTAGACACATCGTCTTGCGATCAGACGGCGTATTAGCTGTGTGTCCTCAATCTCCACTTGGTCCGCAAGCGGACCCAGGGCGTCGAGGGCAGCGTTGCGGAGCTGTGCCAACTCGGCGACGACCGCTGGGAGACGCCGCCGCGAGAGGTAGCCGGTGAGCCCACGTTCGATTCGGTCCACCGCGGCGACCAAGAAGTGGCCCGAGCCCATCGCAAGATCTGCGACGCGGAAGTCGAAGAAGTTCTCCCCCGCCGCCTCTTCGTCAAGGCCATCCAGACGCGCGAGGTGCTCTGCGAGTGCAGGCTCGAGCGACCGCTCGAGGAGATGTTCAACAGCGAAGTGTTTTGTGAAGTACGAGCCGGTGGACTTGCGCGCACCGGAAGCGTCGTGCAGGTACACCTCGCCCTGCGCAACGACGGGGGTCCTGCCCTTCTTGCAGGGCTGGTAAGCGCCATTCTTGTCCACCGCAAGATCGACCTCGGCGATCGAGAGCTCACTCTCGAGCAACCCTTCGTAGATCGTTCCGAACTCGCGAACTCCAAGGCTGCGGAAATCCACAGGGCCGAGTCCCTCTGCGCCCTCGACGAGCAAGAGGTCGGAAACCGCCGGGCCAAAGACAGTGTTCGGCAGAGTGATGCCAGCGAGGATGGCACCGGCAGCAGAGACCTCACGATCCTCAGAGAAAAGCCCGCCGTCGTAGGCTGGGACGCCCCACTCACGGTTACCGCGGTCCACCGCCCGAAAAAGGCGCCCGATCTCCTCCCACAACGTATCGCCAGTGTCGAAGCTGGAACCACTGCGAGCCAACCCAGCGAGCTCTTGGGCCTTGGTCTTGAGCGAGCGACGCTGGTAGAGGCCGTTCCACCGGTACGGAAGAAGGTCCTTGTCCTCGGCGTACGCGATGAAGAGGAGCCGGAAAAGGACGATGAGCGCCATCTCGTAGGTGTCAGCGAGGTCTTGCGCCGTGGGTCTTCGGAGACGACGCGCCGCGACGATTCCCTGAGCGAGACGCGGCACGACGGACTGGTAGACGCGCTCGCGGAGGCGTTCCGCGAGATCACCGGCGAAACGGCTGGAGGCGTCGAGGATCTGCTCCAGTGTTCCTCCCGAAGCGAGCGCATCCGCCGAGCAGAGAAGCCAGAGGTAGGCGGCGTCCGCGTCCGGCAGAAGCCCGGCGTGACACTCGACGTAGGTCTCTGTCCGACCGCGCCGGCCCACACCGACGCCGGGGTGCGCCGGGTGGACGCGTACCTTCGCGCCGTGCTGAACCACGACCCATGGCACGCCCTCGCGATCGGCGACGGCGAGCGCGTACGAGATCGGCGACAGACCCGAGAATCGTTCGCCCGAGAGGTCTGGCGACTCGTCGCGTGCGAGGAGAACCGCAACGGCTACCTTGCGGTCCCCCGCTCGCAGGATGGAGGTCGCGCCGTCGTACCGCTCGATGCCGAAGCCGAGCGCGGCCAAGAGGTCGGCGCCTCGTAGAGAAAGAGCCGATTGCGCCTTGCGACGCGCCTCCTCCCAATCGCCGCGCTGCCGCGCGCCTGCGCGCAGTTCGTGTGTCGCGAGGAATCCCTCATTGCGAAGCCCGGCGAGATCCAACTCCAGTGACGGCAGCACGTCGCGCAGGGCACGAAGGGCTGCGTGCCGGTCGGGTTGATCGAGAGCCTCGCGACAGATCCGCTCAACCTGGCCGCGGTCTAGCTCGAGGTGCGCCGGTGGCTCGTCACCGGCAGGACCGCACAACGACGCCCGTTCTCCATGAAGCACGACGAAAAGCAGCGGGGCCGCACGTCCAGCGTTTCGAGCCTTCCACGCTGACCGCAGCGTCGTCGCGTTCGGCGTGTTCAGGGCCGTGGTGATCAGCACCTCGAGTGGCGACGTGCCACCGCCAAGAGCGAGGCCCAAGGCGCGGAACGGCGTGCCTGAAGGCAACGTCACCGGCCGAAGCGCGATCCCCTCGAGAAAGTCGCTCGCCTCGCTCGTCCCCTGTCCATCGCTTGGGCTGTTCTTAGACATGGCACCTCGCTAAGGCAACTGGCGTGTTGTCACTCCCGCCCACTAGAGCATGCCCGGCATGCGGCCATTCTGCGCTGGATCGGACACAATCTAACTGTAGTAATGTCGAGGGTGAGGGCGCAACCTCTGTTCGTAGCTCTGTGGCCAAGCGCACGGCCCTCCTAGCGCCCGCAGAGAACGGAGGCGTAGGCGCCGCCAGCGACAGCACAGTAGCGAAGGGGTGTTGCTTGTGAAGAAACTCAAGGTGGCGGTCCGGCGAGGGGACCAAAGGATCTACCCCACCCCCAAGCGATGCGACGAATGCACGAGTAACTCCAGAGAACTGTGGTGCTTTTCCCAGAGCAACCGCGGTTGTCCCGTTCAACTGTGCGCACGCTGCACGGAAATCGTGTTGAACAGGTCTTTCGGGAAAGCTGGCGCCTCTCGTAGTCACCACGAGAGCGGTGGTGGGGGCGCGGCACTCGTGGAGAAACTCGAGGTGCTGGTCAAACGGGGGCAGCGAAGCTCCTACCAATCCCCTAGGCGATGCAGCGAGTGCCGAAACCACTTCAACCATCTGTGGTACTTCGCAGAGAGCAATCGCGGTCGCCCCGTTCTTTTGTGTTCACGCTGTAAGGGAATCGTGTTGACCAGGTCTTTCGGAAGGGCGGACGCTCTGGACGGGGCTCTCAGGGGCGGCCTCTTCGAACGCAACCGAAGGAAGTACTGACCCCCACAACAGTTGAACTTCGATTGTGAGCGGCAGTTGATGGGCAAGAAGGATCCTAGCCAGTACGCCACCCACGCCGAGGCCCTGAACGGTATCTACATCGACTTCGAGGGATTTCAGTCTGGACCACCAGCACTACTCGGCATCCTTGTAGACGATTCGTTCGAACAGGTAGTGTTCGACCACGGGCTACTTCTGGCTGCCTTGGCAAAAGGGCTCCGCTTTTCTGTGTTGGAGATTGAGGCCCTGGCCATAACCCAGCTGAGCCAGCTGGAGGGTCGCTGCGTTTTCGCGTTCACCCGGCGGGAACTGAATGTATTCGAAGAGTACACGAGTGTTGCCAATCAAATTCGAGCGGTCTACCGAGACTCCCACAAGATCGCCAAACGTTGGTTCAAACGACTCCACTCCGAAGAAACTCTCCCGGATTGGTCACTCCTGAGCTTTCTCGAGTTCATCGGCTCCCCACCACCCAAATACCTTGGTATCAAGAAATCCACGAAACGACTACGCGCAGTTAAGGACATGATCGAGAAACGGGGATCGTTCGATCTTACACCGACCGTGAATCGGCACTGGACGAACATCCTCAAACACAACGAACTGGACTGTACGCTCATGAGGGAGTTGACGCTGCGCGCAACAGCTGAACTGCGATTACTGGAGTAGCAAGCACCCAGTTCAAACATTAGAGCAGGGCCTCAACAACGATGCTCTGCTTCGTCGGCCGCCTCAACCAGGAGGAGATCGTGGAGGTCCAATCGGTCCGAGGAATTGCCAATCTCCAAGAGCTTCTTGATGACTTCTTCGGGGAGTGTTCCTTCGTCAGAACTCGTGTCGACTTCGTAATCACCCCACTCCGCCTCAGAGACGATCCTGATCCGGGCACAAAGCAACACCAGGGATGCAGTGTATTCCTGGTCCTCACGCTCGACGAACTCGGGTAATTCCCCTATTTCGAGGTAAGCGACCGGCTCAAGACGAGCGCGATTGTCGTCACACTGCGATCCGCTTGCCCCACTCCACAGCACATAGCGCGCTGGTTCGTACCCATCATCCGTCAGAACGTAGAACTCTTCGAAGAGATCACCATGGACGTTCTCACCACGGTCTAGGCAAGCAACCATGCGTTCCCTTAGCGTGTGGGGAGGAGAAGCAGCAAACGGCACAGTCCGACCAGGACCGAGTCCCATCGGCGAATAGACGTGGACTTCACCTTCAGGCGAAATCCAGACGGAAACGCTATCGGCCATTGTCGCTTTCCCCCTCGTGGTGTTGACCCGATACACCATTGCAGAGATTCCCGATGGCTGAGGCGATCTGCTCGATCCCCACCTCTACACCACCCAGTCTCTCGACGGCGCGCTCGCTCATGAGAATGAAGTTCCTTGCACCAACAACTCCCGTTAGCGCATGAGCCGGAACGACCCAGAACCTCCACCGGGTGATGTCAAGCGGATCCTCTGTCTTTCCCTCAGCCCGCTCACGGTCTGCAAGAATCAGGATCGGCAACGGCCTAGAATCCTCACCCCCCGACCCAGCCGCCTCAACTACAGCGGTCATCGGCACACGGAACACTACGCGTGAACCGGAACGCCGGAGTGAGACGATCACTCGCACGGACGCTTCCGAAGGGTTGACTGATGATCCGATGTGGGCGAAGACGAGGAACTCGCCCACCGTTCGAAGCTGTTCGGATTCTCCGAGGTCCGAGTAAGCCCATCGCCAGAAATCCCTGACAGCGAGACCAACATCGGAACCCGATCGATGAAACGACTCATCGCCAGTCAGCAGCCGGTTCCCCGCCTTGTGCCTTTGCCCCGGTTTGACCATCAGTGACGTGGGTCCTTTCCTGTCAATCGGTCACAAACTCCCGTGGATGCTTCGCACCATGTGATCCGATCGCCGTACGCGAATTTCGGCGTGAGTGTGACTCCGGAGGCTTGGTATCAATCAACAAAGCGCTCAGCCTCTTCGCGCTCAATCCAGCGGACCACCACAAGATCATCGAGAGGAACCTGCTCGTCCTTCGCGATCGTTGGCAGGTCCTTGACGGCGGCAGCTGCTGAGTCGTAACCCCAGCGGACAGTCCGCAACGTAGGACGATCTGAATCGGCATCCTCATACGTTGCATGGGCGATCAAGTACGGCCCTGGGATCATCGCTCCCTCCCACGTCTTGCTATTGCGTCGAACACCAGCCCCGAAGTGGTGCGCAATGTGCAATGACCATTGTGCCCCAACCGTCAAGGTGCCCGGAATCACCGCGGGAGATACAGATTCACCAGCCGCCCTGCCGTGAGCATTTCGTTGACGGCTCCCGGAATGGCAGGGGAGTACGGGTTGGAGGATCCTCGATCACCGACAGAGCACGAGCGGAGGAGTTCGGCTCCACAGACCACCTGGGCCTCCATGTTCTTACAGTTGAGCCCGGCGTCTTCTTTGGCGGAGCCAATAGCGGTCGAAACAACCGCCCGTGGTCCCGGTAGTAGTTGGCGAGTACCAAGACGGAGGCAGCGATGGCGCGTCGTAAGCTCACACGAAGGCCGGTCGAGTATCAGTCGCTCTTCTTCGGTATCCAACGATGGCACGCGAGTGGATCGTGCTATCGGGATATTCGGCAGGACAAGGCTGGGCGGTTTGAGGGCTGTGAAACGTGGCACCACCTCGAGGTCGAGATCGACGCCGAGCCGCTGGTGCCTGTCCACTCGGCGTCCGAGGAGGTGCCCGTGGCGAGGGCAGAACTCAGCCTGGTTGCCCACGCCGAGGCCAATCGTGAAGGGCGTGTTGTATCCGGGGGGATCGACTATTCGGACGGTGGTGGTTACTTCGAATACAGGCGGGATGAAGGTGGGTTGCTTAGAGGAAATCTGACGTTTGCGTTCGAGACCCTGGAACCGCTGTTATCGCTCCTCGCGGCGGACAGGCGCGTTGTGATCACAACTCACGGGCCTGTTCTCTACCGGAGGCAGGCGTTAATCGGCTCGCTCGGATGGTACACGGCGGGACATCCAACGCTAGACGACGAGTGGCCCACGGGACCCGGCGACGTTAGTAACCCCAGCTAGCGCGCCCTGGGACGGCGTGGAAGGCCTCACCTTCCCTCTGACCGTGCCCGGCTTCGACACGCCGGCTGAGGCGATGCTAGCTGGGCCTCAGTCGCTGTAAACGGACCCCCTCACGCTGGTGCTGGCGCACTGCTAGGACTCGTGACTGTCAGGGGAGCACGAGGGGAGTTAATCGGCGCCTCAGAAAAAGCAATCCGCCTTGGTCGGGCGAATAGGCCTGGTGTTTTGTTTTGTGGGGCGGATCGGGATCGAACCGACAACGGTCGGCTGCCAGGAGGTATCACACGTTCCACACCTCGTGGATCTCTTGCCCAACAAGATCACCCTCGGCGACAAACAGGCGCACTGTCCGGAGTTTGCTTCGAAGCGCCGGCACCCTCGAAGCAATGACCGCCCACATTTGGACGACTTTCTCCAGTGTCTCCCCTGTCCACGGGGGGAAGGGTGGTGAACTGGTGACCCTGACCGTGAGCCCGCGCTCATCCTCCCTGATGGTTACGACTCCACCGAAGTGTGGGCAGTATTGATCGGAAACGCGGCAGGCGGCCGCTCCAAATGTCATCCCAGCATCGTGCGTGACCGGACGCGCCATGAGGACGTCGACAGCTGGTCGAGCCGGGACTTGGGCGGCACGCAGCGCGCCCATTTCGATTGGAACGAACCGTCCGAGAAGGTCGGGGAGGGCCTGGATCGCGGTCGGCGCCGCCTGCAGCTTCAAGGTGACCGTCGGACGGCCTCGTTCGTTCGGAACCTCAGGGATGAAGACGTCTCGAAAGAAGCATGGAAGTTCCGCGGACAAGCCTTCGACAACGGCTGAGATAGCGTCTTTCGCAAAACGGCGCCGCTCTGCGAAGGGAGCGGACCATAAACCAGAGAGGCAACCGGCCCACTCACTGTTGGGGTCTGCATGGATCGACAGAGATAGCTTATGCTCCAGGTCTTCACGGTATCGGCGATCAGCCGGCGGAATCCACCCATCGTCAGTGCAATAGTCGTTTCCTTCTCGAGTGCCCATGTTGTGCAACTCCAGCGCTTGGCGCGCATTTACCTCCGCGAATGTACCAGCGAACCTCAGGCTGGGTGAACTCATTGACACATGTGCATGGCTTGTTAGACTTGGATCGGCGCCGATTTGAGATCGCAGCTTGCGGGCGCCGGAAATAAATGCCGCTAAAGCGCGAGGGACAGAAGAACGCCTTCACAGCCCGTCGCGCCGTCGACGGGCTTTTTGTTGACGGGCTTCCTTACCGTGGCGCTGGCGGCAGAAACGGAGGGGTTGCAGATGTTCGCTTCGCGTGGTTCCTTCCTCTTCACATCCGAGTCCGTCACCGAGGGACACCCCGACAAGGTGGCCGACCAGATCTCGGACGCGATTCTGGACGCACACCTCGAGCAGGACCCACAAGCGCGCGTCGCCTGCGAGACCCTGGTGGCGGGGAACCGAGTCGTGCTTGCGGGCGAGATCACCTCGAGCGGCGAGGTCGATCACGAACGGGTGGTGCGGGATGTGGTTCGCCGCATCGGCTACGACCGGGACGAGGAGGGGTTCTCGGCCGACACCCTCCAAGTCGATTCACTCATCCGACCGCAGGCGCGCGAGATTACGGACGCTGTGGACACGGGCGGCGCCGGGGACCAAGGGCTCATGTTCGGCTACGCCTGTGACGAGACTCCCGAGCTGATGCCGATGCCGATCATGCTCGCCCATCGGCTCACCAGGCGACTCGCCGAGGTTCGGCACAGCGGACTCCTTCCGTGGTTGCGACCAGACGGTAAGAGCCAGGTGACGGTGGAGTACCGGGACAGCCGGCCGACGCGCGTCGCTGCGGTCGTAGTCTCCTGCCAACACGAACAAGGGGTTTCACTCCGACGGATTGTGGATGACGTGCGCAGCGAGGTAATCGAGGCGGTGATCCCGAGGGAGCTTCGCGACGCCAACACGCGAGAGCTGATCAACCCATCGGGTTCGTTCGTTCAAGGCGGCCCCGCAGCCGACTGCGGCCTGACCGGCCGGAAGATCATCGTCGACACTTATGGCGGGGCGGTGCCACACGGTGGTGGTGCCTTCTCAGGCAAGGACGCCTCCAAGGTCGACCGGTCCGCCGCCTACATGGCGCGTCACATTGCGCGCAGCATGCTCGCAGCCGGGTTCGCCAACATGGCCCTGGTGCAGCTCTCCTACGCCATCGGCAGGGTGGAGCCGGTGTCGGTCTCCGTCTTCGACCTCGCCTCGGGCACCGTCCCGCGCCCGGACCTGCGCGAGCTCGTCCTCGAGAACTTCCCCTTGACGCCCCGGGGGATCATCGACCACCTCGACCTGCGCCGCCCGATCTACCTCCCGACCGCCGCCTACGGCCACTTCGGCCGCTCCGAGGAGGGCTTCACCTGGGAACGCAGCCAACCTTTAGCCGACAGAGCGCGGCGCGAATGAGTCGCGTGTCTTTGTGGGGTGCCATCAGGGTACTTAGTCAAACAGGAGGAGGGCTGGAATGTTCGGACGCAAGAGCAACGAACTGCAAGTCACGGGCGAGCCACTCGACGAACTGGCTGCTGCGCTTGCCGCAACATCTCTCGAGACGGAGAGGGTTGGTGACTCGCTGATCGTCACACAACCTGGCTTCACCACTCGCGTTGATGTTGTTCGTCCGGCAAGTCGCGGATCGGACGGCTCACAAGTCAAGTTCGTCCTTCAGATTCGGTCTGAATTGTCGGTCGAGATGGCGAGTCTGATCGAGGCCCCGGAGGCCGCGGCGGCGATGAACAGCATGGCCACCCTGGGGGCGCTCACTCACGACGATGGAAGCGTATTCGTCGGGTCGCGTCTGACAGTCTATGAAGGGGAGAAGGCGTGGAACGTCCAGTTCCCTCTTGTGTTGCACTCGGTACTTGAAGGCGCGAACTCGATGCTCGGAGCTGTGAGCTGTGTGGTTTCCGGAAATCGCTTCAAGCGCCCCGCCTCCGCCTGGAGGAAACGCGACTTCGAGCTGGTCAGAACCTACCTTTCCCGCGTGTGTTATTGCGAGACGAGCGAGTTTGAGTTGACCGCAACATTCGGCCTCCCTCAAAGGGCTGTGGATGCGGCGAGCGAGGATCTCGACAGCGCTTTATGGGAACTGAAGAGTAATCAGCCACATCCGGAAGCGGGGGGCGGACTTCTCTGCCTGCTGCAGTTACCCCATGAGATCTCCGACGCCGCACGCCTTAACCGACTTATCGCCCAGCTGAATCAGATGGAAATGGTCCCAGATGACCGCCCGCCACACTTTGGGGCGTGGTGCCGCGGTCAGCTTGGCAACAATCCAGCGTATGTGAGCTTTCTGTCGAACTCGTTGCACTCAGTCCCGGGAATCGCGGTGAACATGTCCTTCTGGGCGGCCGGTCGCGCCCAGTGGGCCAAAGGAGTGCTTTCAACCATGGGAGTTCGCGGATAGAAAGCGCAAGACACTACCGCTTGAAAGGGGGTGGAGGTATGGGTCTGTTCGACATGTTCAGAAGCAGGAAGAACCGCCAAGCCGACGAGGCCTTAGAAGGCGTTTTCGCCAAGTTGTTCCCGAACGGGGAGAAGGACGTATTGCGAGACTGCGGCCGTGTGAATCAGCTGACTCACGGCAAGATGCCGCACGACAAACTTCGGGGGTTTGTCGCCGGTTGCAAGGGCCTGATCGCCCTCAGTCGAGCCGTCAGACGAGTCGACGACGAAGAAAAATTCATCGCCAGCTTCGTTCAAAGTTCGGAAGGCCGAATATCCATGGAAGAGGCTCTCGAGGTTTACGTCTACCTCTCTGGAGAGGCAGCTTACCTGGACACCGTATCTCTAGCAGTGAACTCGAGCGGTGCGACAGTACCCCCCGAAGTCCAGAAGCACCTAGAGGAACTGCCGGAGATCTTCGCATCAGGTGTCACGACCGATGCCATACCTGGAGGGTACGGCGAGTTTGGTCTGGTGGCGAGCAATCCCGTTCCCACGGTTTCGATATCGGCGAGTGAGGGGTATTTGCGCAGACTCCGATTCGACGGTAAACCGGTCGAGAGCAGCAGGCTCGGGTCAACAGTCTCGGAGGTGACCAGCGGGAACGTGGACCTCTATCAGCTGTCGCTTGGGGACAAAGTTGTGGGCACGGTCTATGTCTGTCCGTACCATAAGCGAAACTCGCGCAAAGCGCCCCGCGGTTTCACTCTGGCGGAAGTGACGTAGCAATCGCACTCGCCCGGGGCGCGGGTCCTTCCAAGAAGCCCCTCGCAGTCGTCGGATACGTGGAGAGGACGCCCCGGGGGATCATCGACCACCTCGACCTGCGACGGCCCATCTATCTTCCAACTGCCGCTGATGGGCACTTCGGACGCGTTGAACCCGGCTCTTCCTGGGAATCCAAGACTCCGATTGCTGGACCAATGGAAGCTGTCACAGACTGAAGTCCGAAGCCGGGAATGCCAGACTGCGGGAGGGACGATGAAGGCCTCGCAGCAGGGTGAAAAGCGCGGTCGAGTCGCTCGCGCCGAAGGGAGTCGCGTTTCGGGGGCCGCCCGCAGGCAACTATGCTCCATCGGTCAATCAGAGGCACGTGGACCCGTCCCAGGCACCACGCTTTCCTTACTCCGCGTACCGTGAGCGACCCGACCCGGCGAGAAAGCGGTCAGGATCTGCTCCAGGCGCTGGTCGTGTGCACTCTCGCGCTCTCGGGAAGGAACTGTCGGCAAGCCGGCATCCCCAGCATGGTGCCGGCGACGTGGTCTGAGACCCAGCAACAGATAACACGTGGTGGACCCGATGGCGATCAGAGCCCATTCGTGGATCAGTCTTGATCCATCAACGCTAACGTGACGGACATCTCGATTCCAGATGGGCTTTCTGTCTCCGTGAAACGCGGGCTTGCCCTCCCGTTCCCAGGTGGGGAAAATCCCTAACACGAACATCCCCACCAGCGCCAGGATCAACATCGCCCGCTGACTGCGGCTCATGAATCACCTCCGATGCTCCAGCGGTGACTTTCTCGTGTCGACCATTGACAGGTCGATGTACTCCAGAATCGCATTCTCAGTTGACCCTGCTTGGCAGTTTGCACTCGCAGAAAGCGCCGAACTTCAGCCCTCCGCATCGAATACAGAGTGCTACCGTCATCCTCTGATCCTCCCAAGTAGCTTGGACTTGAGTTGCTTCATCGGAGAAGATCGCTCCTTGACGAGGCAGGGGATCAAGGTGCTTGCCGAATGACTCACCAACGTGGCAATCACCCCCGCACATTCGGTGAGCCCGGTGGATCGTTCTTCCTCTTTGAGATCGGGGCAGAAGAGCACGTGTCCGACCATCCAAAGCGTGACAAGAGCACCGCTGTCCCCATTGAGGGCCCGATTCAGGAGCTTCCCGTACGTATTCACGTACATACTCAGGAACGTGTCATGGGAACCGCTTCCATCCGCCGTTGCCCACTTCTTCAAGGCGCGAGTAATCTCGACCTGAGTGGTGTTTGGAACCTGTTCCCATCGATCCCCGATCGGGAAATAGGCGAGTGATCCCGAGAAGTACGCGAGTTCGATGTTGTCGACCTCCGTGTCCCAGTGTTTCCCTACAAGATGGAACAAGGACACTTGAAACCGAATGGCAGTTTCCCAGAGTTTCTGTGCAACAAGGTCCGTGAACGGGGGCTCAGCCATGATCAAGCCCCTGGTGAGCGGGCACCGATCTTCAAGTGGCGCTGCCCAATCACCTTTCGCGGGCATCGAGTTCACGTCGATCGCGAGCAAAGGTCTGTCATTCATTGTGCACCTTCCCGAGTTAGGAGACTTCACGCAGATCGCTCGGCCGCTGACGGGTGTTGCCGCCGTTCGCCTCTAATGGGTGTCTCAAGTGGTTCGTTTACGTACGGCGCCTGCCCGGCTCTGCGCGATGCCCGACCGACACCAGCCTCCAGTCTAGGGCGAGACCATCCTCCAACAGCCTTTAGATTCCGGTTCAATCAACCGCAGACACCCGAGAAGAACCTCAGGCAGGTCGTTGGACCGGGATTCGTGACTGTCAGGGGAGCACGAGGGGAGCAAATCGGCCTCTAAGGCGGGAAAAGCCGCCCGGGTCAGGCGGCTAAGTCTCTTGTTTCCTTTGGTGGAGCCGAACGGGATCGAACCGTCGACCTCTTGAATGCCATTCAAGCGCTCTCCCAACTGAGCTACGGCCCCACTGGGAGCGCGAGTTGTAGCAAACGCGGGCAGCGCGTGTCAATCGA
>Ga0116149_1001547_pt1 | contig 27525 bp, 14 predicted proteins | sample AD_UKC057_MetaG_FD_89787 | JGI IMG/M metagenome (GOLD analysis project Ga0116149, IMG submission 89787) | Active sludge microbial communities of municipal wastewater-treating anaerobic digesters from USA - AD_UKC057_MetaG | ecosystem: Engineered > Bioreactor > Anaerobic > Digestate | place: USA...
TGTAATGCACACCCCCCCCCCCCCCGCCCGCTCTTGCAGCACCGTAGCATCTATCTGAGCATTTGCAATGCGCTTTCATCAACCAAAAATAAAATCCTCCAAATATATTTTGCATTCCACCCCCTTTTCCCTAAATTTGAAAATCACTTTTACCATTAATCTACCGCTGAAACTATGGCTTTAAGCTGGAACGAAATAAAAGACCGGGCGCTCAAATTCTCAAAAGAATGGGCCGATACCTCAAACGAAGAAGCCGACGCTAAACCATTCCTCGTCGAGTTCTTCAACGTCTTCGGCATCAGCAGCAAGCGCGTCGCCACCTTCGAACACAAAGTAAAAAAGCTCAACGAATCCGACGGTTACATCGACCTCCTCTGGAAAGGAACCATCCTCATCGAAATGAAAAGTCGTGGTAAAAACCTCGACAAAGCCTACCATCAGGCCATCGACTACACCCACGGACTCAAACAACACGAGCTCCCAAAATACATCCTCGTTTCCGACTTCGAACACTTCCGCCTCTACGACCTCGACGAAGACAAGCACATCGAATTCAAACTCAACGAGCTGGTAAACAACGTCCAGAACTTCGGCTACATCCTCGGATACCAAAAAAAGGTGTACAAAGAGCAAGACCCCGCCAACATCAAAGCCGCCGAGTTAATGGGTAAACTCCACGACCGCCTCAAAGAAATTGGCTACACCGGTCATCCCCTCGAAGTCTATCTCGTCCGCATACTCTTCCTCCTTTTTGCCGAAGACACCACCATTTTCAACAAACAGCAGTTTCAGGATTTCATCGGGCAGCGAACCTCCGACGACGGCAGCGACCTTGCCGCCCGACTTCACGAGTTATTCCAGGTGTTAAACACACCCCACGAAAAACGCTTCAAAAACCTCGACGAACAACTCGCCGAATTCCCCTACGTCAACGGCAAACTCTTCGAAGAAATATTGCCGATGGCCAGCTTCGACACCAAAATGCGTCAGGCTTTGCTCGAATGTTGCTACATCGACTGGAGCAAAATTTCCCCCGCCATCTTTGGTTCAATGTTTCAAAGCGTAATGAACCCCATCGAACGCCGAAACCTCGGTGCCCACTACACCAGCGAAACAAACATCCTTAAACTCATCAAACCGCTCTTCCTCGACGAGCTTTGGCGCGAGTTCCAATCCATCCGCAACAACCACAACAAACTCCCCGAGTTCCACAAAAAACTCAGCACCCTCAAATTCCTCGATCCCGCTTGCGGATGCGGCAATTTCCTCGTCATCACCTACCGCGAGTTGCGCCTCCTCGAACTCGAAATCCTCCGCGAGCTTCACAAAACCGGTCAACGCGTCACCGACATCGGAAACATCCTTTGGCTAAACGTCGACCAGTTCTACGGCATCGAATACGAAGAATTCCCCGCACGCATCGCCGAAGTCGCCATGTGGCTCATCGACCATCAAATGAACATGCTCATTAGCAACGAATTTGGCCAATACTTCGCCCGTTTACCCCTCACAAAATCAGCCAAAATCGTTTGCGGTAATGCCTTGCAAATTGATTGGAATAGTCTTGTTCGAAATCAAACCATTGAAACCACGGCCACCAACACTACCTTAATATTAAATGAACCGGAAATTGCTTTTACCACCGTTAATGTTAAAACTCAAAATCTTACAATTATTGATGAAAGATTTCCAATCGAAGAACGCATTCAAATAAAAAATTCTTTTGATTTCATTTTGGGGAATCCCCCTTTTATCGGAAAATCCAATCAAACCATTGAGCAAAAATTCGATATGGAAAAGATTTTTGCTGGTTATAAGGGTGCCGGTGTTCTCGATTATGTAACTGCTTGGTATCTCAAAGCGGCTCAACTCATTCAAAACACCTCAACAAAGGTTGCTTTTGTTTCAACCAATTCCATCTCTCAGGGCGAGCAGGTGGGTGTCCTCTGGAACATCCTCTTCAATCAGTTTAAAATCAAAATCCATTTTGCTCACCGCACATTTAGCTGGAGCAACGAAGCAAAAGGCAATGCTGCTGTGCATGTTGTCATTATTGGCTTTGCTAATTTCGACACAGCAAAAAAAAGCATTTTCGAATACGATGATATTAAAGGTGATTCGCATGAATTAAAGGTGAGAAATATTAATCCCTATTTAGTCGAGGGAAGAGATTTTGCATTGTTGGCAAGAAGCAAGCCTTTGGCAAATGTCCCCGAATTGTTATATGGTAATAAAATTGTTGACGGTGGATTTTATCTTTTTACCGACCTCGAAAAAAATGATTTTATCGAAAAAGAGCCTGCTGCTGAAAAGTTATTTAGACCTATTTTATCAGGAGACGAATTTATTAATGGACGAAACAGGTGGATTCTCTATTTAGCAGAGATTGAACCTTCCGAATTACGAAATATGCCATTAGTAAAAGATAGGATTGAGCAGGTTGCGAACTATCGTCTTTTAAGCACTAAAATGCAAACTCAAGAAGCGGCAAAAACACCGACACTTTTTGCAGAACCTCGGCAACCTAAAAGCAATTTTCTGCTTATTCCGCGAACATCCTCTGAAAATCGCAAATACTTGCCATTGGGCTTTTTTACAAAAGATTTTATTGTCAACGATAGTTGTACAGCCTTACCCAATGCCTCTTTATATCATTTTGGCATGCTAAGTTCATCAATGCACATGGCTTGGGTCAAATACACTTGTGGAAGATTAGAGAGCAGATTTCGATACTCAAATACAATCGTTTACAACAACTACCCCTGGCCCGAGAGCCCTTCCGAAAAGCAAATCAGCGCCATCGAAACCGCCGCCCAAAAAGTCTTAGATGTCCGGTTGCAATTCCCCAACAGTTCCCTTGCCGACCTCTACGACCCGCTAACAATGCCTCCCGCGCTGGTAAAAGCCCACCACGACCTCGACAAAACCGTCGATCTCGCCTACCGTCCACAACCCTTCGCCTCCGAAGCCAAACGTATGGAATTCCTCTTCGACCTCTACGAAAAATACACCGCAAACCTCTTCATAAAACGCCCACCTCGGTAGAGACGCGATTTATCGCGTCTCATCTATCGCGTCTCATTTATCGCGTCTCATCTATCGCGTCTCATTTATCGCATTCAATTCCCCCTTCGAAGGGGGTAGGGGGATGTCTCCGGCTCATCCGCCTTTGCAATCCGGATGTTAAACAACCCTTGCGTCTTTGCGCCTTTGCGTGAAACCCCCATTCTTGGAGCCTGCGAGAAGAACCTTTCCTCGAAAACTGTTTCAAATTTTAATAAAAAAAACGGGAGCCTCGCCCCCGTTTCCGTCTTAAATCGAATTCTCGTCCTCCATTCGCCGGTTATACTCCGTTTCCGTCTCAAGTTCCACATTCAACCGATACGTGTCCCCATGGCAACATTAACCGTCAGAACCTTTTCCATAAATCCCGTTTTCCTCACCACAGCATAATATTCCCCGTCCGGCAGGCTCTTAATATTAAACAGACCCTTATCGGTCGTTACCTTTTCAATCACAACGCCGCCCTGTTCAACCGACTTCTTCAGACTAAAACTTACTTTCACGCCCCCAATTCCTTCACCGGTGCTGCGATGTGTTATCTTAGCCACCAGTGCCAAAATCTTTGGATTCGTTTCAATCACCTTACGCACATCCAGATACTGCCCGTAAAATTCCGGATTCGTATCCTTCAAAAGAATCATCAGCAAATCAAGCTTCTTCAAACACGCATCGCTGGCTGCAAACAACTCCTTAAGTTTGTCAGTAGCCTTTTTAGTTTCAGTGGTTCCAATCCTCGGCTCCGGTATCGCTTCGTTGTATGCATCAATCACATCACGCAGCTTGGTCAGCAACACAGGTGTTACGCCATAATCGGCCATGTCTGCAACATGCTCACTGGCGCTGTTATACACCACTTCGGCAATATCACGTAAAATCGTATCCTGCGCTCGTTGCAACTTCGACTTGGTGTAATTCACCTCGTTGGCCAACATCGGTAAATCATTCATTTTGGCATAAACACCCGTTTTCAGCGCAATGCTTAACGTCAATTCCTCAGTGGTTTTGCGCAATCCGTCCTTTATTTCCCTTCGCCCTTTCTGGCTCTTCTCCTGCAGTTCCCGAATCTGCTGAATCTCATCCTTGATGGCGTTAAATTCTGTGATTTTTGCAATAGCACCGGGCACCCCGGTCAATATAGCATTGTTGTCTCTTAAAACTATCGATGTTGCCTGTTGCATCGATAAATGGTTTTCTTGGCGATCTGTCATGGTGGTAAAAGTTTAATGGTTAATAAAAGCCGAAACAGTAACATTTATGCTAATAACGACTAAATAATAACTATTATTGAAGCGATTTATCAACAACACCAATTTGTGTTTATTAACATATTGTTTGCTTGCAAATACTCAATTCTCGTTTAATTCCATACAATTAATAAACAAGTAATTAACTACCAAACATATTTAAATAACAATGAAAACATCATTAAAAACTATGAATTTCTTTAATCTGATTCAAAAATCAAATCAAAAATCATCAAATCCAAATTCAATAAAATTCAAATGAATAATATAATTCAAATGTAAAAATCAATTAAATTAACCGTACAAACCAATAAACCCTTCCAAAATATAAGAAGACTTACACTACGTTCAATTCCAACAAGAACCAATCATTCAGCAACTCCATAAATCTTAATTTGTCTTACCAACAACCTCTAACGTGCTAACTATAAATAAAACTGCCTCTAACCATAATTCGTAAAAATCTCAATTTAAATCAATAAATCTCCCGTCCTAGCCGTTTGCACACTTCCCCGAACCGTTTGAACGCACCTCCGAGCCGTTTGCACGCTCCTCCGAACCGTTTGCACGCTCCTCCGAACCGTTTGCACGTACCTCCGAACCGTTTGAACGCACCTCCGAGCCGTTTGCACGCTCCTCCGAACCGTTTGCACGCACCTCCGAGCCGTTTGCATGCTCCTCCGAGCCGTTTGCACGCTCCTCCGAGCCGTTTGCACTCACCTCCGAGCCGTTTGCATGCTCCTCCGAGCCGTTTGAACGCACCTCCGAACCGTTTGCATGCTCCTCCGAGCCGTTTGCACAACTTTACATTGAGCTGGTCACTGAGCGGAGTCGAAGTGTCGAAATGTCCGAGCCGTTTCCCCACCCGTAGAGACGCGATTTATCGCGTCTCCTTTATCGCGTCTCCTATATCCCGTCTCCTTTATCGCGTCTCCTATATCCCGTCTCCTATATCCCGTCTCCTTTATCGCGTCTCCTATATCGCGCCCCCTATGAGAGATTTTTTGATTAAAGATTTGTTGATTGAAGGGTGGAATTCGTTGGCGAGGTATCTGTGTGAAAATAATTATCTTTGTTTTGAGTGCATCGAAAAGAAGGAATTATTATGAAAAAGTCTGTAAAACACCTGATGTATATTGTGATGCCGTGTTTGGTGGCCCTGGCCTCGTGCAGTCATCGCGGGTCGGTGGTGGAAACCCTGTCGCCCGATGGCAGCATACGCATCGATATTAGCACGAAACACAACGTTCTTCGGTACCGTGTTTTTTGCAATAACAACGAAGTGATTTCGGAGTCTCCCATGGGGTTCACGTTCAGTGATGCGGAAGATTTTGGCGACAGCCTCGAGGTGGTTGATATTCGCCGACACAGTATGAATGAAACCTGGTCGCCGGTATGGGGCACTGATGCCAGCATAAAAAATTTTTATAACGAAACGGTGATTACCCTGAAGGAATACAGCAGGCTGCAACGCAATCTGGTGCTTACGGTAAGGGCCTACGACGACGGGGTGGCGTTCCGGTACACAATTCCCGGGCAGGTTGGCGACAGTTTGTACATTGTTTCGGAAAACACAGGCTTCCGTTTTGCTGCTGACGACAGTGTGTGGTGGATACCGGCCGGCGAATTTGCGTATGAATCGCTGTATAGAAACACCCGGCTTTCGGAGGTGCCTGACGCGGCTACCCCGATGACGGTAAGTACCAAAGATGGTGTTTGGTTGTGTGTTCACGAAGCTGCACTGGTGAACTATTCCGAAATGTATCTGCAACAAAGCGAGGCCGGAAAACCGGTTTTCAGAACAGCGCTGTGGCCGGAGCCCGATGGTATCGCTGCGCGGGTTGAGACACCGTTTACAAGCCCGTGGCGCTGCATAATAATCGGGATGAATGCGGGCGGAATGGCGACAAGCCATCTGATTCAAAATTTGAATGAGGATTGCCGTATTGAAGATACCTCGTGGATACGGCCTGTGAAATTTGTGGGTATATGGTGGGGCATGCACATCGGGAAATACACCTGGTTCGAAGGCCCGCAGCAGGGTGCCACCACCGAACGCACAAAGGAATATATCGACTTTGCAGCAGCGCATGGCATTGAGGCTGTGCTGGCCGAGGGCTGGAACAAGGGTTGGGAAACATGGGCGGGCAATAGCGTGGCGGTGCAGGATTTTTGTGCTCCGGCCAAGGGATTTGACCTTGACAAGGTGGTTCGCTATGCCGATTCGAAAGGGGTTCGTTTTATATCGCATCACGAAACGGGCTGTAATATACCCATGTATGAAGCCCAACTCGACAGCGCGATGCAATTGTGCCGGAAACTGGGTATCGGCTACCTGAAAACGGGCTATGCCGGACCGGTTATCCCGGAAGGGTATCCGCACCACGGGCAGTATATGGTGAAGCATTATCAGCGGGTGGTTGAAACAGCGGCTAAATATCAGATTTGCCTTGATGTGCACGAAAGTATAAAACCGACAGGACTCGACCGCACCTGGCCCAACCTGATGTCGCAGGAAGCCATACGGGGCAATGAATGGAACGCCACCTACAAGGCCACGCCCCCATCGCACACCACGATATTGCCGTTTACACGCTTTGTGGCAGGCCCGGCGGACTATACTCCGGGGATTTTTAAGGTGAATCACAGCCCCGAAAAGAACAAACGGCTGTATTGTACCCTATCGCATCAATTGGCCCTGTATGTGGTGTTTTACAGCCCGATGATGATGGTTTCGGATATGATCGAGAATTACGAAAATGTGCCGGCATTCGGCTTTATCGAAGATATTCCGTGCAGCTGGCACGAAAGCATTATACCGTTGTGCCGCCCGGGTGATTATGTTTGCACGGCACGTCGTTACGGCGACACATGGTATGTGGGCGCCATTACTGACGAGAATTGCCGTTTGCTGACAATTCCGCTGTGGTATCTTGGAAACGAAGGCAGCTATTTGGCCGAAATATGGTGTGATGCCAGGGAATGCGACTGGGAGAAGTCGCCCGGAAGCATTGAATATTTCAGGTTAAAAGTCAGTTCGGGCGACAGCCTGTTGGCAGCGCTTTCGAAAACGGGGGGTTGGGTAATGAAATTGAGTCGCTGGAAAGAATCGGCAGAAGGATGTAGCAGTGTGAAAGATTTCAATCAACAATCGAAGGAGAAAATGCCGGTATTTGCCAAATCGGCAACGATTGGCGAAAAAGCCACCACTCACCGCGCCTATCAGAAACCCGTGAAGTACGTGAATAATTTCAGTATGAAGTTTGCTGCATCGGGAAATAAAGCATTAAGCGACGGTATCAGGGGTAACTACAACTTCGCTGCAAACTGGCAGGGTTTTGAGGGTAATGATATGGATGTTGTGCTTGATTTGGGCAGCGTAACCGACATTACAAGCATTTCGACGGCGTTTCTCGACTCGCCCAATGATTGGATATTTGCCCCGAAACGGGTGGTGTTTTCGGTTTCGACGGATGGAAATAGTTTTAAAACTATTGCCGAAAAAACTCCGGAAGCCAGCGATGAGGGTTCGGCAGGGATTACGCGGATTGCAAGCGTTTCGGTAGCCGTGGGGAAACTTAGCGGGCGTTATGTGAGGGTGGTTGCCGAAAACGTCGGGGTGTGTCCATCGTGGCATCAGGGACGTGGCAAAAAGGCGTGGTTGTTTTGTGATGAGGTGGTGGTGGAGTAGTTGGTGAAACAAGCGTGGTGCTTCGACATCTAGACTTCGCCTCGACTCCGCCTCGGCTTCGCGGTTTTCTCGCCGGGCACCTCGACTCCACCTCGACTCCGCTCGGTGACCGGCTCGGTGACCGGCTCGGACAGGCTCGGACAGGCACAGCAGCCTTGGATAGTGGCAAAATAAAAACGCCCCGTGCGGAGCGTTTTTAAAATCCTTAGGTTTGGTTATTCGGTTTTGACGAATTTTAGGATTCGGGAATCATCGCCCCGGGTGCAGCGGAGCATGTATAGCCCGGCAGGCAGGTCGGAGATGCTCAGGGTGATGGTTTCGGTGTTTGCGTTGATTCTTTGACAAACCCTTCCGAGTGCATCGGTGATGGCGATATCGCCCAGTGGTCGGTCGGAAGTGAGGGTGATGGCTTCGTGGGCAGGGTTGGGGTAGAGACTCAGCACGGAACCTGATTCGGTTCCGATGCCTACCTCAACGCCTACTGTTGTTGCCCCGGTAGCAAAACAACCATTGTTGTCGATTACACCCACCGAATACATGCCCTGGGTTAAACCTGAAATGAAGGGTGTGTGCTGGCCGTTTGACCAGTTGATGATATAAGGCATGGCACCACCGGTGATGATTAACTGGATGGCGCCATCGGCAGCACCTTCTTCCGACACATTGGTGACTTCGAAACTGAGCTGAGGTTGTTCAAACACGGTGATATTAATGCTGTAGCTGTCGGTGTATTGGCCATCGCCAATTTGAAGTGTTACCTGATATACCCCGTGGGTAGCGTAGAAATGTTGCGGGTTCTGCTCATTCGATTCGGCGCCGTCGCCAAAGCTCCAAAGCCATTGGGTTGCTCCACCGGTACTGTTATCGGTAAATGTTACCGTAGCGCTTCCGCATGTACCCTCCTGCTGTGCCGTAAACAGTGCATCGAGTGGGTTGCTGCCGGCCACAGTAAGGGTAATGCAGTTTGCGTCGTTACATTCATTATTATCGTTTACTGTTACGCAATATTCGCCTGCAGTAAGTCCCGTAAGAACGCTTCCGGACCCGGCCACCGACCAGATGAACTGGAACGGAGCGGTTCCTCCGTCGACCGAAGCTGTAACAGTGCCATCGGCAGCGCCTTCAGCAGATTCCTGCGTCATCGAAAGGTTGACAATCAGCGTGGGCCATACGGTGATGTAGTTGGTCATTTCGAGGTCGTCGCTGCCATCGGCATTGCTTACGGTCAGGGTAACGGTGTACTGGCCGGCCGCTGTGTAAAGATGCAAGGGGTTTTGCTCAGTTGAGTTGGCTCCATCTCCGAATTGCCATTGCCACGAAGTCGGGTTGTTGGTACTTTGATCGGTGAACTGCACTGCAAGACTACCACAACCACTCACCTGATCGGCTGTAAACTGCGCAGTGGGCGGGTTGGGTTGATTTGCAAGGGTTATGGTTATGCAGTCGGTGGCAGTACAACCCACATTATCCTGCACGGTAAGGCAGTAGTATCCTGCAGCCAGACCGGTTGCCGGATTACCTGATGCGGGGGATGTCCAAGTATAGTTAAATGGTGAGGTACCACCGGTAACCGATGCGGTAGCTGTTCCATCCTGTGCACCGGGAGCCGATTCTTCGGTCATACTTAAATTGACAGAAACCGCAGGATTTACGCTCACGGTGGCGCTGCCTTGAGCACCCCAGCAACCGGCGGCAGATTGTGCCCTGAAATAATAGGTTCCGCTGCTGCTTACGGTTTGCGACGACGAGGCTGTGGCAGTGCTGGTTCCGTTGGTGGTGGTGTTTTGCCAGTATATGGTTCCACCGGCTCCACCCGAAGCTGTAAGTGTTGGATTGGTACCGCAGTATAAACCTCCGCCCGAAACGGTAACGGCGGCAGGAACGGAATTAATGGTAACCGTGGCGCTGCCTTCGGGTCCCCAGCAACCGAGTGATGAGCGGGCCCTGAAATAGTAGGTTCCCGAGCTGCTTACGGTTTGCGACGACGAGGCCGTGGCAGTGCTGGTTCCACCACTGGTGGTTCCCTGCCAGTAGATGGTTCCTCCGCTACCACCGGTAGCCGTAAGTGTCATGGTTCCACCGCACTGGGTTCCGCCACCCGAAACACTTACGGCTGTGGGCACAGTGTTTATGGTAACTGTGGCGCTGCCTTCGGTACCCCAGCAACCATCGGTGTTGCGGGCCCTGAAGTAGTAGGTGCCGGAACTGCTTACGGTTTGTGATGACGAAGGGGTTGCAGTGCTGGTTCCACCACTGGTGGTTCCCTGATAATAGATTGTTCCGCCCGTACCACCGGTTGCAGTGAGTGTTGCAGATCCACCGCAGAAGCTGCCTCCTCCCGAAACGCTAACAGCGGTTGGGGCGGGATTAATGGTTACGGTGGCGCTGCCTTCGGGGCCCCAGCATCCTCCCGAGGAGCGTGCCCTGAAGTAATAGGTTCCGCTTGCCGACACGGTTTGCGATGCCGACGGAGTGGCCGTGTTGGTGCCTCCACTGGTGGTTCCCTGCCAGTAAATGGTACCCCCGGTGCCGCCTGTGGCAGTAAGTGTCATGGTTCCGCCGCACTGGGTGCCGCCACCCGAAACGCTAACGGCAGCAGGTAAGGTATTGAGTGTTACGGTAGCTCCGGCGCTGGGACCCCAACAGCCCGAACCGGTCTGAACCCTGAAATAGTAGGTGCCGCTTGCCGTGGCTTCGTAGGATGAGGTTTCGTTGGCAGTGCTGGTTCCGTTGGCATCGGTTCCCTGAAAGTACATGTTATGGTCGCCGGCACCGCTTGCTGTAAGAATGGCAGAGTTTGCACAGAAGGTGCCGCCTCCGGTTACCGTCGGGGCATTGGGAACTTCGTTAATAATAGCCGAAACGGGAGTACGGGCACTGATGCATTCGTCGCCTACCAATACTTCCCAATCGTAGAAGTAGTAGTACACGGTTTGATTTGCATTTGTTCCGGTGATTGAAACAACACCATCCACTGTGTACGGGTACGAAACCCCTGCATTGTTTCTGTACAGGTTGGGATTGGTTGTTCCACAACGTAACTGATAGTCTTCCCCTGCCGGAATATCAAAATTCAAAGTGACTCTGCTTATTCCTGTCGGCAAATTGGCGGTTACACTTTGTAACACGGTGCCTGCACTGTTTCTTAACTGAATAATCCGGTTTCCGGCCGTGGTACCTGCGTTAACTTCAACTGAAACTAACCGGAAATCAGAAATTGCTGTAAATATCAGGTAATAGGCATTATTTGTATGATTTCCTCCATTCGTATTACTATCGGTATTACCCACATAATAGGTGTGTGGCGAACGCCCCGATTGCACATAGTAGGTGGTTGAGTTGGTAAAGTTGTTGGTGTAGCTTGTTCCAGTGGTTATCAGGTTGCCGTTGGTGGCTGCGTCGTACCATTCGAGGGTTCCGTTACCGGCAGCATTCAGCGTAAGCGAAGCCGGTCCACAATTCTGGGCACTGGTGGTGGTGGGTGCTTCCGGTAAATCAACGGTAATCAGGTTGTTTTGTGTAAGTATGTTATTGCCATAGGCATTGGTGGCTGTCAGGCTGACAGTGTACACCCCGTCGATGGTGTAGGTATGCACCGGATTGACTTCGGTGGAAGTGGTTCCATCCCCAAAATTCCACAGGTAGGATGTAGCATCGGTGGAGGTGTTGGTAAAGCTCACGATTCCAATGCAGGTGCTGGTAACATCGCAGGTGAAGCCCGGTGTGGGTGCACCCGGGGTATATACGTTGATGTAATTGGGTTTGGTAAGGCTGAGGGTGCAACCGGCACTCACAATTTGCAGGGTGGCATCGAAAAGTCCCACGGTGTTGTAGGTTACTGTTGGATTCTGCGTAGTGGCTGTTCCCGGTGTTCCCTGTTCGAATGTCCAGTTGCGGGAAGTTACCGTACCGCTGGTCTGGTCGGTAAACGCGGCTGTTCCGCCGATGGGCACCGAAGTGGGCGTAGCAGTAAAGGCCGGCGTAGCCACCGAAGTGGGTACGAGCTGCACATCGAGGCGGGTGGAGTTGTTGTTGGTTACCGTTACCGGAAGGGTTTTCGAAGTGTAACCGGTTTTTGAGAAGGTTACGTTGTAGGTGCCGGCATAAATGGGGCGGTGGTAGTTGCCTACCGGTGCCGATGAATATACTTCGCTGTGGTCGGCATCGTGACCTGAAATTTCGACTTTCACATCGCTGAGGGCAGTTCCGGTGCAGGCATCGGTAACAATGCCGCGGAAACCGTATAAAGCCTGCTGCGTATAGTCGAGCATGGCCTGACGGTTATAGCCCCAGTAGGCATTGAGCGATTCAACACCCAGCATTTTGGTGTCGGAAATTTCTAATGTTACTTCGCGGCAGTTGTGGTACCAGTTCATATAGTCCTGCCGGCCTCCCGAAATCTTATACCAGTCGCCGCCTTCGGTAATGCCATCGGCATAGAGATCGGTAAAATAGTTTGACGGACTTACGGCAAACACGTTGTCAACATACACACTGCTTACAAATTCCCACCAGTTCTGATCAACCGGCGGACGCTCATCGCTTCTCCATGCATCCCAGGGATAATTCACCACTTCGGCACCGCCGTGGGTGTTGGCCGACATCACAAAGTCGTGGTCGGTGGCATAAGTCATCATAATATTGATTTCAGGCTGCAGGGTGTAAGAGGTGCCATTAACCGTGGGGAAATTGCGGTTCAGGTCGTAGTTATTGGCATTATACCTGCGGCCATTGACGATGGAGGTATAGGAGCTTGAGCCATAGTACGTGCCATCGGGATTGGAAAGTGGGTTGATGTAGATTTCCATTTCGTTCACCAGGTTGGTGGCCTGTGTGTTGGTGCCATAGTTCGACAGCAGGTAATCGGCAAGGCGCATGGTCATAATCCAGCCGGTGGTTTCGTCGCCATGTATGGTGCCTGTCCAGAAGAATTCGGGTTCATCCTCATCGGTGTTTACGTTGTCGGAAATCACGAGACAGACAATGCTTTTACCATTTACCGAATTGCCAATGGTTTCGAGGCGGCAGAGGTTGGGGTAGTTGGTAACAAAGTTGTTCATCATCTGCAGGTACACATCGTAGGTGGGATAGCGGTCCCAGTTTGCCATCTGCGCAACGGTGGTTGCCATGGTGATGGCTTTGGGGGTGTTGTAGTAGTCCCACACCGGTTCGAATTCGATGTTGTAGGCAAGAAACTCTTCAAACTCAACCGGGTTGGCATAGGCATACACGGTAGAGCCTTTCACATTGTCGAGAGAAATTTTCTGGGTAAGCTCCATCAGCAAGGGCAGGCTTTCGCAGGTAAAACTGAAGTAGAACTCTTCCCGTTCGGCCAGCTTATCGTAGGCATAGCTGAGGTTGCTGTTCTGCTGTGCAACAATTGGAACAATGCCCGAAACAAGCAGCAGTGCGAGGATGATAAACAGTTTTTTCATGTTCTAAAAAATTAATATTTAATAATTTTATAATTATATACATTGGTTTCGCTGATGATGCGCAGCACATAGGCTGCATCGGGCAGCGACGACAGGTCGATAAGGCAATCGGTCTGGTTGGGTTGCATGGTTGTAATTACCTGACCCGACAGCGCCCGCAGTTCAATTTTTTCGTTTCCCGACAGCCTGGTCAGGTACACCGGACCCGGCGTAGGGTTGGGATGTATGCTAAATTTCGAGGCGCAATTGCTGATGGCGTTCACATGTACTTCGACAGACTGCGATACGGAATGCGATCCACAGGCATTGGTAACCGTGAGCTGCACCTGATAGGTATCGCTGGTGAGATAGGTATGGGTGGGGTTTTGCAATGTGGAGGTCTGGTCGTCGCCAAAATCCCAAAGCCATGAAGAAGCGTTTTCGGAGTTATCGGTAAACTGATACACCCCAAAGGTATTGGTGAAGTCAAAATCGGCTACCGGATTGTTCGGAGTAACCACGGCATATACTTCGACGCGGGGGCTGACACACTGCTGCAGCACGAGTTGCCAGTCGTAGAAATAGGGATAGTATTTCAGCTCGTCGTCCCACCACTGGGTGTCGTCGCCCTGGTTGATGCTGATGTAATTGTCGAGCACGAAGGGGTAACCAAAGCCGTCGAAATAGCCCGAGAAACCGCGGTATAATCCTGCCGGACCCTGACACAGCAGTTGCAGGCCTGTGCCTTCGGGGATATCGAAACCTAGGGGAACCACCTGTTCGCCCGATGCGATATAGACCGTAGTTGATTGAATTACTTCGCCATTTTGTTTCAGGCTGATGGTTCGGTTACCTGCCGAAGTAGCCAACACCCGCACCGATTGCAGGTGCACGGGCTGATAGCAGTCGAACAACAGAAAATGGTCGGTATTGTCGGTGTTGTAAGCACCGTTGTCGTCGCTGTTGGGCATGGGTCCTACACTGCCGGTGAGGTTCACATGGTCTTCGGCATAGTAGGTGGTGGTTTGGGTAAGCTCGGGGGTGGTAAAGGTGTTTCCGGTATGAATGGGAAGGCTGGCCGTGGGACTGTCGAACCACAGAATATCGCCATCGCCCGAAGCAGATAGGTTGAGCGAAGCTGCGGAACTGCACGAAGATGCCGACTGCACATCGGGGGCATCGTGCAGGTTGATGGTAATAAAGTTTTCCATCATGAGCGAATCGCGGCCATGCTGGTTTTCGGCTACCAGTGCCACCGAAAAGATGCCTGCATGCGGATACACATGAAGCGGATCGGGCTCATTGGAGGTGGTTCCATCACCAAAATACCAGAGGTAGGTGGTGTTTGCCGATGCTTCCGACTGGTTGATGAACTGTACTTCGGGCGAGCATTCGGTTTGGGTGAGGTTGCTGGCGAAGTGTACTTCGGGGGGATAAAGGTCGAGCGAACCCAATTCCACGTCGAGACGCACGAATTCGTTATTGATGGCCAGTGTATCGATGGTTTTGCTTTTATAGCCCGGGGCAGAAAAAGTTATACTATAGTTTCCTTCGAGAATGGGTCGGTGATAGTATCCGGTGGGGAGATGCGAAAACACCTCTGAATTGTCGCGGTCGTGGCTGTTGACAAACACCATCGCTTCGAGAGGCTGGTGGGTTATGGAATCGGTAACGGTTCCGCCAATCCCGAACAACACCTGTTGTGTGTAGAGGAGCATGGCATCGCGGTTGTAGTCCCAAAAACCGGGCAATTCCTCACTATCAGGCCGTTTGGTATTCGACAGTTCGAGGCACATTTCGCGGCAGTTTCTGAAGTACATCATATAGTCCTGCCGGCTGCCATCAACCACATACCAGTCGCCGCCCTCGGTAACGCCATTGCTGACAACACCGGTAAAATAGCCCGAAGGACCATCTTCCTGAACATTTCCGGCATAGATGAGACCAATATATTGCCACCAGACGTCGTCGGCATGGGTATTCTGCTCCGAAGTCCAGAAATCCCAGGGGTAATTCACCACTTCGGCGCCACCATGGGTATTCACCGACATGGTAAAGGGGTTTGCGAGGCTGTAATCAATCATGGCCAGAATTTCATCCTCGAGTTGGGTCGGGCCGTTATCGATGGTCGGGAAATTGCGGTTCAGATCGATATCGTTGATGTTGGAACGGCGCGAATCGGCAATGGTGCTACCGTCGGGGTGCTGGTAGAACGTACCGTCGGGGTTGGCCAGGGGATTGATGTAGATCACCGCATTGTCGAGCAATTGGGTAATTTCGGGATGGGTGCCATAGTTCGACAGCAGGTAATCGGCAAAACGCAACTGCATAATATAGCCGGTGGTTTCGTCGCCATGCATGGTGCCTGTCCAAAAGAAAGAGGGCTCCTGCTCCGGGGTGTTCACATTGTCGGAAATCACCAGAGCGAGCAGCATCATGTTGTAGCCGGCAGAGTAACCGATGGTGTCGAGTCGGCAGATGGCGGGGTAGTCGTTGGCCCATTTCTGCATCATTTCAACGTAGAGGCTGTAGGTAGGATAACGGTCCCAGTTCTGCATTTCGCTCAGACCCGATGCCATGGTGATGGCTTTGGGGCTATTGTAGTATTCGTCAACCAGCGAAAAATCGATTTTGAGGCTGAGGAATCCGGCAAACTCAGAGGTGTTGGCATAGGCATAAACACGGGTGCCCTGCACTTTGTCGATGGACATCATGCGGGTGAGTTGTCGCGGCGAAATATCGGCGGGCTTTTCGAAACTGAAGTACACTTCGCCCCTGTTTTCGAGAATTTGCAAAGCTTTCTCGCGTTCGGTCGTCGAAACCTGAGCACACAGGCTTCCTGTAAGAAAAATGAAAAGTAGAAAAGTAAAAATCCGCATGTTGCCTGTAATTATATTCTTCGAATATATTGATTTTTCAGATACAATTTCAGCAGTTGCGGCTATATTATAAAAAAATGCTTCAATGGGGCATGAATTATTCAATTATATGGAGAAATTGACTTATTAAAGGAAACAAAAGGACAACAAACAAAACGGATGATTCCCGGAAAATAAAGCAACGGCAGCCCGGAATACCGGATTAATGGGCAATGGTGCCGAAATCTTTCGGGTTATGCTTATAGCGGAAGAAATGGTGAAAAATACAGTGAGTTGATATTGCTAACGCTGTAAAATTTTTTAGTTCAAATTGATCATAGTCTAAAACACCAGTCAGATCATTAATAAAGTGGGTGTTTTATTACTCTTGAGAGAGAAAGCAATTGGCTTCGATTAAAAAGGATTTATGAAGTCAATATCCCATCTTTCTCATACTTTTTCCTTGATGAAAAAGTACCAAAAAATCAAGACAAAAATAAGCTATCCCCCCGCTCTACCCGTTTAATGAAAAAACTAACAAAGTAGTGTTTTGTCTGCTCAGGCCATTCACCTCAGGCCGACAAACCAAAGCGTCGAGAAGCAAACCTTGTTCGGGTCTTCGGATAGTTTGCTTCTCTCGCCCTTTGTTGTTTTTTCTACTAAACGGGAATTCACGCCCGGGCCGGCCCGCATTTTTGTCGTGGCTGCCCGCGTCGCTCTATCTCCAATGACATGTTAACCGGTCGCGACCCGTGAGGAAAGCAATACAACTGGACACAGGAACTTTTCTCAATTAATAAAATGTCGCAAATGGATTCAACCAGCGTGTAGATTGCAACAGTAACCCGGATTAATGGGTAATGGTGCCGAAATCTTTCGGATTATGCCTATAGCGGAAGAAAATGGCGAAAAATACAGCCACCACCAAAGCATAAGCAGCAAACGACAACCAGATTCCCGGCCAGTCTTTCACATGGGTCAGCGGGTCTTCGAACCATTTTGCGATAACCAGTCCGGCAATGATATTACCCAGCACAGCCCCTACCCCATTGGTCATCAGCATAAATACACCCTGTGCAGAAGATTGAATTCCCGGACCGGCATTTTTCTCAACAAACAAGGCACCCGAAATATTGAAAAAGTCGAAAGCGAGCCCGTAAATAATACAGGAGCTGATTATGAGGGCAAAACCGGGCGTGGTGTTTTCGGCAAGACCAAACAGACCGAAGCGCAACACCCAGGCAATCATACTGAATAACATCACCTTTTTAATGCCAAAGCGTTTCATAAAAAATGGGATGGCGAGAATAAACAGGGTTTCCGAAATCTGGGATATCGACAGAATGATAGTCGAAAAGTTATTGATGATACCCCCTTTCGGGAATACGGTGTCGTCCTGCAGGAAGCTGTCGCCATAGGCATTGGTTAATTGCAGGGCAGCCCCAAGCATCAGACTGAACACAAAGAAAAGAGCCATCTTTTTTTGTTTGAACAACACAAAGGCTTCGAGACCCAATTTCTGCACGAGCGTTCTCTTTGCGCCATCGTTGGCTTTGGCTTCCTTTTTTACCGAAGGGAGCATGATGAAGGAGTATACCGATAGCAGAAAGGCCGAACCTGCGGCAATGAAAAACGATATTTTAATGCTTTGCCCGAATCCCCAATCCTTAGTAAACAGGTTGGTCACCCACATGGCAGCAATAAAGCCCACGGTTCCCCACACCCTGATGGGAGGAAAAGCGCTGGTAGGGTCTTTGCCTTCGTTTTTCAGAATCGAAAAACCGACCGAATTATTCAGACCGATGGTAGGCATATAGAAGCACATGGCAACGAGGAGCACCCAAAAGAAAGGAATCGGGGCATCGACAAAAGGCAGAAAACACATGACAATGCCAAACATAAGGTGCAACAGTGCAAACACGTAGTTGGCCCTCCATTTGTCGGCAATAATTCCAAACAAAGTAGGCATAATGAGCGATGCAAAACCCATGGTAGAAAACACAAGACCAAATTCGGCCCCGTTCCATTGTTTTTCGACAAATCCGTAGTGTGCCAGTGTCATCATCCACGAACCCCAGATAAAGAACTGGAGAAAATTCATCACCGTAAGTCTCCCTTTGATAACCATAATATGAAATGTGTTAATGGAAAAATCAGTCTTTTTTGCGCTTGCCGATTTCGTCGCGGATTTTACTTGCCAACTCGTAGTTTTCGTCGTTGATGGCTGCCTGCATCATGGCTTCGAGTTCTTCAACCGAAGCTTCGCTGATATCGCTGCTTTTGCGCACGCTGCCCTGGCTTCTGTCGGAATCGGGTTCCGGGTTTTCCTCGTCGGGCAGGTTGAGCACAATGCCGGCCTTTTCGACAATATCGTCGGTAGTATAAATAGGACATTTGAAGCGAAGAGCCAGAGCTACGGCATCAGAAGTACGCGACTCGATAAGTTCGATCTGGTTGTTGAGCATCATCACCAGTTGAGAATAGAACACCCCTTCTTCGAGTTTATAAATCAGCACTTCTTTCATTTCGATGGCATAGCGTTGCGAAACATGCAGAAAAAGGTCGTGGGTTAGTGGTCTGGCTGTGATGATGTCTTCGAGCTGAATGGCAATAGCCTGGGCTTCGAAACTGCCGATGATGATGGGGATGCGGTGTTCGCTGTTTTCGACCGAAAGTATAAGCGCATAAGCACCCGCCTGCGTTTGGCTATACGACAATCCCAATACCTGCAATCTTACTTTTTTCATCAATCGGCTTTTGCAACATGGCAAAGATAGTAATTTGATTTTTTATATTTGCCCTGTTAAATCAATAAATTCGATATGAAAACAATATACCGTTGTATTAGCCTGTTGGTGGTGATGTTGCATATTACGCTTTATGTTTTTGCCCAGCACTACAACACCGAAACAGCACGCAAGTTTACCGAGCTGCTCGAAAAAGGCGACTATACCGGGGCATCGCAGCTATTGCATGCCAAACCTCCTGCCGACAGCGCTTTCTGGGCAGGAGCCTGGACAAAGTTCATCAAAAACTATGGCCATATCACAGGGGAACACAGCATAAAAAGTGACATTTTCGGTAAATACGATGTGGTATATCGTGTAGTCAATACCGAAAAAAAGACCATAAAGCTGAACTACTCATTCGAGAATGGCCAGCTAACCGGTTTTCGCTACCAGCCTTATGACACAGCAATTCAACATCGCGAAAGGTACACAATGGCAGCCAGCAGCAGGAATTTTCGTTTTCAGTCGGGACTTTTCTCCATGTCGGCCACCGTGGTTGAACCCAAGTTAAATCAGGACTCACTGATGGTGGTGATGGTGCATGGATCGGGTTCATCGGACCGTGACGAAAGTATCGGCGGCAGCAAGGTTTTTCTGGATATCGCGCAGGGTCTGGCAACCTTCGGCATCAACAGTTTTCGGTTCGACAAGCGCAGCTATGTGTACCCCGAAGCCTTTGGCAACCGCAGCTTTACAGTGTATGAAGAGGCTATTGAGGATGCTGTTTCGGCGGTAAACTATTGCCATGATGTACTGGGATATCCATACGACAAAATTTTCGTTTTGGGCCACAGTCTGGGCGGAATGCTGGCACCCCGTATTGCTGACAGTCTGGACAATCATATCGGAGGAATTATTATCATGTCGGGCAATGCACGTCCTATGCAAAACCTCATCAGTGATCAGATGCGCTATTTGTACAAACGCGATGGCCTCAGTTCCGATGAGAAGAAAAAACTCAAGATGCTCGACGAACAGCTGGCCAATGTGGATAAGCTCGAAACCGGCGATGCAGCCAAAAACACCCTTGGGCTTCCCTTTGGAATACCGGCATCATACTGGTACGATCTTAAAAATTACGATCAGTGCAAAACGGCCGCAGCACTTACTATCCCCATAATGGTCATGCAGGGAGGGCGCGATTATCAGGTTACCACCAAAGATTTTGAGTTATGGAAAAAGGCCTTGAAAGGGAAAGAAAATGTAAGTTTCTGGATGTTCAACAAACTGAATCATTTGTATGTTTCGGGCGATGAGAAGTCATACCCCGAAGAATATGAAAAGCCGGCAAATGTTGATTTTATGGCTATTGAGGCCATTGCGGGATGGCTGAAAGAAATTGTGAATAAAAAGTAAACCTGCTTTTCGGTTTTTTTTAGGTTCTGAGATTCAAATGTGTAATTCTCTTAAGATAATTATTTGACTTCTCGTAATAGGTCCTCGCTGGCTCCGAAGTCGTGTCTTACTAAATGCTTTGTTTATTTTCGCGTCAGGACACAAAGGGCTTAGGTTATCAGAAGCTGGACTGGGTTTTTATGGCGTTGAAGCGATAACTGAGCGAGAAAACGTGCGAATAAAGTGCGATGCTCTGGTTGCCGATATCGGTCATGGCATAGTCGATGCGGAAGCCTTTGTAGTGCACACCAAGGCCGATATTGGGCTGCCACGAAAGCACTTCGGTGTCGTCGAAATCAGGTATTTGCTGAAAATTCGAAAAACCGCCACGCACAAAAATGAGGTTGTTGTAGGCAATTTCGACGCCAAGGTGCGGGTCGAAACTGGCTACCGAAGTACGTAATAAGGTGTTGCGTTTACCATCGAACGTGGCATCAATACCCAGTTCGGGATAAATTGTAAAGTTCTTTGGCAGGATAAATTTATAACCGGCACCGAGCAGCAAGCGCGGCAGGGTAATTTCGAGCCCGTTTTCGGGAATTTCGTTACCGGTTTCTTCGAATACTTCGCGGAAGGTTTCGGTGTTGTAACTCCAGGCATTGAAGGTAGAGGTAATGTCGCGTGCCTGTGCGCCAAACAACCAGTTGTTGTAGTGATATTGGGCACCGAGGTCGAAACCGAAGCCCCAGGCACCACCAAAATCTCCGGCAATGCGGCGGATCACTTTCAGGTTGGCTCCGTAGGTGAGCCCTTCGACGGGAGCCTTACGCGAATAAGTAAGCATAAAGGCATAGTCGGCCACCGAAAACGACGAAATGCGGTCGTAACGGATATTTCCGTCGTCGTCAATCAGGTCGAGTGTATTAGGGATATCGTCGACGCCAAAACGAATCATTGAAAGACCCAACGCAGAATTGTCGTCGATTTTGTAAGAAGCCCCGAGAAAATCGTATTTCGACAGGCCGGCAAAATATTCGGAGTGCATCCCTCCTACTTCGAACTGGCGGTCGAGTTGCACCAGACCGGCCGGGTTCCAGTAGAGCGAAGTAACATCGTTAACCGAGGCCACCACCGAATTACCCATGGCCAAAGCCCGGGCACCCACACCTATTGAGAGAAATTCGTTACTGTATTTGGGAGCGGTTTGCGAAAAAACAATTCCACTTAGAAACAACGCAAGAATTACTAATTTTGCACGCAATAGCATAATGAATGAATTAAACTGTAAAATTAATTATTTTCTGATTAACTCCATAAACCGAAAAATATTGCCGTGCTGAAGATTATATCTGCCAAAACACAACCGAAAAAACCTTTCCGATGAAAAAACTCCGGTATATTGTTCCCAACCTCATCACCTCGATGAACCTGATTTTTGGTGTTGCCGCCATTGTTTCGGCGTTTTCGGGGCATTTCGAGACTGCATTCTGGATGATTGTTGCCGCGGCTGTCTGCGATTTTTGCGATGGTTTTGCAGCACGACTGCTGCACGCCTACAGCGAATTCGGCAAGCAACTCGATTCGCTGAGCGACCTGATAAGCTTTGGATTGGCACCGGCAGTTCTCGTTTTTTGCTACCTGCAACAACAGGAGACAGGCGGCCTGCCTGAATGGTTTGTTTACCATGCTTTCGGACTGGCATTATTCTCGGCTTACCGTCTGGCGCGCTTCAACACCCGGCCACCCAGCGATGATTTTCAGGGACTTGCGGTTCCCGCTTCGGCACTGTATGTTATTTCGCTGATTGTTTTTGGGAACCGACTGCCATTTGGCCTGCCGGATATCATTCTGCGTGTGCCTGTTATTCACATTCAAATTCTGATGATTAACCTTTTGATGATTTCGAATTTGCGCATGTTTTCGCTGAAATTCAGAAACTTACGACTAAAGGAGAATGTCATTCGTTATGTATTTGCGCTGTCCACAATTATTTTGCTGTTGATTTTTAGCGCAGCCGGATTGTGGTTGGTTATGGTTTTTTATATAATTTTGTCGGCTGCAACAGCAATTACTAATAAAACAAAAATACCGTCATGAAATTTATTGCCCACATCGATGTAATGCCGCTCAAAGCCCTGCTCGACCCACAAGGTAAAGCCGTTAACCACAGTTTACACAAATCGGGTTATCAACAAATTGAAAACGTAAGAATCGGCAAACACATCAGCTTTGTAGTTGAAGCCGGGAGCAAAGCCGAAGCTGAGAAAATTACCGGGGAAGTATGCTCTAAAGTGCTGACCAATCCTATTATGGAAGGTTTCACATTTACCATTACCGAAGGCGAACAGGCATAGGGCGTAATTGCAATAGAAATTTTTGCAGGATATGTTTGCAAAATGTAAAAAACCATTACATTTGCAGTCCTTAAACGGTGGTTGTAGCTCAGTTGGTTAGAGCGCCAGATTGTGGCTCTGGAGGTCGCGAGTTCGAATCTCGTCTTCCACCCTAAAAAAGAAAACCGTCGGAAATTCCGGCGGTTTTTCTTTTGTAGTTTACGGTGGCTATCAATAGCCTCCGGTGATATCCCAGACAAATGCACGGATACCCACATCTTTGTTTATATGATCAAGGTTTTTCACCTTTTGGAGGATTTTCTCGACCTGATCGTCTTCGACAATGGTTAATATGGCAGAATTAATTTCGGGCCATGTGTGGTTGCCATAGTGAGGATCTCCGGTTTCGCTTCCCCTGCCCTGCATGTTCGACCATTGAGAATAGCCTCTGATTCCCAGCACGTCAATCATGTATTCCACCTTGTCGGTGAGGGCCATATTATAGACAATGAATATTGCTTTCATAGTATTATTCTTTTATTTCTTTAACATCGTTGGTATCTTCCATAAAACTATACTTCAGTCGGTGAATGTTTCGTTTTCTCAGTTTTTCGCCTTTACGTGTAAACAAAGCGTAAAGAACCGGCACAATAATCATGGTAATAATTGTAGAAAATACCAATCCACCCATAACCGAAATACCCATCGGGCTCCAAATTTCTGACCCTTCACCGGTGCTCATGGCCATTGGCAGAAGTCCCAAAATAGTCGTAAGGGCTGTCATCAGCACCGGACGCAATCTGGACTTGCCTGACAGAGCAATGGCATCATACAGGTCGTATTCCCTGTCGCGCATCAGGTTGATATAGTCAACCAACACGATGGCATTCTTCACCACAATACCGATGAGCAATACTGCGCCCAGTGCGGCAATAACGCTCAAGCTTGTTCCCGTGATAAACAGGGCGAGAATAACACCCGAGAACGAGAAAGGAATTGAAAACATAATAATCAATGGCATTTTAAATGACTCGAACTGCGAAGCCATTACAATAAATACCAGTAAGAGCGAAATCACCAACAGCAAACCGAGGTCGGCAAACGAGTCCTGTTGTTCTTCGTATGACCCGCCCACGGTAATCATCACATCGCCGGGTTTATCGGTATTATCAACAATTTTCTGAATTTGTGCAGCCAGTTCACCCATCGAAACCTTATAGGGTTGTACGGTTACCGAAACTATTCTTTCCTTCTGGCGGCGGGCAATGGTAGGAGGCGACCATTGTTCCACCACCTTGCCCACTTCGGAAAGACGCACTTTAACACCTTGTGCATTCATGAGTGTAATGTTTTCGATATCGCTGATTGAACCCCGGTAATCTTCCTTGAGACGAACTATCACATCGTACTCATCGCCTTGTTCCCGGAATTTTGTGGCGGTGTATCCAAGCACCCGGTTACGCACTGCCATCGAAACACTTGCTGTATTGAGTCCGTATTGAGCCAGTTTTTCACGATCGAGCACTACGGTAAGTTCGGGTTTTGATTTTTCGCGGCTGATGGTTATATCGCGTGCACCTTCGAGCTTTTTGATATTCTCCGACAGTTCAGACGCAATTTTGTTGGTTACATCAAAGTCGTAACCAAAAATTTCGACCTCAATATCCTGGCTGCCAAACCCACCCATACCACTCGAAAATGCCAGGCTGTAATTCACAATTTCAGGAATCATGGCGAGTTGGGCACGCAGGTCGTCTCCAATTTCCCAGCATGTACGATTACGTTTATCGATATCGACCAGGCGAAGTTGTATGTTTATAATGTGGGATCCGGAAGTACTCCAGATAGCCGAAACACCTCTGGCATCGTTACTACCTGCTGATGTTGAAACCAACTCAACTTCGCTTCCATACCGTTTTTTAATTATATCTTCGACCTGTTTCACCACCTTGGCCGATTCTTCGACACGGGTTCCTGTCTGAAGTTCAATTTTTGCAGTTACCATGCTTTGGTCTGATTCCGGGATAAACTCAGTGCCAATATATGGCATCAGGGCAAACGAAGAAATAAAAATCACCAGTGCAGATCCGAGTACAATAATTTTATGGTGCAAGCTCCAGCGTATAAGTTTTTCATACGCCCTGTCAACAACATCAAGGAAGCGCCTGATGGTATTGGTATAACCAAATTTGGGGTATTTTTTCTGTGGACGCAGGCGCAGCATCAGCGAGCTGAGCATAGGGGTAAGGGTAATGGCTGCCAGTGTAGAGGTTGTTACTACTATCGAAACAATCCAACCCAGCTGACGGAACAACACACCGGTCATACCACTTACAAACGTCAATGGCAGGAATACTGCAAGTACCACCAGGGTTGTTACGATAACCGCCAGCCACACTTCGTTGGTGGCATACAGGGCTGCTTCGCGCGGTGTAGCTCCCCTTTCGATGTGTTTTGTAATATTTTCGAGAACTACAATGGCGTCGTCCACCACCATCCCAATGGCGATTGAAAGCGAGGCCAACGAAATAATATTTATGGAACTCCCCGTTACCGACAGGTAGATGAATGCTACAATCAGCGATATAGGAATGGTGAGAACAATAATAAATGTAGCCCTCCAGCGTCCGAGGAAAAACAGCACGACGAGCACCACAAAGAGCAATGCATAAAGTAGTGTTTCCGACAGGTTGTTTACCGAATGGGTAATAAATTCTGACGAGTCGAATATGGGTTCGATTTTTACATCAGGCGGCAGGGTTTTCTTTATTTCCTCAAGCTCTTTCTTTACATCGCGGGCAACCGCAATGGTGTTACCTCCCGATTGCTTCATGATAAACATTCTGATACCCTGCACCCCATTAATTCTTTCGTCGAGCGACATATCCTTCACCGTATCGCGCACCGTGGCCACGTCTTTCAGGTAGATGGTCTGTCCGTTAAAACTGCCCAACACCACTTCCTTCACCTGATCGCTGTTGGCGAATTCGCCTTCCACTTTAAGCTGATAATCCATCTGACCCATTTCGACATTACCGGCAGGCAGGTTAAAGTTTTCCGCCTGAAGGATACCGCCAATCATTTCGACCGACATGTTGTAGGCTTCAATTTTACGGGGATCAACTTCGACATACACCGCCCTTCCGGGAGCACCGGGAATACCAACCGAGCCAACTCCGTCGATGCGATTGAGGCGGTTAACCAGTTTTTCATCGAGCAGTTTTTCGATACCCGGATAGCTTTCTTTGGCGACCACCGAATAGAACAGTAAGGGCATCATACTGCTGTTGAATTTGTAAATTATGGGTGTTTCGGCCCCATCGGGTAAGTTTTTCTTCACAAATTCGAGTGAGTTTCTGATATTGTTGGCCGCTTCATCAAGGTTGGTTTCCCATTCGAATTCCAGGGTAACAATCGACATATTGTCGCGTGAAGTGGAGTTTATTTCCTTCAGATTTTCGACCGAGTTGCAAGCATCTTCGATGGGTTTCGACACGTTTGTTTCGATATCGGAGGCATTGGCTCCCGCGTAGATTGTAACTACCGAAATTGCCGGAAGCTCTACTTCGGGATATAAATCGATGGGCAGACGGGTAAGCGAATACAACCCGAAAATGATTACAGCCAAAAATATCATTATGGTTGTAATCGGTTTTTTTACTGCACTACTATAAATACTCATAATTCCTGTTTTTTAAAAAATTTTATCCCTCCTATTCGACCACGGTTACCACATCGCCTTCGAGCAATTTATTCTGTCCGGCAACGATAATTTTATCGCCTTCCTTCAGGTTGTCAGAAAAAATCTCGATTTTATCGTCGAATCGTTTTCCGGTTTCAACATTCACCCGTTTGGCCTTACCATCGATGTAAACAAAAACATAGCGGATGTTGGTACCTTCCTGAACGAGCACCGAAGTTACCGGCACCACCATGGCCTCTTCTTTACCAACACTAACATTTACTTTGGCAAACATTCCGGGGCGTAGTTTTTCGTTTCCATTCGGAATCTGTACCTCAACATTGAAAGTACGGCTCATTGCGTTGATGGTGGGATGTATCAGACTGATTTTACCTTTAAATATTTCTCCGGGATAGATATCACAGGTCAGCACAGCCTCCATTCCGGTTTTTACGATAGGATAATATTTTTCTGATATTGCAATGGTGGCCTTCAATGGGTTTATCTGCTGAATTATCACCAAGGCTGCTTTACCAACCTGTGTGTTGGGTGCTCCGCTGTAGAGTTCGCCATTTTCGAAATATTTGGCGGTAATAATTCCGGTAAAAGGTGACTTCAGAACCACATTATCGCGTAAGAACTCCACATTGTTGCGGGTTACATTCAATTGGGTCTTTATCTGGTCGTATTGCTGAGCGGCAACACCACCTACCTGCATGAGAGTATCGAGGCGCTTATAATCTTTTTCGAGATTAATCAACTGCAATTCGGCCTGATTCAGGGTAGTTTTGTCCATTTCGGCAATTATCTGGCCCTTACTCACGCGGTCGCCAATTTCGACATTTATTTTAGTGATTCTACCCGGTTGGGCGGGCGCCATATACAATTCTTCGTAGGGTGAAATACTCGCTGTATACTCAAGATTTCGCATAACCTCGGTTTTTGAAAGGGTCAACAGTTTTACCGTTTTAATCTGCTTCACCGAGTCGGCAGCTGTTTGGGCATTACTATCAGAACCCTTTTTAGATCCGCACGACGACATCAACAGCAATACTACCGCTGCTCCTGCCAATAAAAATGATTTAGTTGTATTCATTGCTTGTTCGCTATTTAAAA
>Ga0116149_1001552_pt1 | contig 27463 bp, 22 predicted proteins | sample AD_UKC057_MetaG_FD_89787 | JGI IMG/M metagenome (GOLD analysis project Ga0116149, IMG submission 89787) | Active sludge microbial communities of municipal wastewater-treating anaerobic digesters from USA - AD_UKC057_MetaG | ecosystem: Engineered > Bioreactor > Anaerobic > Digestate | place: USA...
CTTCGCAAATACAGGGATGATGTGTTGCAGTATGGATTTCTCCGTATTGCCCGGCGATTTCTATGGCGTCTTTGCTTTGTGGACGCCCTGACCGGGCCGCTCGATTACTTTAAGACACTTGTCGGTTCCATTGCCCTTGCCAGGAAATTAAAACTCATTTTAGGGGATAAAAAAATGGTGGGTGTGTTGATGCCCTCCACGGTCGGCGGTGCCTTGGCAAATGTGGCTATCCAGTGCATGGGCCGCATACCGGTCAATCTCAACTATACCGCTTCTTCTGAAATTGTTGAGGACTGTGCGAACCGATGTGGTATTACCCATACCGTCACAGCGCGGGCATTTTTGGAACGGGTTCCCGTGGCTCCTCCCGGCACCCCGGTTTTTCTCGAAGATATCCGCGCTGGTGTAACAAAGTTTGATCGGGCTGCGGCCATTTTTCTGGCGCTTTTCATGCCGTCACGGCTTCTTTTTCGAGTCTTAGGCGCTAAACCTGCCGTTCAGGACGATGTCGCCACCATAATTTTTTCGAGCGGTAGTGAGGGCAATCCGAAAGGGATTGTGCTAACGCATAGAAACATCATTACCGTTTTTGAGGGAATGCGCGAAATGGTTCCCCATGACAAGCATACTGGTATAGTCGGCTTTCTGCCTTTTTTCCATTCATTCGGTTATGCCGTAATACTGTGGACACCTTTGATGGAAGGACTGCATTCCGTATTTCATCCTAATCCCCTTGAACCCAAACCCATAGCGCAGTTGGTGCGCAAATATAACGGATCGGTAATGGTCGCCACACCGACCTTTCTCCAAGGGTTTGTCCGCCGGGTGGAACCAGAATATCTGCGCAGTTTAAGCTGTGTGATGGTGGGTGCGGAAAAACTGCCTGAACGTATTCGGGATTCTTTTAAGGAGCGTTTCGATATAGAGCCCATGGAAGGATATGGAGCCACGGAATGTGCGCCTGTCATTTCCGCATGTCTTCCTGATGAAGAATCCCCTGGTTTTTATGTGCAACACAGTAAACAGGGCACGGTAGGGCATCCTTTCCCCTACCAGATGGTGCGAGTGGTTCATCCTGAAACGTATGAGGAAATGCCCGTAAATGAACCTGGCCTCCTTTTGGTTCGTGGACCCAATGTGATGTCGGGATATTTAAACGATGAGAAGCGCACGGGGGAAGTACTTACCGACGGCTGGTATGTCTCCGGGGATATTGCAGCCGTCGATGAAGACGGCTTTATTACTATAACGGACCGCTTGGCGCGGTTCAGCAAAATTGGCGGAGAAATGGTGCCGCACACTTTGGTCGAAGAGGTGCTCCACCGCCTGTTGGGATTGACCGATCAGTCAATGATTGTACTGGGTATACCAGACGATCTTCGCGGAGAACGGCTCGTACTCCTGCATACCCTGGAAGACAATCAGGTGCGAGAGTTAAATGAACGAATAAGCGGCAGTGAGCTTCCGAATCTGTGGCGTCCAAGACAAAACGCCTTTCGTCGTATAGAATCCATTCCCTTCCTGGGCACGGGAAAACTTGATATCCGGAAAGCAAAACAGCTGGCCCTGGAATATTTTGGAAACTCCCGGTAACGGGTGGATAAATTGCAGAAAACACCCGCAATGTTCTTTTATAATTGGAGATACTATGGCCCGCGTGATCCTGCAAAATATTTCCAAAGTTTATCCAGGTAATATACGTGCCGTCCAATGTGCCAATCTCGAAGTCGATGATAAGGAATTCGCCGTATTGGTAGGTCCCTCAGGATGTGGAAAATCCACAGTCTTGCGGATGATTGCTGGCCTGGAAACTCCAACGACGGGTACCATCCGCATCGGGGACAGAATGGTCAATGATGTCGCGCCCAAAAACCGGGACATTGCAATGGTATTTCAAAGCTACGCGTTGTATCCGCATATGACCGTCTACAAGAACATGGCTTTTGGCCTGATGTTGCGAAAGTATCCCTCCGATGAAATAGACCGTCGTGTTCGCGAGGCTGCCGAAGTGCTTGATATCACCGAACTGCTGGACCGGCGTCCTAGAGCGCTTTCCGGAGGCCAGCGTCAACGCGTAGCGCTGGGACGTGCCATCGTGCGCCGTCCTAAGGTGTTTCTTTTCGATGAGCCCCTTTCCAACCTGGATGCTAAATTACGGGTGCAAATGCGCTTGGAATTATCAAAACTCCACGCCCGCTTACAGGCGACCATGATATATGTCACCCATGACCAGGTGGAAGCCATGACCATGGGGGACAGAATAGTTGTGATGCTGGACGGGGTAATACAACAGGTGTCTCCTCCGCTGGAATTATATTACCGTCCCGTGAACCGATTTGTCGCGGAATTTATAGGCAGCCCGCCGATGAATATGATCGAGGGATATCTTGAGAGCGGAGAACATGAGTTTTTCTTTGTCGCACTGGAGAATAAACTTCGACTGCGCGTCCCGAAACAGTTATCCGTGTTGATGAAAGGCTATGCAGGGAAAGCCGTCGTTATGGGCATACGGCCGGAACATCTATCAGCGAACAAGGAACAGCGGGAAAAAAAAGGGGAAGGCTTCACGGCAGTCATCGAAATCGTTGAACCTCTCGGTTCGGAACTTCATGTGCACCTGAACTTGCATGGTAAAATTGTCATCGCGCGATTTTCTTCGGAACAAATTCCACAGGTACAGCAACCCTTTGTTCTGGATGTGGACACAGGCGCCGCGTGCTTTTTTGACCCTGAAACGCAACGCGCTATTCTGTGAAGAACCGGCAGATAAACAATCAAACTTCCCCCGCTGAAGTTTTCGAGCCCGGCAATTTCTGCCTTGATGTCTGAACAAAATGGATATGTACAGTTAGAAGGTATACCCAAAACCTAAGGTGATGGCATTGACCCCTGAATTGTCATCCGATAGATTGGCATTGGATATGTGCTCCCACTTCACAACAGTATGCCATCCCCCCGCACATTTATACCCTATCCCCAGACCGGTTAAAAAATTTACATTTGAACCGTTGCCGCCGAAACGGTTTTTATGACCCAGAACATGCGCGTTAGCTTCGGCAAATAATCCTCTATACTCACCAGCCTTCGTATAGAGTCGCCCTCCCAGCCCTGCCCCGATCCCCCAAACCGTGTCCTCCTTCTGACCATCCTGCTCATAAAGAAATGACGGTATAGCACGAAGTCCTAAACTAAAATGCGGTGTTGCGGGAATTTCATACTCCAAGGTGCCTTTAAGCAGCAAGTCATCACTCCTGTTATTTTTTCCGTTATCAAGCCCGGGACCACCAGAAATCTCCAGCCGCCAGAAGCCCTCCCGCCACTGTATCTCCGCATCTGCGTCAAAGATGAAAAACAGCATGAAAACAAACATGAACACCATGAAAGTCATAAAACGCATTTGTCTAATCTCCCTACTAAAAATTTCGGATAACTTTTATCGAAGAACCTACATTATTAACCGAATGCATCTGTATTGTCAAGTTTATACTTGAGTTGCACCATAGTTCAAATCTTCTCCTAGTTACGATAGTTTTTACCGGAAAACAGAAGGCCATTATAGCCTTCAAAACACCTCATATTTGCAATACTGTCGAATTTGGAAATGAGCACGAGAAAAGGCGTTCATCCGCCGATAAAACAGAAAACTGTTGTACGGGTATCATCCAAAGCGCTTGTGGAATCAACAACCACCGACAGAGTCGGTGGTATGAGGAGGGCTTCTAAAAGGAGCCTCATGAAAACAATTATTGATTCCGTCTCAAAGCCTTGTTGTCCATCTTATCAAGACCAAGCCTATTTCATGCCGTTATTTTTTGCCCGTGTGGACGCGTTTCAAAGGAAGTAGCCTATAGGCGTGAAAAAGACCGGAATCCAGGTTCATAAGACCGCGGAAGATAATAATGGGCGCGGGGTACAAGTCCGGGAGCCCCTTAGGCGCCTCCATCTGGATGTCGGTCTTCGTAGCGGTATACCGGTAAGGGCTCTAATAAAAGCCATCAGTCGCGAAAAAAACGGCATGACGGTACAAGCAAGGATGTTGTAAGCAGCAAAAAGAGCCGACATGTTCATAAGCAAAGAAAAACGACGGAACGGCAAAGCCTGACGAATTCTCACCGGCAGAGCCGGTGGATTAGCATTGATTTAGAAGACTAAAAAACCTAGACTAATCGAATAGCGCGGCGACAAACATCTTAGCGTCAAAGGGCTGCAGATCTTCAACGCCCTCCCCCACGCCAATTAATTTTATTGGGATTCCAAGTTGTTCCTGTATGGCGATGGCCATACCACCTTTAGCCGTACCGTCCAGCTTTGTCAATATGATTCCAGTAACCGTTAAGGACTGGGTAAACTGTCGCGCCTGTTGAAGTCCGTTTTGTCCCGTGGTAGCGTCCAGAACAAGCAGCACCTCATGGGGTGCCCCCGGTTGCCGCTTCGCAATGACGCGTTGGACCTTTTTGAGTTCCTCCATCAAATTTACTTTGGTGTGCAATCGTCCTGCGGTATCGATGATTACATTGTCTGCATGCCGCGCTATACCCGCATCCACGGTATCGTAGGCAACAGCACCGGGATCGGCGCCCTCCTGGTGACGGATTAACTGTGCGTCGGCACGTTCCGCCCAAATAGCGAGTTGTTCTCCCGCGGCAGCCCGAAACGTATCTGCGGCGCCCAAAATAACCGTTCGCTTTTCGCGAGCAAGGCGATAGGCAATCTTGCCCGCCGTGGTCGTTTTTCCGGAACCATTTACACCAGCAACAAGCATGACATGAGGACCGTCGGCACACCGCCAGTCGAGCGATACCTCATGGGCTTCCATTATTGCCGCCATTTCCTCCTTCAACAGGGTATAGAGGACACCGGGTTCATTAATCCCCTCGACTTTGGCTCGAGCACGCATATCCTGCACGATTCGCATACTGGTCTCGACGCCTACATCCGCAGAGATTAAACTCTCTTCCAGCGCTTCAAACATTTCCACATTAACATCAGCGCCTGCAAAAACGCGCTTTATACCGCCCACGAGGCCGGCCCGTGTCTTGTCCAGTCCTTTTTTCAGGCGTGCGAAAAAACCGTTTTCAGACACAATGGAACCCTTTCACTATTTTTGGATGCCCCTTTTGTCCCCTGCGACTCGGGAGTTGTCTATAGTGAACCCAGCCGATATGCCGCGGATTGGTACTTTCCAAGGGCGGAATCACTTCTTCCAGAAATGGTGATTACACCGTCCACACCCAAAGAGGCCTGGCCGGTAAGCGCGTGGAAAGAACCATTGTCCTGCATTCCAGCGTCACCCCACTGAGAATGTAGTATCTGTTCGGTTACTGTTGCCTTCCCTCGGACCTGTATGCCGGTGTTAATTTGCGCAACGTAATGCCATTCGCCGTTATACATCCAGGCAAGGCCCGCGCCTATGAACTGTTCCGTACTGCCATGTCGTTCGTACAAAGCATATAGTCCTTCATTGAAGGAAGTCATAGCCTCGGATTCAAGGCGTGCCGCCTCCGCATCGGAAAAGGAGGGAAAGCGTTTTTGAAGACGCCCCTGATACTCATCATACATTTGCCGGCTATCCCCCTCCCAAAAGAGAATAGCGTCAGCGCCCTGAGAAGCATCATCGTAAAGAGGTCGCGGTTTTGTCAATGAAGTGTAAATTTTGTCGACATTTAGTCCAAGCCATAACACAACCAACAGGCCCAGCAGTGCGACCGCTTTAGCCAGAAAAGATACTTTTACTGTGCCCTCAACATCGGCATCCAGAATTTGGTCCGCAGCAATGCGCATCAGACGCTGGTCCCGCAGATTGTTCCCGCAGGTTTTGCAAATCAAAGTGCCTTCAGGGTTTGCAGAACCGCATTGTGCGCAAACAGCATCCGCCTCAATGCCTTCATGATAATCAGGGTGTTCAAATAGTTCCTTATGCATACCATTTACTCTTTACTAAGATGGCTGTTTCTATTAAAAAAGGTATATAACAATACAACATATTATGGCGTATTTTGTTTATAATATCAACCTTTTTTTTCTTTGGCTATCAGTGCGCTAACATATTGGTGTTCATCATGTTAGTAAGGTCAATTTTCAAAATTTAGGATAGTACAGCGGATGTCCCACTTTTCAGGCAACACGTATTTGTGTTTTATGAGGTACAAAGTCCGATCTATCAGTTGACTTCAGGGACTATGTTGGGTAACAATGCCAACCATGAGTGAGGATAACCATTTACATTATATGCAGTCCGCATTGCGTGAGGCTCAAGAAGCCTTGGAGCAGGGCGAAGTGCCTGTGGGTTGCGTCATTGTGCATGAAGGTCGTATTATCGGACGGGGTTTCAATCAGCGAGAGCATCTGCAGGATCCTACCGCGCATGCGGAAATAATCGCCATCACGGCGGCGGCCGCCACACTGGGCAGTTGGCGCCTTGAAAATGCCCAACTGTATGTAACACTGGAACCATGCCCCATGTGCGCCGGCGCCATTATCCTGTCTCGAATTGAAGCCGTTTTTTTTGGCGCATCTGACCCCAAAGCTGGATGTTGCGGCACCTTGATGAATTTGTTACAGGACACACGATTTAACCATCGTACCGCGGTTTTCGGTGGTCTCATGAAAGAGGAATGCGGGAACTTGCTCAGTTCTTTTTTCAAAAGCGTCCGGAACAAATCGACAGGTCAGCGTGACGATAACAATTCGCACTAAGACGGAATAGAATGCAATTCCTGTGGATGCCATTGCCAATAGACCGCGACAATTTTGTCTATTATGGGGAAGCGTTTTTCTTTGTATCCGTGTCATCCGCACGCAGCGCCAATTTTTGAAATAACCGTGACTCCACTTCAGGTGTTACATAGTGACTGACGCTTCCTCCGAAATGAGCAATCTCTTTTACCTGCCGTGAACTAAGGAACAAGTAGGGTTCGCTCGGCATGAGGCAGACGGTATCCACCGCAGGATTCAGTTTCTGATTGTTGATAGCCATGGACAGTTCAAACTCAAAATCCGAAATGACACGCAATCCACGGATCAACGCCATGGCATTTTGTGTACGGGCATATTCCACCGTTAATCCATAAAATTGACTTACACGCACGTTTGCGATTTTTTCGGTCATTTTTTCCACCATTTCGACCCGTTCCACAGGATCGAAAAGGGCCGCTTTCGCTTCATTACAGGCGACACCGACAATAACTTGATCGAATATTTTAGAGGCGCGCTGAATAAGATCAAGATGGCCCAGCGTCGGCGGGTCAAAACTGCCGGCATATAATGCAATACGTTCACTCATGTGCATATTCTCCTTTTAGGGCAGCTGCAAGAGCGGCTTCATAAACGGCACGCGCCGTCGTGTTCCTGGATATGGCCAATGCATAGCAATCATCAAATTCCGGTGAAACAGCGGTTTCTACATTTTCCAGAAAGCCCACCTTGACCCTGACCCTTCCCCACGGGGTGACAACATGACGTACTTCCCGTTTAAGCACCCATCGGAGCTCTTCGTGAACCCGTATGCCCAGCGTGGTGGTATAAACAAAAATGATTTTTGCCATTTGCCACGCCTTTTCCGGGTCTGTCAGAACAGTTACATGTTGTGCCGTGCGGCCCTTTTTAACCGAAACCGGTGCTATAATAACGTCACGTGCGCCGGCCTCCAGAAGTGCGGGTGTCAGCAGCGCCATCAATTCCGGGTTCATATCATCTACTGTAGTCTCAAGTACGGAAATAGTTTCCCTGTCCGGTATTCGGGACACCGGCTCTCCCACAAAAACGCGCAAGACGTTGGACCGGTCGGGCAAGTCGCGTGATCCTGCGCCATAGCCAATCGTATGAACTGTCATGGAGGGCATGCTGACAAAGTCGTCCGCCCACGACACGGCAAGGGCGGCACCCGTCGGTGTAACCAGTTCACAAGGAATACCACCCGAACTCCAGGGCACATGTTGAAGCAGCATCGCCGTAGCGGGAGCAGGCACCGGCATAACACCATGGTCGCAGGTTACCGTCCCTGTACCTGTAATCAAGGGGGAGCATAACACGCACTCTATGCCTAAACGGTGCAATGCGGCGTTGGCCAAGACGATATCCAGGATGGAGTCCAAGGCGCCGACTTCATGAAAATGAACCTTTTCCACCGGCAGACCATGCATCGCAGCCTCTGCGTGTGCGATTTTTTCAAAAACAGCTATTGCGGACTCCTTGGCCAAATCCGTGACATCTGCCTGCTGTATAATGGCGATAATGTGTTTCAAATGCCGATGCGGCTGAACGGTATCTGGGTCAATAACGACTTGATAGTGGGTCGCCTGTAGGCCATGCTTTTGTACCTTGTCCGCGCGGATTTTAACACCGCCAAGGTTCAAGGACGCAGCAACGGTCTGAAGATAGGCCAGTTCAACACCCGCGTCAATCAACGCTCCGACGGTCATGTCTCCGCTTATGCCGCAGAAACAGTCTAAATATAGGGTTTTCATAGGCTAAAACTCATCTCGTGGCATTTTCCACCATCTTTGTTATGGCGCATGCCGACACCGCTGCACCGAATCCATTATCGATATTTACAACGGTAAGGCCCGTTGCACAGGAATTGAGCATGGCAAGCAGGGCAGCGATGCCGTTAAAACTGGCCCCGTAGCCTACACTGGTCGGCACCGCGATGACGAGGGAAGAAGACAACCCCGCCACCACACTAGGAAGGGCCCCTTCCATGCCTGCGCAAACAATGGCCACGGTGGCCCCGGAGATGCGCTCGCGCTGTTCCAACAGGCGGTGTATGCCTGCAATGCCGACATCGTAAATGCGTTCCACCGATACCTCCATGGTCATGCAGGTAACGGCTGCTTCTTCCGCTACAGGTATATCGCTGGTTCCGGCGCACACTATGGCAACGTATCGTTTCGAGTATTCGGGTTCCCTGGACATCCAGGTGAATGCCTTTGCCTCTTCATAATAAATGGCATCGGGTAGGCGTGCTTTGACCGCTGAAAACGTGTCCTGCGTACACCGTGTGCCGAGCACCGTCTCGCCTCGATTGGCCATACGTTCCGCTATCAGCGACACCTGTTCTGGGGTCTTGCCCTGACAGAATATGGTTTCCGGATGTCCTTTTCTCAGGGAGCGGTGAAAATCAATTTTGGCAAACCCCATATCATCAAAGGGCATACCTCGCAATTGCTCCAGCGCCGCATCCGGCGCCAGAAGTCCTTCCGCCACTTGATTCAGCAAGGTTTTCATTTGTTCTTGATTCATGATGTGCCCGACTCATAATTTAAAAAACTACCAGATACCCCGGATATCCGCCAAATATTTTATCGGCGAAAGTGTAACACAAACGGCCTTGACACGACACCTGAAACACGCTTTGTTTATGGGGACATTCTCATTGCTGCCGGGGCATTTCTTTATGTGAAAGTGGCTCCTCCCGTAAGGTATACAGTTGTTCTGATATCGCCGCATCATCAGGGCTTAATGCCTTCGCCCGCTCCAAAGCCTTGATGGCAAGGTCTTTCTCTCCGCTTTTACTGTGTAGTAGTCCCAACTGCACGAGGGCCGGAACATAATCGGAATTTATACGCAGTGCTTCTTGCGTGGATGCATATGCCTGGTCCCACGATTTCGATGAAGCATAGATGCGGCCAAGATTATAGTGGATATTATAATCCTCGGGCGCCTTGTGCAACGCCTCCAAAAGAACACGTTCCGCCTGTTCAAGGCGTCCGGCGGCCGCCAACGCGTTCCCCAAATTATTATAGGCAAGCACAAAAGCCGGGTCCGCCGCTATGGCGCGCTCATAATAAGGAATGGCTTCTTCATATTTGCCCTGAATCTCCAGGCAATACCCGAGATTATTGAGCGCCAGAGGATAGTCGGGCACAATAGACAAGGATCTTTGATAATAAAAAATGGCGCTATGGTAATCGCCTTTCAGAAAAAACATCCGCGCCACATTATAGGGCGCTGCCGGTTCATTAGAATTCAGGCATTCCGCCTCTACAAACTGAGCCAGGGCCGCGTCCAGTTCACCCTTATCCGCCAGCGCATTTCCCAGATTCATACGGGCAAGAAAAAAGCGCGGGTTGACTCTGACCGCGTGTGTCAAATGCTCGATTGCCTCATCCAGATCATGCAGCTTGTATAATTCATATCCAAGGTTGTTTCTGATAATCGCGTTGTTCGGATTCTTTGCCAAGCCTCTTTTATAGAACCCGAGCCCAAGATGTGTCTCACCTTTTTCAAAATGAATACGTCCCAAATTGGCATAGACGATGGAAGAATCCGCGCCCAGTTTCTCTGCACGCAAGTATTCCTCTTGCGCTTTTTGCGTTTCCCCCTGTGCGGTGAATGCCATTGCACGCCGTAAATGCCACGTTGCCTCCGAAGGCGAGTATCCTGTGCTGTTCCAGTGGGCTGCATAAATCAGCAGCGACAAAACAACAATATTGATACTGAAAAGCGCCAGGCGGCGTTTTTTAATCATAGATACGAGGTGAACCAGTCCGCAGGCGGAAAAAAGAAGCATAATCGGTATCAAGGGGACACGATACCGGCCAGCGACGAAATATATCAAGACAGAAAGGCTGTAAAAGACGAAAATGAGAATTAGTAACCAACCGTAAGGCCTTAGATGTCGCATGGTGTTTGGCAACAAAGTTTTGTTTTCCATCGCGAACATAAGAAGCCCGAAAAGGAAAAGGCCAAGCACCCAGGGGAACCCGGGCATATGGCCGAGAATGTTTGAAAACCGTTTGTCATATTCCATAACCGTATCGTTGGTGATTTCACAGGGACCGAATAATAAGAGGGTTTTCAAACCCATATTTCGCAAGAACACAAGAGGCTGTTTAGTAATGAAGGAAAATGCCTTTCGATAAAAATATCGGTTCGCCTCAGAAAACTTCATGGAATCGCGGCCCTGATTCACGGCAAGTCCGCGGACTACAGAGGGATAATCAAAACACGACCAGTGTTCGATACCGGCCAGTTCAATAAGTTCGGGGATTCTTGGTTCCACCAGAGACGCTTCAGGATGATTACCCACATAAAAATTAATGCCCCCATAGGAACTGATGAAAACAAAATCGTGGGCCACGCAGTAATTACGGATGAATGGCGGCGTCAGAACGCCGACACACCCCGTGATAAACAACGCCGCCAAGATTGCAGCGCGCTTCAGGGAACCGACCTTGGCCAGACTTACCCAGCCCATCCATCCCAGAATACAGGGGGCAATAAGCAGCCCGTTGGGACGAAACAGAGCGAATATACCCAGTAACATCCCAGCCAGTAGCAGATGCCACCTTCCCCCCGTCTCACACCATTGCAAGAGGGTAGTAAACAGCAGTAGCATCACGAAAACGGCAACGGAAGGGTAGGTCAGTATTCCCTCAAAATAGGGAAAAACCCAGTAGACGGCCATGAAAACGCCCGATATAAAACCAGCGGTGTTTCCGAATAGACGTTTCCCGATGCCATACAAGAGCAGGGCGTTGGCAAGACCTATCAGCATCTGAATGATACGGGGAGCGTAATCATTTACCCCGAATATGGAATAGACTGCGGCCAAAAACCATGGGTATCCGGGCGGCCGTCCGTGCGGGGTGGTGCGTATCTCCGGGTCTGGCATACCGGCGGGTACGTTCCAATTTCCCGTTGCCAGGGAGCGCGCCCAGTAGGCATTGTATTCAGGATCATAGATGGGGTGGGCAAATTCAGGTTCTTGCCTGATTTCAACAAAGTAAATGACACGCAGCGAAATACCCAGCAACAGGATGACCACGGGCATCCACCACGTTCTTTTCTTTCCCGCGTTTTCGCTCACGTTACTCTCCCGAGGAAATTCATTGATGTGAGGCAGGGAAAAAACCTACTTTCCCCGCCGGGCGGGGATACGCGTCTTTATCGTTGCCGTATGGGATGCACGCACTGTGCTGGCCAAACCACCCCGGGGAGCGCAGGATATTTCCACGGACATGGAACGGGGCATGCAGGCATCAACCAAGTCTTCAAGCATCCGGTTCACAAGATGTTCATACCATATGCCTACATTTCGATAGGAAAGAAGATAATACTTCAATGACCTCAGTTCCAGGCACCACTCACCGGGAACATAGACTATTTTGACATGGGCAAAATCAGGGAGTCCGGAAAAGGGGCAAACCGAAGTGAATTCATCCGTTTCCGTGGTTATTTCCATCGCCCGGCCCGAAGGGGTATGCCCATATTCGTATGGAAAACATTCCAGGCACTGGGCGTCAATCACTTCGGGGCCATTAAAGGGCAGTGTTTTATCGCCGGCGACAAAGGGACCCCGGCGCGTCTTTTTCTTTGCCATTTTGTATTTTCCTGTATCTGGTGTCTTATTATTCAAGAATAGGCAGAAGTGAAGTTTATGGTACCATATCCGCAATAACAGACGGGAATACGAAAAACGCCGCAACACAAATTCTGTTGCGGCGTTTGCGACATGCAATATGGTGCCGGAGAAAGGACTTGAACCTTCATGCCCTTGCGAGCACATGGACCTGAACCATGCGTGTCTGCCAATTCCACCACTCCGGCGATTGACGTGAGGATTCTAACTCATTCGCTTGAGGAAAGTCAATTCGAGCCTTTCAGTTCATAATCTAAAAGGCGGCTACAGGTACCAATGATGGGCGATGTCCCCTTCCACCCAGCAGTCGAAACCACACAAGCATGACTGCGGTCATATGACTACCTGGGCGAATTCAGTTCTTGACAGAGGTTGTCCGTATACAAAGGACAAGAGCGTTTTCCATCTGATTAGAATCTATCCTGAATCAAGCAGGCAAAGGATACAACTTTTTGAATAATACCATGTGAAATGGCGTCTAAAAGGGTAGCGTTAATCCCGATATGTATTGTGGGGCCAAAATTTGATAGAATAGGATATATCCGCGAATCACGATGTCTGTTTGCGGATATCCCCTAGGTAGGATGCAGTAAACACTTTCACCAAAAACAAGGAGCATTTCATGAAAAGAACAAGACGTTATGGGTTTATCTTGGTAATGGCCGGGTTAGCATGCCTTCCCTTTTTCGCCGGAGCGCAAGAACCGGCGGCGGCAGCGGATGCAGCCCTTGAAGCGATTGCCATTGAACTTCCCGAGCCCTTTTTCGGAGGCACCCCAATAGACTATTGGAGCCCGAACCTGGAACCGGAAGATTACAAGGACCGTCCACCCTTCATGGCCCCGAAAGGTGCCGTCAATGTGGCCGCGAAAAAAGCTGTCACCAGCAGTGAACCTCCCGTACACGGCGCCCTGAAGCAACTGACGGACGGAGACAAGCATTATGCACGCACCAGTCTGGTGGAACTTCCTGATGGTGCCCAGTGGGTTCAAATTGATCTGGAAAAGGAAACAGCTATTTACGCCGTGGTTGTCTGGCATTTCCATGAAGGTAAACGAGTCTATTTCGATATCGTGGCCCAAGTTTCCAATGACAAAGAATTCAACGAGGGCGTAACCGCCATATACAATAATGACCACGATAATTCGGCTGGTCTTGGGGTTGGCAAGGACAAAGAGTACATTGAAACCTATCAAGGGAGATTGATTGATGCTAAAGCTGCCAGTGGCCGCTATTTGCGTCTTTTCAGCAAGGGCAATACCGCAGATGATTTCAATCATTACGTAGAAGTGGAAGTCTACGGTATTCCCAAGGCCTCCTGATAGCCTTCTTCACTCCCGCTGTACCTCAGTATGCGTTGTGATTTGTTACCAGGCTGCATGTACCCAGACTGATTAGTATTCACTAACCGCTGTTGTTCTTCCAAGACAACAGCGGTTATTTTTTTGACTTAGGACATTAAAAAAACTAATATACGCAAGGATATAATTTATTGAAATGTTCGCCTTAAGATTTTCTGGTAACAGATATTTTATTTCTGTTACAGCATCTGCATGCTGTTGCCTTTGCTGTGCCTGTTGACATAATCGCTCTTGAATGCCTTTCCACCTATTTTTTTGCACGAAAGATCTTAAAACGCATAGGGTATTCAAGACTAACGTGGGCCTCGCCCACACCCCAGAAAGAAAATAGTTGTAGTATGTTGTTCACACTTTAGTGTGGGCGTTAACATAACTGTTATGAACAACTTAGCACGCTGAAGCGTGAACAACATACCGAACTTTTTGCTTTTGTTTACGGAACTTTTTTTTATAAGGTACAAATGTCGTAGCCTGAAAAGGTTTCCTCGAGATAATTTCATAGTATGTCAAATAACCTCGCATGTTATTTATGTTATAGTCTGATTATCTTGTAGAACGGTTTATCTATGATCTAAAACGAGGAGGCAGGAAGAATGATTCACCCGTTGAGGGGTACTGGTAGACGTTTTTTCCCGGTCGTAATACATCCGTTACTTTTTGCCGCAATGTTGTTGACTGGTCAAATTGCGCATTCCCAGCTGACTGCGGAACCCACTCCACTTGTATTTAACAGCGGCAATGACCGCCTGTTAGTCAAGTTGAGCCTTGATGGAAAACCTATTGCTCCTGAAGAGGTCCGGGATTGGATTCTGTTTGCCGGTGAAAACAGTTATACCCATATGATTACCGTCACGTTGACAGCGGACGGACTGCTGATTGGTCCGAGCGCCACTGCGGAAGTGGGAACCTATACCCTGGTAATCAACACAAAGAAAGGGTCGGTTCAACTTCCGGTAGAAACACCTTTGTCTGAACATAAATCCGTCTTGGAAACCAGGGCGCAACAATTAGGGGTAAGTATAGACAGGGCACGGGAAGAACTTGGATTCTCCCAGCGCCTGGAAAGGCAACAGGTGGAACTACGGCTTCCTCCCACGTATTACGTAGGCGACATGCTGGAAGTTGAAATTCCCCAATACAGCCCTAGCCAATGCGTTTGGAAAGTGAACGACATCCGCGTTCTCGAAGGATTCGGGCAAAATAAGTTAAGGTACCTTTTGAAGGTTCCCGGCCCTGTAAAAGTGACCTACGAAGAATGGAAGGACACTGCATTGCTTGCCAGTGCGCATGCCGCGTCGGAAGTGCTGCAAATTCCGGCAAAGCGATACTCCGTGCGGGTTAATACGGCGGTCACGTTCAGCGGTCCTGCGGACTACACGGTCTATAACTGGTATGTTGACAAAGAATTGTGTTGCCATCAACAAACTATTAAACACATATTCTATAGCACCGGCACGTATCATGTGATTTGCGTTTGTACACAACCCCGGAAACCGGGCTTGAAGGAATACCAGGAAATCGTATATCTGGTATCCGTGGAATAAGAAAACGTTCCCACGTACTTTTGATTCCCCCTTCGGTCCAGAGTCGGGAAGGTTATACAAACATTCCCTCAAACCTTTTGGAAGCCTCCAAAAGGCAAGCATACTCCGGGGCGCTCAGTTCCGGGTCATGCCTGAGGAGTTCCATAGCATCACGCTTGGACAGGTCCAAGAGGCGTGCGTCGCTAAGCAGCCCAGCGATGTAAAAGTCGGGCAAGCCGGTCTGCCGAACACCGCAGTACTCCCCCGGACCTCGCAGTTCCAGGTCCGCCTCCGCGATTTCAAAGCCGTTGCTGCACTGCCGCAATAAATCCAAGCGCTTGCGGCCTTCCGGTGTCGAAGGAACCCCTAATAAAAAGCAATAGGATTGAATGGCGCTGCGCCCGACCCGGCCGCGCAATTGGTGCAGTTGCGTCAGTCCGAAACGCCATGCGTCTTCAATGACCATAGTCGTTGCCTGCGGTGAATCCACACCCACTTCTATAATCGTAGTGGAAAAGAGAACGTCAATTGTTCTTGTTTTAAAGTCGTTCATGACTTTATCTTTTTCCGCCGTGTCGAGACTCCCATGCAGTAACCGACAACGGAGTCCCGCGAGAGGGCCCTGAGAAAGGGCAACGAAATGATCAATTACCGGGGTCAGTTCGGAGAAGTATTCCGACTGTTCCACCAGAGGGCAAACAATATAGCTCTGATAGCCAGATTCGGCCTGTTCGCGCAGATAACGGTACAGATCTTCCTTTTTATTTTCTGGCACCCAAGATGTTTTTACCGGAAGACGCCCCGGAGGCATGTCGGGAATTACACTGATATCCATGCCGCCATACAATGTTATAGCCAGGGTTCGCGGTATGGGCGTTGCGGTGGTATGTAGCACATCGGGGAAGGCGCCTTTTGCGGCCAATTCCTGCCGTTGTTTAACGCCAAAGCGATGCTGTTCGTCAATAATGACAAGTCCTAATCGCTTAAAGGTGGTCTCTTTTTGAAAAAGGGCATGGGTGCCGATCACAACTGGAATATTGCCCAGCATCACTTCTTCCCGGACATGTGCCGCATTGGGAATGTTGCCGGTCAGCAATGCGGTTCGAATACCCAGTGGCTCCAATAGTCCCTGCAGAGTGACATAGTGTTGTTCAGCCAGAATTTCCGTCGGCGCCATGAAAGCGGTCTGGCTGCCGCTGTCCGACGCTGCAATTACCGCATGTAGAGCTACAAGCGTTTTGCCGCAACCCACATCGCCTTGAAGCAGCCGGAACATAGGGCGGGCGGCACTCATATCCCGCAGAATATCGTCAACAGCCTGCTGCTGTCCTGTTGTCAAGGTATACGGCAGATGCTGCAAAAAGGCATTCATCAGGGGTCCGTCAACCGTGTGCCGGAAACCCTGAACCGATTCCACTCGTGTGGCACGATACCGTACGATAGCCAATTGCATCACGAGCAGTTCTTCATAAACGAAGCGGCGCCTCGCGTTTTCCGCCGCTTCCGCCCGTTCAGGAAAATGAATCGACGCCATTGCTGTGGTGAGGTCAGGCAGGCAGTGCCTATGCTGAATATCCGGCGGCAATGATTCCTTCAGCAGAGGCAGAGAAGATTGAACGGCTTTGTATATCCAGCCGCGCATCTGTCGCTGGCTGATGCCCTTGGTTAATGGATATACAGGCACGAGCCTACCCGTATGCACAGTGGTCAACTCTTCTTCGGGCTGAATAACTTCGTACTCGGGGTCTTTCAAGGTCAGCCCCTTATAGTCTCCCACTTTACCCGCCATCAGGCAGCGCGTTCCTTGTTTTAACTCTCCTCGCGCCAGGAAGCCTCTCCCGAAAAAACTTGCTTTAATACTCCCTGTTTCATCCCGCACCTCAAGCAAGGCCAGGGTCTTGCCTCCGCGCATTCGCATGGAACGTGCCGCTGTTACCTCGCATTCGATCATGATGCGCTCCCCCGCGCGTGCTTCGGATACCTTGCCAATTCTGGATCGGTCTTGATATTCCCGTGGAATATGAAACAATAGGTCCTTCACCGTTACAATGCCTAACTGTGCCAACAGGGCGGCACGCTTATCTCCAATACCCGGAAGTTTCTGGACCGGTGAAGTCAAAGAATATTCAGCCGACGTGTCAGATATCATAATTGCTATGGCATGCCCGTATATAGAAAACAGCGTGCTTTTTGTGCTTGGAATATTTCGCATTCTCTGCGGGAAGCGGCATCAACCAACCGCTCGGAGCATGGTACAATGTCTTCTTACAGTAACACAAGCAACCCGGGAAAGATGGATATGGAGACACCATCCAAGTATTTTCCGTAATCCGTTTATCTTATGAAGGTAGTGAAAGGTATACGCCGGCATGTAAAATGCCCGAATTGTGGCATCGGCAGCAGGAAAGCATTCTAGATTGACAATCGCATACCAATGCAACACAGGTTGTGTAAAGAGTCGGTTTTTTGAAGTTCCCCGTTGGTCGTTATTTGCTTGAGTCCCTGTTTTTTTTCTGCCTGCTCGACCGGTTGTCTTTCGTGTTTTTTCCAAGGGCGCTTCCGAGCCCCACGGAACCAAACCCGAGTTTATCGCGGACAGCGTCCACACTTCGCATGGTGCGTTCCCATTTTTCTTCCCGCTCGCGGTTGAATAATTCCATCTGATGTTGATTATATGACAATACAGACAAGTTAACACCGATGAGACGTACCCGCGCACGGCGCCCTCTACCTTTCGAGATAAGTTCCCGCAAGGCCCGAAGCAGGGTGCTGTCTAATGCGGTCGGTTCCGGCAGTGAAGTGGCGAAGGTTTTCGTCTGGAAATCGCTGTAGCGTACTTTGAGGGTTACACGACTCGTTTCAAGCCCTTCCGAGCGCAACGCATAAGCGCATTGTTCGGCCAAACGAAAGAGAACGGGTTCGAATTTGGCCCAGTCCATTTCATCCTTGGAAAAAGTCGTTTCACGGCTGATAGACTTGGGCATTTGCCGTGTTTCTATGGTATCACTTCCCATTCCCATAGCTGCGTCCAGAAGGCATCTGGCTCCGTGGGACCCCATCAGGCCCGCCAGCAGCGGTTCAGGGGTTTCCAGTACTTGCCGCACTGTCATGATGCCCCTGCTTTCCAGGCTTTCCCGGGTATTGGGCCCGACTCCGGGCAATACTTCCACGGACAACGGCGCGAGAAAGGCGCGTTCCATGCCGGTGTCTATGGAAAGATATCCATCCGGTTTGCAGGTGTTCGCGGCAATTTTTGCAACCATTTTATTCGAGGCGATACCCACCGTCGCGGTAATGTGCTCCTGTTCCTCGATACTTTTTTTCACATGAACCGCCAAGGCGCCCTCATTCTTAAATAAGTGTATGGAACCCGTAATATCCAGGTTAGCTTCATCAATAGACGCCATTTGTATAAAGGGGGTTACGGTCTCGAGAATGGCTTCTATACGTCTGGATACTTCCCCGTAAATGCCATGGCTGCAGGGGATGAAGATACCTTCGGGACAGAGCCTCCTGGCCTGAGCAATGGGCATGGCCGAGCGCACCCCGTAACGGCGCGCTTCGTAGGACGCGCTGGAAACAACACTGCGCGCGTCATCGGCATTACCGCCCACAATAATCGGCTTTCCTCGCAGAACGGGGTTTAAGGCCGTTTCCACAGATGCGAAAAACGCATCCATGTCTATATGTAATATCCGGCGTGACATGGGGATACTCGTGCAAGCGCGCCCTCAGGCACAAAGAAGGCCTTGTTTGAATTATAATGCCGCCAAAGGGATAAGCCAGCAGCGGACCCGCTCGCGTTTATGGGTATAGGAGACGGCAATACCGTCGCGGGTGCGTACGATGGCAGGATAGGAATATTCCAAATCCGTTTCGGGCGGGTCGTCCTCGAAATGGGCAAATAAATCCCATGTATCACCGTTATCACCGGAAACAGCTAACGAAAGCGGCGTACGAGGTCCCCAGTTTTTGCCGATGGGATTGAATACCAGCAATACCCGGCCATCATCAAGCCGCAAAGCATCCAGACCGCTGTTATTATTCGGCAGCCCCGCCTCTCGGACGGGAGTCCATGTTTTGCCGTAGTCTTCTGAATCGCAACGCCACGCGCTTCCGGCACACGCACGCAGCAAAGCGTGGACTTGTCCGGGAGCGGATTCCCAGAAGGTGGGTTGTATGGCGCCCTTACCTTTGAACACGTTACGGTCCACCTGGAAATTGGCAGAGCGGTGCCAGGTCATGCCCCGGTCTTCGGAACGATCCGCAAAAGCCTCCCACAAGTGGTACTCCGTGGATGCGGGAGCGAGCCAACTGCCGTCGGAAAGTATAATGGGCTTGTTCTTCACCGGTCCACGGCCCCCCGCATCGCCGGGGACCAATTCGCGCGGCTCCGACCAGGTCGCCCCGTGATTTTCCGAGGACATCCACCAGGTCTGCCACTTTGGAATTTCGGGGCCAACTTTAAAAAATAAATGAAGCGTTCCCTCAGCGTCGATAAATAATACCGGGTTCCAATGAGCGCACTCTTTTACCTTTGCGGCCAAGTAAGGCGCGGTCCATTTTCCCTCCACAAACCGGGACATCCAGATGCCTACATCGGGATGTTTTTCCTTGGTACCCGCAAACCAGGCGGCAATTAGGGAGCCATCCCCCGCTTCAACTATGCTGCTGGCATGGCATTGGGCGAAAGGCCGGTCGTCTTGAAATATAAACAGAACTTTGCCTCCTGCGCCTGCAACACGCGCTTCAAATTCCCTGGACGGAATGACATCCTTCTGCCGTATCGTTTCCGGCAGGGATAGAGTCAATGTATCCATTTCAGTTTTTTTCGTTATAGCTTTCTCTACTATCTGTCCTGGTTCCTCCGTGAACACAACAGGCATAAAGACCGCCGTCGAAAGAACACTACACACGATACATGCGCGCAACCACATATCCATTCCTCCTGCTAAGATGTTTCAATGTTTCCAAGCCTTTAATAAAAGTTGCTTTTACTATCTTAAGAGTCCGATTATACAATACCCTGCAGCATGAATGCCTATTAACGGGATGTGCAAAACAAAGAGGTTCAAAGGTGGCTTATCGCCCGCGGATGCGTGTAAAGAAAAAGAAATTACAACCGAGACGGGATTATGGATATAATGTATGTGTTACTCCAACGCTATCATGACCGTGGGAGTCTCGTAGTAACGTGATGACCCTATTTTTCTCACACTCAAAAAAAGGAGCATAGACATGGCCGAAAAAGGAAAAATGGACAAGGGACAAAAAGAGGCTAAGAAAAAGCCTAAACTTACCTTGATGGAAAAACGCAAGCAAAAAAAAGAAAAAAAGAAAGAGAAATAACATACTCTCTGTCTATATGCCGACGCCAGTAGATAGACAATCTGCATAAATTTACAGCGAGCAGGACAATTTCTACGAAGTGTTCGTGTGTTGTCAAATAATCCGGTGGTATCCCTTCGCTCGACTTTAAAATAGCAAACATGCCGCACAAAGGAGTTTTGATGCATTTCAAAGATTGGCGAACGGTGGCTTTTCTGGTCATGCTTTGCGTTGGTACTGCCGCCGAAACGCCTGAATCCTGGGTTATCTATATCGGCACGTATACCATCGGTACAAGTGAGGGCATTTACCAACTGCGTTTGAACAAAGACACCGGAGTTCTGGAATACCAGGACTTGGCGGCACAAATAAAAAATCCCTCTTTCCTGACACTGCATCCTGATCGTCCTCTTCTTTACGCTGTCGGAGAAGGGATTGGTCCTTCAGAGAAGAGCGAAGGCCTGGCCAGCGCATTCTCCATCAGTTCAGAAAACGGCCGCCTGACTTTGTTAAACCAACAACCGACCATTGGTGAAGGCCCATGCCATGTCGCCATGGACCGGCAGGGACGCCATATCGTGACAGCCAACTACGGTGATGGCAGCATAACCGTTCTTCCCATCACCGGGGATGGAGCCCTGGAACCCGCCACTGACCTGAAGCGGCATTCAGGTTCCAGCGTACATCCCTCGCGTCAAACAGCCCCCCACGCGCATTCTGTAACGTTTGATGCCACGGGTCACCTTATCTATGCGATGGACCTTGGTCTGGATAAAATCATGGTTTATCAGTATAATTCCCAGCACGGCAAGCTGCAGCCCCATAATCCCCCTTTTCTGGCGCTTGCTCCCGGTGCTGGACCGCGCCATTTTGCGTTTCATCCATCGGGTCGCTTCGCCTATGCCGTAAATGAGCTCAACAGTACGGTTGCGTCTTTTACTTGTGCTGAAAACACAGGAGAATTGGCTTTACTTCAGACGGTTGGAACTCTTCCTGAAGGATTTGTTGGGGAGAACTACCCCGCCGAGGTCCGGATACACCCGTCAGGCAGATTTGTTTATGCATCCAATCGCGGTCATGACAGCATCGCTCTGTTTGTAATCGATGAACAGCACGGACGGTTGACCGGGCAGGGGCATTTCTCAACGCTGGGAAAAGTACCAAGGAATTTTGCCATCAGTCCTGATGGCAAGTATCTGGTCGTGGCAAATCAAGAGACGGAAAATGTGGTGGTTTTTAAAATAAATACTATTGACGGCACACTGATACCGACAGGAAACTCCGTAAATGTTCCTTCTCCGGTATGCGTTCTTTTCTATGCATTGGAAGATACCAATTCTCGCTGAGGCCGCTCCCCCCTCTTAATCAATGTTAATCCACCGGCTCTGCCGGTGGTTGCTCATTTCTATGCCTATATCACAGACGTTTGGCTTTCAGCTCTCATAGGTTCGCTTCTTCTACACGCCGGACCAGTTCAGGAAGCGTTTCACCGGCCAGTCCTTGCAGGAATATATCGGTAACGGCATTGGTGAAGGCGGTTGTCTCGGTATTACATTCAATAACCGTGGCGCCCCCTTCTTTGGCAAGATAGGGCAGGCTTGCCGCAGGATAGACTGTTGCGGACGTGCCCACCACAATCAAGACATCGCACCCGCGTGCGAGGCGTTCCGATGTTTTTAGCGCGTATTCTGGGATAATTTCACCAAAAAGCACCACGTCGGGCTTCATATACCCGCCGCATTCGCACCGGGGCGCTCCCAGTGCGCGCTGGCTGAGGTCCATGCCCCGCCGTCGGCTGCAGGCGGGACAGACCATGGTATCCGCGTTGCCGTGGTATTCAATAACCGTCTTGCTACCCGCATGGCTGTGAAGGGCATCGATATTTTGTGTGATAACCGCTTTAACATGCCCCATTTCCTCCAGTTTGGCCAAGGCATAATGGGCGGAATTTGGCTTTACGCCTTTCAAAGTATCGGCAAGCTCATACCACATGTTCCAGACTTTGTCCGGGTTGTCCAGAAAAGCGTCCATGGTCGCGTATTCGCTGGGGTTATACCGGGACCAGAGCCCGTTTGCGCTGCGGAAGTCAGGAATACCACTTTCCACCGAAATTCCTGCGCCGGTGATGGCAATACCATTCAGGGTATTCCGTAACGCCACGGCGGCGCGGTCAAACTGTTCATCATCAAATCGGGTTGTGTCCATGATACCTCCAGCTAATCCCGGCAGCATTATGCTGGGGTGATTCGCTCCATTCCTCCCATATAGGGCCGCAACGCCTCTGGCAGCAGTACATTGCCATCAGCCTGCTGATAATTCTCAAGAATGGCAACGACAGTGCGGCCGACCGCCAAGCCTGAACCATTGAGTGTATGGACAAATTCTGGCTTCTTGTCGCGCCGGAACCGTATATTGGCGCGACGGGCTTGAAAATCCGTGAAGTTGGAACAACTGCTGATTTCGCGATAGGTCTGTTGTGCAGGCAACCAAACCTCGATGTCATAGGTTTTTGCAGAGGAGAAACCCAAATCACCCGTGCATAGCGTTACCACACGATAGGCAAGTCCAAGACGCTGCAAAACATCTTCCGCGTTCGCAGTCAGTTTTTCCAGTTCATCCCAGGAAGTTTCAGGGGTAGTAAACTTTACCATCTCCACCTTGTTGAACTGGTGTACGCGAATCATTCCCCGGGTATCTTTTCCATAAGATCCAGCCTCGCTTCGGAAACAGGGCGTATAGGCAGTGTAATACAAAGGAAGCTGACACGCCTCCAGAATTTCATCGCGATGTATATTAGTAACAGGAACTTCCGCCGTGGGAATCAACCAGAAGTCGCTTTTCTCCACCTTGAACAAATCTTCCGAAAACTTCGGCAACTGACCGGTTCCCTGCATGGAATCGCTATTGACCAATAGCGGTGGCCATACTTCTGTATATCCGTGTTCTCGGGTGTGCAAGTCAAGCATGAAGTTAATCAGCGCCCGTTCCAGCAGCGCGCCAACACCCATATTGAGCGTAAAACGCGCTCCTGACAGTTTGGTGGCGCGTTCAAAATCGATAATCCCGAGGGATTCCGCAATATCCACGTGATCTCTTGGACAAAAATCGAAAACCGGCAAAACACCCCAAGTGCGCTCTTCGCGATTGGATCCATCATTCGCGCCTTCCGGTACGGTTGAATCTGGAATGTTGGGTAATATCAGCAGTTGCTGTTGAAGCGCTTCATCCAGTGCGCGGGATTGTTCTTCCAGCACCGTAATGGATTCTTTAATGGACTTCATTTCTGCAATAACATCATCGGCGTTTTCACCGGATCGTTTCCGTGCTGCGATGCTTTCCCCGGCCCTATTCTGACGCGCGCGTAATTGCTCCATATCATAGATGGCGGTCCTTCGCTTCGCATCCGTATCCAGCACGGCATCAATATCCACACCTGCTCGGCGTCTGGCCATGGCTTCTTTTACGCGGTCCGGCTCCGTTCGTATTAACCGTATGTCAAACATGGTTATCCTTCTTAACGGTTCGTGATAATGTATAGAATACGATCGAGTTCCTCCAGGGAGAAGTATTCGATTTCGATGCGCCCCCGGTTGTTCTCCTGGTGCTTTACGGCGACCTTGGCACCGAGGCGCCGTCGCAGTTTATCTTCAAGTTCAACAAGATGAGGAAGTTTCGACGGCCGTGCGGTTTTTTGTTGAGGCGCCTTGTTGGCCACAGTTGCGGCCATCTGTTCCGCCTGTCTTACAGAAAGACCATTCGCTATGATTTTGCGGGCGAGAGCAATCTGTTTTTCCGAACTTGGAATCGAAGCCAGAGCGCGCGCATGTCCCATGGACAGAAAACCGTCCGACACGTGTTTTTGTATCACCTCAGGCAATTGCAACAGGCGGAGCGTATTGGCCACGGTGGCTCGTTTTTTGCCGACTTCTTCCGACAACCGCTCTTGCGTCCAGTCGTATTCTTCCATGAGCTGCCGGTAGGCAAGGGCAAGTTCGATGGCGTTAAGATCTTCCCGCTGTATGTTTTCTATGAGGCCGAACTTGAGCATGTCCATGTCGGAAACATCGCGACAGATGGCGGGCACTTCGTTCAACCCCGCCATTACGGCGGCGCGGCACCTGCGCTCGCCGCAGACAATCTGGTATTCGCCGTTAATCTGGCGTACGATTAGTGGCTCCTGAATACCATTTTTAAGAATGGAATCGGCCAGTTCAGCAAGAGAATCCTCATCGAAGACGCGCCTGGGCTGTTTGGGGTTGGGACGAATGGCTTCAGGATTCAACATGAGAATGCGTTCCCCTGCCACCTCGGGCAACGCTGAAGGCGTTCGCGAAGTTACATCGAAAACGCCTGGACGCATCAAGGCATCCAGCCCCTTGCCAAGCCCCTTTGCCACTTTTTTCTTTGTGTTTTCAGCCACGTAAGAGTACCTCTTGAGCCAGTTGTCGGTAAGCCTGAGCGCCGGCGCACCTCTTGTCATAATGAATGACGGGCATCCCGTAACTGGGCGCTTCGCTCAGACTTACATTGCGCGGTATACAGGTGTCAAATACTTTGGAACCCAGATGATTACGAACATCCTCCATAACTTGACGGGAAAGATTGGTATGCTGATACATGGTAAGCAGCACTCCTTTTACCGCCAAGTCCGCGTTCATATTGTCCCGAACCAGGATAACGGTATTCAACAATTCGCTCAGACCCTCCAAGGCATAATACTCGCATTGCAGGGGAATGATGACGCCAGTACAGGCCACCAACCCGTTCAAAGTCAATAGACCAAGTGCCGGGGGACAATCCAGAATGACAAAGCCATAACGGTCCCGCACGGGGGCCAGAACCTCCCTGAGGCGGAATTCACGGCCTTGTTCCCCAACCAGTTCAATCTCCGCGCCAACCAGGTCACGATGGGATGGTACCAGAAACAACCCTTCATATTCGGTGGGCATAATCATGTCCAGTACGGATGTGCCTTCCACAAGGGCGTTATACAGGGTCTTTTCAATAGCGTTCTTGTCAATCCCTACGCCCTGGCTTGCATTTCCTTGCGGGTCGAGGTCAACCAGCAACACCCGTAATCCTGTCTCGGCCAGCGAGGCGGCGAGGTTTACAGCGGTGGTCGTCTTTCCGACACCGCCTTTCTGGTTGGTAACTGCAATAACATGTGCCATAAGTATTTTCCATTTAGGGGAATGTTGCGTTCCTAGAGCGTAAATGATACGTTTGATATATAGGACAAGTCAATTCCAAATCCACTTCACAATGTAAATGGTTGCGCCATAGAACGTACAAGTGGATAAAGACCGCGTGTTCTGGTTAATATACTGCAATATTCACTGCCTTCAAGCCCACCATTTCAGGGAATCATAATTATGACCTTGGCATTAACAGGACTCAGTCATCATACGAGTCCTCTGGCATTACGGGAACGCATGACCTTGAATCCCGGGCGAGTGCCGGAGGCCCTCGCCCTGTTGCATGCCGCTCTCGGGCCGGATAGCGGAATCGCGTTACTGAGCACGTGCAATCGCATTGAACTGTATGCGTGCTGCAAAGAGTCTGCGCAAGAAACCCATAACATACTGGTCAAGTTTCTGGGTACACTTTACCATCTGTCTGAGTCCGAATTTTCAGGCTTCCTGTATCACAAGGAGGCCTCAGAAGCGGTCACGCACCTTTTTCGGGTTGCGTCGAGTCTGGATAGCATGGTTGTAGGCGAAAATGAGATATTGGGTCAAATCCAGCAGGCCTACGACTTGGCACGTAGTTCAGGGACGCTGAACCGCATGCTCAGTGTCTTGCTGCAGCGAGCCCTGAAATGCGGTAAGCGTGTTCGCAGTGAGACCCATATCGGCGAAGGGAAAGTCTCTGTCGCTTCGGTCGCGGTAGACCTCGCAGAATCCGTCCTGAAAGAACTGCAGGGCAAGTCGGCCATGATCGTGGGTTCTGGACAGGTGAGCGAGCAGGCGTTGAAGACCCTTATTGAGCGGGGAATCGGTCATGTGATGGTACTCAACCGTACGCTGGAACGGGCCAGGTTGCTGTCCCGCAGGTACCGGGGTGAAGCCATCATGCTCGACGCACTCCCCTGTCACTTGCACCGTGCTGATATTGTGATCAGTTCAACCGGCGCGCCTGAAGTCATTTTAAAAACGAGTGATTTTGAGCGCGCCATCGAGCGGCGTGGCCGGGCGCCCATGTTTGTTATCGACATTGCGGTGCCACGGGACATCGAAAGAGAGGCGGCTCTCGTGGATAATGTATATTGCTATGATATGGATGATCTTCAAGCCGTGGCGGAACGCAACCTGCAGAAACGCCAGGAGGAAATTGACGCCTGCATGGAGATTGTGGAATACGAAACAGCCAGTTTTATAAATTGGAGAAGGCGCTTGCATGCGGATCCCTTGATCAAGGCCCTTACGCAAAATTATGATGCCATTCGTGAACGCGAGTTGCGCAATGCGCTTGATAAATTGTCCCATTTGACGGATGCGCAGCGGCAAGTGGTGGAATCCCTGGCCCGACGCATTACCAACAGTTTATTACGCAAGCCCGTAGCCGCCCTCAAAAACGCTTCCGCAATGGAACAGGAACAGCTTATGCTGATTATCAAGCGTATTTTTGACCTCTGCGACACGGAGTCCCTATGAAGATTGTTTTTGGAACCCGTGGCAGTGCATTGGCCCTGGCGCAAACACAACACATCATTACTAAATGCGCAGCATATGTTCCGGAACTTGAAGCGGAAATAAAGATTATCAAAACCACAGGCGATCAGCTGTCCCAAGCCCCTCTATCTGAAATTGGCGGCTTGGGCGCCTTTACCCGTGAAATTGAACAGGCATTGCAGTCCGGACGCATTGATGTCGCCGTACACAGCCTCAAAGA
>Ga0116149_1001555_pt1 | contig 27453 bp, 23 predicted proteins | sample AD_UKC057_MetaG_FD_89787 | JGI IMG/M metagenome (GOLD analysis project Ga0116149, IMG submission 89787) | Active sludge microbial communities of municipal wastewater-treating anaerobic digesters from USA - AD_UKC057_MetaG | ecosystem: Engineered > Bioreactor > Anaerobic > Digestate | place: USA...
AGGCTGCCGTCGGCGGACAGCTCGGCCAGCAGTTCGGGCTGGATCTCCAGCGTCTCCAGGCCCAGCTTGCCGTTGACCACGGCCCGCACCCGCCCGCCGGCGCTTTGGCCGGTGAACTGGCTGCTCTGGATCCTCTGACGCACCTCGGGCAGCTTCGTCTTGAGCTGGCCCGCCATCTTCAACATCTTGCCGATGTCGCCGAACATGCACTCTCCAATGCCCACCCCCAAGGGGTTAAGGGGCGGGCTTTCGCCCATCATCTACTATCGTTCGCAAACGCCCACGAAAGGCGACCTGCGAAGACCGCCTTACGGCGGCACTACAAGCGCCTTCCGCGCGCAATGCACTACTCGTCTTCTTCCGGTCCGGCCGCGGGAGCGTCGCGTTCCATGCCCTCGACGGCCGCCCCGAACAGGTCGCGCACCGTCTGCACGACCGGGTCTTTGTTGATCTCGTTCTGCTCAACCGTGCTGAGGGCCCGGCGGGGCCGAACCGCCGGCGAGGCCGAGGCCGCGGGCCCGCCGTTGCCCCCGGTTGCCCCGGCAGCCGGCGGCGGCGAAGCGGCCTGTCGTGCCGGCGGGCCGCCCGGACCGGGCATCGCCGCTTTGGCGGGCGCCGGGCGGGCTGGGGCGTATGTCCCGGCCGATCCGAACCGGCCGGTGGGCGCCGCCCTATCGGGCGCTACGTTTTTTTTTTCGTGGAAGCCGCCTGCCGCGCCGCCGCGCAGGGCCTCCAGGCGATCCAGCAGGCTGGAGGGGTCCACGAACTTCTCCGACTCGCTCAAGCGCACCAGGGCCGCCTCCACCAGCGCCCGCGCCACGCTCGAGCCGCGGATGCTCCGCGAGACGCCCTGAAGCACGGCCACCGCCTGCACCAGCGACGGCACGCTGAAGCTCTTGGCCAGTTCCGCCACCGCCTGACGCTGCGTCTCGGGCAGTTCGATCAGTTCGCTCTGCCCGCCGCACGTGCCCGCCACCATCATGTTGCGGAACGTCTCGGTCAGGGCGGTCACAGCCGACTGGAGCGTCACGCCCCCCTGCAATATGCCCGCCAGTTCGCCCAGCGCCGAGGCGGAGCTTCCCCCCGCCACCGCGCGGGCGATGGCCAGCGTCCGTTCGTCGCTGGGCGTGCCCAGCACGCGGACGACCTCTTCGTCGCTCACGCGGTCGGCGCCGGCCAGGAGCTGGTCCAGCAGGCTCAGGGCGTCGCGCATCGAGCCGGCCGCCGCACGGGCCACGCGGTACAGGGCGTCGTCGTCGGCTTGCACGTTCTCCCGGGTGCACAGCTCGCGGAGATGCTGCGCGATGCGGGAGGTGGGGATGTCGCGGAAGTCGAAGCGCTGGCAGCGCGAGAGGATGGTGGCCGGGACCTTCTCCACCTCGGTGGTGGCGAAGATGAACTTCACGTGCGAGGGAGGCTCTTCGAGCGTCTTGAGCAGGGCGTTGAAGGCCTCCTTGGTGAGCATGTGGACTTCGTCGATGTAGTAGATCTTGAAGCGGCACCGGGAGGGGCGGAAGATCGCGTTGGCCCGCAGTTCGCGGATCTCGTCGATGCCGCGGTTGGAGGCGCCGTCGATCTCGACGACGTCGACGTCCTCGCCGCGGCTGACGGACTCGCAGACGTCGCACTTGTTGCAGGGCTCGGGCGTGGGCTGGTCGCTCGAGAGGCAGTTGAGGGCCTTGGCCAGGATGCGTGCGACGGTGGTCTTGCCCACGCCGCGCGTGCCGGTGAACAGGTAGGCATGGGCGACCCGCCCGGTGGCGATGGCGTTCTTGAGCGTCTTGGCCACCGGCTCCTGGGCGACCACCTCGTCAAAGGTGGTACTGCGGTATTTCCTTGCCAGTACGAGGTAAGCCATAATTCAGGGACGAGGGACCAGGGACCAGGGAAGAGGGATCGGGGACAGGCGCCAGGGAGCAGGAAGCCACTCTTTCCCTAGTCCCTGAACCCTAGTCCCTAAACCCTAGTCCCTGCTGTTAATAAAAACGCCGTGCAACTCCGCGTCGAGCCTTGGCGCCAGGGCCCGCCGGTCGAGCCGGCTCCAGCCAGGCAACCCTCCGGCACACGCTGCAAACTCGCTTATGGCTGCTTCCTTCCGGACCTGACCAGGTTCACGGCGCAACGTTGCAGAGGACCCAACCTTCATCACCGACCGGTCGGCAGGTGGTCCTGCCGCTTCGGTCCTCGGCGGAGTATTCGGCCCCGCTATAGCGGATTGCGGGTCATCCCTTTCGGGAGTCAGGGCACCGCTAGCGCCCCACCTAGCACGGCAGAGACCAGTCTACCGCCCCCGCAGCCCCCACGCAAGACACCGTCCGCGAAAAAACCGCCCGGGGGCCATGCGGGAGTCCGCTGAAGAGGCCGCCGAGGCGGCCAACAAGGCTCCGGGAGGGTGCAGACCGCGGGTACGGTCGTGAGCCGCAATTGCCGCCACCTGACAAGAAAGCCCCCGGCGGCCGTGGACCGCCGGGGGCAGGATACACTTGTCAAGTACGTGTCTGCTACGCCGTGCGGCGTCTGCGAACGTAGCCGCCCAGGCCGGTCGCCGCCAGGCCAAGCAGCGCCATCGTCGCCGGTTCGGGGACATCCGGCGGCTCCTGCGGCTCCTGCTGGCGGACCAGCGCGTCCAGCTCGTCCAGACTAAGGGTGTGGTCGTAGATCCGCACGTCGTCCACATTCCCGGTCATCTGCCGGTCGCCACCGAAACTGCCGATCTCCAGCCCCTGGAGGCGGATGCCCCTGTTGATGTCGGCATCCGTGTTCGTCCAGGTGGACCCGTCCCAGACCGCGATACGGTTCCGCAGGCCGCCAAAGGGACCGGCACTGTCGAACAGGACGGCAATCAGGTAGTCCGTATCTTCGGAAATGCTCGATCCATACATTCGCGTGTTGCCGAAGTCAAACAAGGTCCTCTTGTCGCTTCGGACGCCGAGCATCCACCCGTTGCTCGAGTTCCAGTCGGAACTCACGACGATGTGGTCGCCGTAGCGGGAATAGGTGTCCTGATTGGTCCAGGCGACGACGGTGTAGTTCCCGCTGAGGACCCTGTAGCTGGCATCGCTTCCGGCCACATACGTCCCGTCGCTCCTGAGCGTCCCGGCGTCGATGTAGGAACCAGGACTCGTTTCGGTCAGTGCGATGGACGAGCCGCCGCCGAGCGCCAGGGGCGGCTGGCCCGTCGTCACCGTGTTCACGGCCACAGCGTTGGTCGTGTTGCCCGAAACCTCTTCCTTGAAGGTGGTTCCGGTGTCATCCAGTTTCCAGTGGAGAACCATCGCCGCCTGGGCGCCGGCCCCCGCGGCCAAGACCATTGCGCACATCGTCAGAATCGTCAGCGTGCGTGCCATTGCATGTCTCCTCTCTTGCGCTCTTGCGCGGGCAAAACGAATTGGGGCCGAAAGTGCAGCCAGAGGCAGATTTGTCAGACAGCCTCCGGCCGGCAACCCTCGTCGGCCTTTACAGGCAGTATCCGGGACGTCCCGGATGACCCGCCCGACTCCGATGTTGGGTCGCTCTGTTCGTATTGTACCCCCGCTCGGAATTGCGCCTACCCCCGTTTGAAGATTCTCCTGCCGGCCCGGAGGCTGGACTGCCCCGTGCAAGAGGGCAGGGCATCCGCGAGTTGGCGGGTGAATCCCGCGACGGGCGCTACCGGACAAAAAGCCCCCGGCGGCTGTCGTCGCCGGGTCGTTGTTGCGGGTTGCTCGTGAGGGTGCGCGACCGGTGTCGCCCCTGCTTCGCCAGCTACCGCCTTCTTCGCTCCATCTCCCGGCTGATGTCTCGTTTGGCCTGGCGGGCTTTGAGGTCCTGGCGTTTGTCGTATTGGCGTTTGCCCTCGGCCAGGCCGATCTCGCACTTGGCCCAGCCCTTCTTGAAGTAGACGGCCAGGGGGATGAGCGTCTTGCCCTTCTGCTTGACGTGGGTGAGGAGCTGAGCGATCTGGCGGCGATGGACCAGGAGCTTCCGCTCGCGGGTCGGCTCGTGCTGCATGGCGGCGGCCGCCTGGGGATACATGGCGATGGTGGCGCCGACCAGGACCAGTTCACCGTCCTTGAGGCGGGCGAAGGCCTCGTCGATCTTGGCCTGCCCGGCCCGCAGGCTTTTGACCTCCGTGCCGGTCAGGGCCAGGCCACACTCGAGCACCTCGGTGATGTGGTAGTCGTGGCGGGCCTTGCGGTTGGCGATGCGGACGCCGCCGGCGGATTGTTCCTTTTTCTTGACCATCACGTCTGGGGAAGCAGCGCCCTGACAACCTGGCGCACGGTCCTGGCGGTTTTCACCGCCTGTATGGCCTCCGACCTGTCGAACGGCTCCCAGTCGCCGGGGTATCGCGTTTCAACTGCGTAGCGGTTCAGGCTTACCACGGCTTGCACGTCAATTCCCAGCGGCACGACGGCAAGAGCGGCCTGCACCAGAATACGGATGTCGTGAGTCCTTGGAAAGTCGATGTCCCTGTAGCACAGCAAGGCCTTGAGGTACTTCTCCGCGCACTGTTGCGCATGGAAGCAGACGGTGTCAAAGGGGCAGTCTTCCCCCAGAGCAAGAGTATGCTCGGCATTGATCAGGTCGTGCTCTGCCTTCTCTGCCCACTGAAGGTGGAGTGGAGGCGGTTCACTGGCGGCGTTCATAGAGAATCCGCCCTTCCCTGAACGCCTGGTGGATCAGATGGCCCCTTCGGTCGCGATAACGCTCAACTCCCCCTGGATCAGCCACGACAACATCCGCCGGCAGATCGATCCCCCAGAGGGCCATGTCCATCTGGGTTGCTTGGCGGCGTCGCGAGTCGCCTTCCGGCATCACCACCAACAGATCGACATCGCTGTTCGGCCCGGCGGTTCCCCGGGCGTGCGATCCGAAGAGGACCACCAGCAGCGGGTGAAACTGCCTGACAATGCGACGGACCATTTCCTCAATGGCTTCGCGAACTTGTGCCTGGGTCGTGATCATCTGTGTACATTCTACCAGAATTACCGCGCGTCGAAAACGGCCACGTATCCGCCGTCGTGCCAGGCAGCAGGGTCGTCGGCGCCGCCGGGCAGGATCAGTTCCTGCTCCACCAGCCGCATCCTGGGGTTGACCCGCGTCAGGTGGGCGGCAACCTGGTCGCCCTCCTCGGGTTCGATGGAACAGGTGCTGTAGACGAGGCGGCCGCCGGGGCGGACGAAGTTGGCGGCCAGGGCGATCAGCACGCGCTGGTCGCGGGCGAGTTGGCCCAGGGCGTGCTCGCTGAAGTGCCAGCGGGCCTCGGCCCGGCGGCCGAGCACGCCGGTATTGGAGCAGGGCACGTCGGCCAGCACCAGGTCGAACGACGCCGGCGGCAGGGAGGCGACCTTGTCGGCCAACATGGTTTTGACGATGTCGATGCCCAGGCGGACGGTGTTGGCGATGATCCGCTGGAGCTTGTCCTCGGAGACGTCGACGGCGACGACCGTGCCGCGGTTGTCCATCAACTCGGCCAGGTGGGTGGTCTTGGTGCCCGGCGCGGCGCAGAAGTCGAGGACGGCGGCGTCGGCGGTCGGGGCGGCCCGCAGGCAGACGGCGGTGGCGGTGGCGTCCTGCGGCTGGACGAGCCCTCGCGCAAAAACGTCCAGGGCGGCGAGGTTCACGCCGCGGTCGAGGACAACGCTGAGGCCGTTGGCGTGGCCCCGTGCGGCCACGCCGGCGGCGGACAGTTGGTCCAGCACCGTCTGGCGGTCGGCCCGCAGACGGTTGGTGCGGAGGATCATGGACGGGCGGCTGTTGGCGTGCAGGCCCAACTCGGCGGTCCGCTCCAGGCCGAAGCGCCGCACCCATCGCCGGGCCAGTTCGATCGGCAGGCTGGCAGCCCCGGCCAGGTACTCTTCGGGTCTGACGGCCGGGTCGGCGAAGATCGGCTGCTCGAGCCGCCGGAAGCTGGAAGGAGAGACGGGGATGACGTCGCGGGCCAGGGGGGGCGGGCCTTCCTCGAGGGAGCCCAGGGCCCGCAGGACGGTGCGGAGGATGCCGTTGACCAAGCCGGCCTGGCGGCGATGGTGGAAGCGTCCGGCCTGTTCGACGGCCTCGTTGACGGCGGCGAAGTCGGGGATGCGGTCGAGGAACAGCAGTTGGTAGAGCGCGACGTAGAGAATCTCGTTGAGGGCGCCCGGGAGCTTTCGCCCGGGCTGGGCCAGGAAGGCCCGCAGGACCGCTTCGAGCGTGAGGCGGCGCTTGATCGAACCCAGCGTAAGTTCTTCGGCCAGGGCCCGCTGCGGACCGCCCGCCTCGCGGGCCAGCAGCCGCTCCAGGTGGGCTGACACGTTCCCCCCACGGTCGCGGAGGGCCAGGACGGCGAGGTCGCGGGCGCTGGTGTCTCGTACGGTCATGGGTCTCGGTCTTCAGGTCTCAGTTTATCTCTACAACGACATCCCGGGCGTGATCATCATGTCGCCTTTGCGGCAGCGGTGGCCGTTGACGAAGTCCCGCCAACTCATGAGTCTCTTGCCGGCCGGCTGGATCTCCAGGATGCGCACGCGTCCGGAGCCCGCGGTGACGCACAGGTCGCTGTCGAGCTGTCCGCTCTGGAGGCCGGGCTCGGCCTCGTCCAGCGGCTGGGCCCGGGCGATGGCGACGGCCACGCATCGCTGCTGGTGGACGAAGCCGCTCTGGGCGCCGGGCCAGGGCCACACGCCGCGGACGCGGTTGCAGATGTCGCGCGCGGGGGCCGACCAGTCCACAAGCCCGTCGCTCTTCTTGAGCGGGGGGGCCAGGGTGATCCGGGACTCGTCCTGCTCGCGCCCGGCGGCTGGGCCCTCGCGCTCGAGCAGGTCGAGCGTCTGGAGGACGGCCTGGGCCCCCAGGCCGGCCAGGCGGCTGCGAAGGTCGGCCGCGGTGTCGTCGGGAGTGATGGGCGTCTCCAGCGAGACGTACATCTTGCCGGCGTCCATGGCGTCGACGAGGGAGAAAGCGGTCACGCCGGTGCGGTCCAGCCCGCGGATGAGGGCCCAGTTGATCGGGGCGGCCCCGCGCAGCTCGGGCAGGAGCGAGCCGTGCAGATTGATCGAGTCGATGCGGGCCAGGTCCCGCACGCCCTGTCGCAGGAACTGTCCGAAGTCGGCCACCGCGATCACGTCGGGGTTGGCCTGTCGGACGACCGCGAGGGCGTCGTCCTTGTTGATGTTGCGGACCTGGTGGGCGTTGAGGCCCAAGTGCCCGGCCGCCTCGGCCACCGGCGTGGGGCGCACCTTCCCCCCTCGACCGGCCGGGCGGGCCGGTTGAGTGATCACCGCTGCCACCTCGTGGTGGTCGATCAGGGCCTGAAGGGTCGGCACGGCGAACGGGCCGCTGCCGCAGAAGACGATCCGCATCAAGGGCTCCTCTTCGTTTCGGGCCACTATTGTGCCCCGCACGAGCGGCAAGGCAAGCGCGAAGTTCCCACCCCGGGAAGAATTCTAGCAACCACGTCTCGCTCCGGCACGGTTTCTGCGCGATAATCCCCAATCGACAAGCGCACTCCTCTCGGGTACATTTCGGCCATGGACATCTACAACCTGGTCAGCCTGGTCGGGCTGGTGGTGTTGCTGGGCGGGGCGTGGGCGTTGTCGACGGCGCGGCGGCAGGTGTGCTGGCGCACGGTCGCCTGGGGCATAGGCATCCAGCTCGCGGTCGGCGCGCTGGTCTTCCGCGCCCCGGGCAGCAAGGTCGCCTTCGAGCGGGTCAACGATGCCGTCGTCCGCGTCATCGACGCCGCCAAGGCCGGGCAGGCCCTGCTGTTCGGGCCGCTGGCGGACCCGCAGAAGACGGGCTTCGTGCTGGCCCTTCAGGCCCTGCCCCTGATCGTCTTCTTCGCCGCCTTCATGGGCCTGCTCTACTACTGGCGGATCATGCCCGCGGTCATCCGCGGCTTCGCCTGGGTGTTCACGCGCCTCATGCGGATCAGCGGCGCCGAGAGCTTCTGCGCCGCCAGCAACATCTTCGTGGGCATCGAGTCCACCACCGCCGTCCGCCCGTACCTGGCGGCCATGACGCGGTCGGAGCTGTGCACCATCCTCACCGCGGGCATGGCGACCGTCGCCTCGTCGACCATGGCCGTCTACGTCTGCTTCCTGGGCGAATCGTTCCCCTCCATCGCCGGTCACCTGGTGTCGGCCTCGCTGCTGTCGGCGCCGGCGGCGATCGTGATGGCGAAGATCCTGCTGCCGGAGACGGCCCAGCCGCTGACGCTGGGACGGAGCATCCGCGTCGAGATCGAGCGGGAGTCCAACGCCATCGAGGCGGTGATCAACGGGGCGATGGCGGGCGTGCGGCTGCTGGTGGGCGTGATGGCCCTGCTGATCGCCTTCCTGGGGCTGATCGCCCTGGCCGAGCTGGCGTTGGCGGCGGCGACGGGCACGGAGATCCCCGCCCCCGGCACGCTGGGCGGCGGGCTGATCAGCAAGCTGCTGGGGTACGTGTTCTATCCGCTGGCGGTGGTGATCGGCGTGCCCCCGGCGGACGCCGAGACGGCCGGGCGCCTGTTCGGCCTGCGACTAGTGGCCACCGAGATTCCCGCGTATCAGCAGTTGGCGGCCGCCATGGGCGCGGGGCAGTTCCATCACCCTCGCAGCCCGGTGATCATCGCCTACGTGCTGTGCGGGTTCGCGCACGTGGCCTCTCTGGCGATCTTCGTGGGCGGGACGGCTGCGCTGGTGCCCGAGCGGCGCAAGGACCTGTCGGCCGTCGCGCTGCGGGCCCTGCTGGCGGCGACGCTGGCGTGCCTGATCACCGGCGCGGTGGCCGGCGTCTTCTATCACGAGAGCCTGACGATAGCGGCCAGTCAGCCGGCGGCCGCAGTAACCGCAACGTGTCCGCGTTAATCTGGCCGAACGACATAGGTCTTGCGGGCCCCTACTGGTTTGCGGGCCCCTACCACCGGGAGTGAGAACATGAACAATCGCATACTGTCGCTGGCTGCACTGGTGCTCGCCCTGTCCCTGTCCGCCGTCTGGGCGGCGGAAGGCGTGATGGCGCCGTTCAACGGCAAGAACCTCGACGGCTGGAAGGCCAAGGCGCAGGGCAAGAACGTCAGCGCCTGGAAGGTGGGCACGGCCAAGCTGGACCCGGATGACCCCAAGAAGTTCAAGGTCGAAGAGGGCGGCAACGAGTTGATCAACGACACTAGCGGGCACGGCAAGAGCTGCGACTTCTACACCACCGACTGCAAGCACGGCGACGCGGTCATCACGCTGGAGGTGTGCGTGCCCAAGGGCTCCAACAGCGGCATCTACGTCCAGGGCGAGTACGAGATCCAGGTGCTCGACAGCTACGGCAAGGAGAAGAACCCCGGCGCGGGCGACATGGGCGCCGTCTACGGGGCCGCCCCGCCCAAGAACCCCAAGTACGTCAAGCCGGGCGAATGGTCCACCTATGAGATCCACTTCCAGGCCCCGAAGTTCGACGCCTCCGGCAAGAAGACCGCCAACGCCAGGCTCATCAAGGTCGTGCTGAACGGCGCGGTCATCCACGAGAACCTGGAGATGCCCAAGGGCACCCCCGGCGGGGTCGACGGCAAGGAAAAGGCCGAAGGCCCGCTCATGTTCCAGGGCAACCACGGCCCGGTCGCCTATCGCAACATCAAGATCGCGCCGCTGAAGTAGAGCGGCCAGGCCGCCTCCGCAGCCGCCTCAGCCTCCGCGCGTTGACCGCGTCCCAGTCGCGCCCGCGATCGTCGGCGCCTTTGGGCGTCTCGAGGATCAGCGGCACGCGGGCCAGGCGCGGATCGTTGACCAGGCAGCGAAAGCCCGCCAGGCCGATGCGCCCGCGCCCGACGTGGGCGTGACGGTCCACCCGGCTGCCCAACTCGCGCGTCGAGTCGTTGACGTGCACCGCGTGCAGGCGCTCCAGGCCCACGATCCGCTCGAACTGCGACATCGTCTGCTCGTAGGCCTCGGCCGTTCGGATGTCGTAGCCGGCGGCGAAGACGTGGGCGGTGTCGAGGCAGACGCCGACGCGGGCCGATCGCCGGCAGCGGTGGATCATCTCGGCCAGGTGCTCGAACCGCCAGCCGAGGCTCGCGCCCTGCCCGGCCGTCGTCTCCAGCAACACCCTCACCGGGCCCGGCGAGGTCTTCAGCAGGTCCCGGACGGCCCGGGCGATCCGCGTCAGCCCCGCCTGTTCGTCCGGGCAACTGCCCGGGTGGATCACCAGGTCCTCGATGCCCAGACGCCGGCAGCGATCGAGATCGTCGATCATCGCCTCCATGCTGCGCCGGTGGACCTCGCCCTCGCCGGCCAGGTTCAGCAGGTACGAACCGTGGGCGACGACGGCCTGGATGTTCAGTTCCCGCCTGAGCCGGCCGAACACCTCCACCGTCTGGTCGCTCAGGGGCGGGGCCGCCCATTGGCGCTGGTTGCGCAGGAACAGGGCGACGGCGTCGAAGCCGTACTCGCCGGCCTCGATCAGGGCTCGCTCCAGACCGCCGGCGATGCTCAGATGGGCGCCGAGGATCATGGGACTCCTTGGGAACTGCCGGGTGTGGGAATCATGAGGCCTGTGAGTCCTATGACGCCGGCGTCAGCCGGCGGCAGGGCCTCCTCCGCCTTTCCTCGGTTTGAACGTCCAGAACAGGCACAAGGCCAGGACGGAGGTGATGACCGTCCAACTCGTGAGCATGAAGATCCAGCCGGTGGCAGTCATGTCAGAGGCCCTCCGAGGAGGCGTCGGGCGAGGCCGGGGCGAGGGCTGCCTGCTCCTCGCGGGCGCGACGGCGCCAGACCGCCCAGACCAGGAAGCACAGGATGGCGAACATCAGCACCAGCAGGATCCGCGAGAGGGTCTTGCCCATCTTGACGTCCGGCGGATCCCCTTTGAGGGTCAGCGTGGGCACCAGCTCCTGCCACGCCCAGCCGCCCAGGATCACGATCAGCAGCAGCGGCGTGACGTACTTGAGCACGAAGCGGTAGAAGCGCGGGATGCGGATATCGCTGCCGGCGTGCAGTTCGGTCCAGGCGCGATCCATCCCGAAGACCCAGGCGAACAGGATCGCCTCCACCAGCGCGAAGACCACCAGGCAGAAGTTCGACGCCCAGAAGTCCAACTCGCCGATCACCGGCATCCCCCCCAGCACGCTGGCGTGGCACAGGATGAACGTCACGATGGCGAACAGGATCACCGATTCCCGCCGCGAGAGGTTGAACTCATCCTCCAGGAACGCCAAGGCCGGCTGGGACAGCGAGATCGACGAGGTGATCCCGGCCAGGAACAGCAGGAAGAACCACAGGAAGCCGAAGAACTCGCCCCCGGGCATGTGGTTGAGGACCATGGGCATGGCCAGGAACCCCAGGTCGAAGGTCCCGCCCTTGGCGAACTGAGCGGTGGCGGCCGCCCCGAAGAACGCGAAGGCCGCCGGGATCACGATGCTGCCGCCCAGGACGACTTCGGCGAACTCGTTGGCCGTCGCCGAGGTCAACCCCGACAGGGCCACGTCGTCGTTCTTCTTCAGGTAGCTGGCGTAGGTCAGAATCGCCCCGATCCCCACGCTGAGGGTGAAGAACACCTGCCCCGCGGCGGCCAGCCAGACCTTGGCGTTCAGCACGTAGGGCAGGCTGCCCAGCCGCTCCTGAAACGGCACGCCGGCGGATGTCAAGGTCTTCCAGGCCTGGTCATTCATGAGCACCGACCAGTCCGGGTTCCACAGGAACCCCAGGCCGTTGATGACGTTGTTGTCCGGCTGGGCGGGGTTGGGCGTGCCCAGCGTGAACACCCGCACGACCAGCACGACGGCCATCACCAGCAGCAGGGGCATGGCGATCTTGCACACGCGCTCGATGCCGCCGCGGATGCCGAAATAGACCACCGCTATGTTGACGATGAAGGTCGCCAGGAAGAACCCATAGGCCGTCCCCAGGTTGCTGAAGTGCAGTCCGCTCTCGCCCCCGGTGTACTGGGTCAGGAAGTCGCTGACGCCCCCCTTGGCACCGGGGAACTTCCCGGCCAGGGCGAAGAAGCTGTAGCCCAGCAGCCAACTCTCGATGTAGACGTAATAGATGTAGATGACGATGGGCCCGAAGATCCCGATCACCCCGAAGTACTTGATGAACCGGTTCTTGTTCCACATGGTGTGGAACGCACCCGGCGCGGTGGAGTGCCCGAACCCCCCGCCGAACCGCCCGATGGTCCACTCCACCCACATCAGGGGCAGACCCAGCAGGAGGATCGCCACGAAGTAGGGAATCATGAACGCCCCCCCGCCGTTGGCGGCGGCCACGCCGGGAAAGCGCAGGAAGTTGCCCAGCCCGATCGCGCTGCCCGCGACGGCCAGGATTACGCCGAGTCTGCCGCTCCACTGTTCCTTGGCCATGGACGTGCTCACCGTTTCCTGTTCAGGTTTGAACTATTCTAGTCGATTACGAAAAGGTTGCAACCGCATCTGGCGTGGTCAACGGCAGATAAGGCGTTCACAAGGGATAATCCCGGTGGACGGAGCGGGCGGAAGACGCTCCGTCGGGCGGGACGGAACGCGACCCGACGCCGGGCGGCGACAAATGCGTTTGGCGAAAGGTCACCGTTTCGCTAAGCTTACTGGCGTATCGACGCTTTCCCGATGCGGCGTCCAGGTCCACTTATGAGCAAGACGATCCTGGTTGTGGAAGACGAGGCCATGCTGCGCCAGACCATGGCCCAACTCCTCGAGGAAGAAGGCTACCAAGTCCTCCAGGCCACCAACGGCAAAGAGGCCTACGCCATGGTCATGGAGCGGGCCTTCGACCTGGTGCTCAGCGACGTCCGCATGCCCGACATGGACGGGCTGACCCTGCTGGGGCGCGTCAAGGAGACGGCCCCCGAGACGGCCGTCATCATCGTCACCGCCTACGGGACCGTCCAGGACGCCGTCTCGGCCATGCGGGCCGGGGCCAGCGACTACCTGCTCAAGCCCGTCCAGTTCGAGGACATGCTCCTGCGAATCCAGCGGGCCCTCGAGATCGAACAACTCAGCCGCACCAGTCGGATCATCACCGACCAACTCGCGGCGGACTCCATCTTCCATAACCTGGTCGGGCGGGCGGAGTGCATGCTCAAGCTCTTCGAGACCATCCGCAAGCTCTCTGCCGTCAAGAGCAATGTCCTGATCATGGGCGAGTCGGGCACGGGCAAGGAACTCTTCGCCAAGGCGATTCACTACAACGGTCTCACCCGCGACAAGCCCTTTGTCCCGGTCAATTGCGGGGCCATCCCCGACACGCTGATCGAGTCGGAACTGTTCGGACACCGTAGGGGGGCTTTCACCGGCGCCAGCCGCGACAAGGTGGGCTACTTCGAGGCCGCCGACGGCGGGACCCTGTTCCTGGACGAGATTTCCTGCCTGCCCCTGGGGGTCCAAAGCTCGCTGCTGCGGGTGTTGGAGGACCGCGCGGTCGTGCCCGTGGGCGACACCCGCCCGCGCCCGGTGGACTTGCGGATCGTTTCGGCCTCCAACCAGGACCTGGGCCAGATGGTCGATCAGGGACAGTTCCGGCGGGACCTTTATTACCGCCTGAACGTGGTCAACCTCACGCTGCCCCCCCTGCGTCAGCGCCGAGAGGACATCCCCCTGCTGGTCCATCACTTCCTGGACAAGTACAACCGTCAAATGAACAAGCGCGTCACGGGGATCTCCAACTCGGCGATGCAGGCCCTGCTCCAGCACGAGTGGCGGGGCAATGTGCGGGAGTTGGAGAATGTGATCGAGCGGGCGGTCATCTTCGCCGAGAGCGAGCAGATCGCCGTCCAACACCTGCCCTTCGCGGCGGACGAATCCGCCGAGGACGTCGGCGACACGCTGCACGAGGCCCTGCGCCAGTTCGAGCGTCAGCATATCCTCAGTTGCCTGCGACATCATGATTTCAGCAAGACCGAGACGGCGCGGAGCCTGAACATCGGCGTCTCCAGCCTGTATCGCAAGCTCGAGGAGCTGAACCTGCCCAAAAGCGCAGAGGAAGACCGGGCCCAGGCCTGGCCCACGCCGGATTTGGCCTGAGTTTTGCACCCTTTTGGGGTGATGCGAAAGACCTGCATGAAGATCGTGTGGATCGCACTGGTGACGCTGCTGATCGTACTGCTGATCTGCGGGCTGTACTGGCTGTCGCAGATGCCCCAGGACGTTCCCGGCCAGGGGGCCGCCCCGGCCTCTCAGCCCGCGCCGGTCCTGCGCATCGGCCTGGTCCCCGAGCGAGACATCTTCAACCTGCACAGGCGCTATCGGGCCCTGATGGACTATCTCAGCCGCAAGCTCGGCCAACCCATCGCCCTGGCCACATCGAGCAGTTACGAGGGCGTCCTCCAGGACTTGGCCGACAAGAGGATCGACGGGGCGTTTCTGGGCTCTCTGGTGACGGTGCTGGCCATGGACCGCCTGGACGTGACGCCGCTGGTCCGCGGCGACGGCAAGGGCAAGGACACGTACAGCGGCCTGCTGATCGTGCGGGACGACTCGCCGATTCGCGAGGTCGAACAGTTGGCGGGCAAGTCCATCGGCATGGTCCGGACGACCACGGCGGCCAATCTCTTCCCGATCTGGCTCCTGTCGCGTCATGGGCTGCTCCACGGCGCCGACAGGCGAATCGTCTGGGTGGGCACGCACGATGACGTAGCGGCGGCCGTCCACGGAGGGCAGATCGCCGCCGGCGCCATCAAGGACCGCCGCCTGGAGGCCCTCTTGCCCCGCCACCCGGAGTGGAAGTTCCGCCGGCTGGCCCAGAGCAAGTTCGTACCGGAGAACACCCTGGTTCTGCGCGGGGACAAGGCCGAGACCTGGGGTCCCGCGCTTCGCGAGCTTCTGCTCCACATGCACGAGGACGAACAGGGGCGCCAGACGCTGGAGCAGTTGGGGTCCGCCCGCTTTGTCGTGACCCGCCCGGAGGAGTATGCGCCCATCTTCGACATGGTGGATCAACTGGGCGAACACTGGCACGATGTGAACATCGGCGGCCCGCCCCCGCGCAGACCCGCTTCGATCCCCGCGCCGACCAGCCGCCCGACCAGCCAGCCCTGCTCGCTGCATGTCCCCGGCAGGACGGTCCAGCCAGACAGGCTTCGGTCCTCAGCCGGCGAACTGGCCCGGGCCGGCCAGTCGGCGGAGAAGTGACCCATGCTCCGGCGAAAGCTCTTGATCATGTTCGGATCCGTCGTGGCGATGCTGGTGGCCCTGGCGGTGCTGGCGGTCCTGCTGCTCCAGCGGGTCATGGGCGGCATGGACCACGTCAATCGCGACGCCATGGGCATCATCGCCCAGTCCAGCCATCTCAACACCACCCTCAGCCAGATCGAGATCGAGCTGTACGGCCTGCAATTGGGCCGCCAGCGGCACCTGGATGAACTCATCCAGAAGGTGGACTCGCTGGACGAGCAGATCCGGCGAGTTCGCTCCCACTACGTCATGCGCAGCCAGACCATGCGCCAGGTCACCGACCTGCTGGACATCCATGTGAAGCAGTTTCGCCATTCGGTGGCCTCGCTGGCCACCGCCCAGGACGCGGCCCTGGCCCGCCAATACAGCATCGACGCCCTGGGCCAGGCCATGGAACTGCGGCGGGACGTCCACCAGTTGGACCGTGCCGCCCACGAACATGCCGACGAGGAACAACTCCGTCTGGCCGCCGACTTCCGCTGGCTGGTGCTGGGGCTCACGCTCGGCGGCATGATCGTCGTCAACATCGTCATACTGGCCCTGCTGCACATCTCGGGCGTCATCCTTCGCCCGGTGGAGCGCCTGGTGCACGCCACGCGCGAACTGGCACACGAACGCTTCAGCCATCGCGTCCGCATCAGCCAACATGACGAGTTCCAGGAGCTGGCCGAGTCGTTCAACAACCTGGCCGAGCGCCTGGAGACCAACGAGCAGCGGAAGATGGAGGTCCTCCATCAGGCCACGCGAGCGCTGAACCACGAGATCAACAACGTGATCGCCACGGTCGACCTCCAGTTGCGCGTGCTGGCCCGCCAGACGGGCGACAACCAGCACGTCAGCCAGTCGCTCCGCCAGATCCAGGACAACCTCCGCCGCATCGCCCAGACCGTCCAGTCCCTCAAGGACATCCGCCGCATCGTCCTGACCGAGTACGTCTCCGGCGTGCAGATGCTCGACCTCCAGCAGTCGCTGAGAGAGGCCGACGCCCCGGCCGCGGAGGACCAGCCCGTATGACCCGCTGGCGCCGCGTGCAGCAGCCGTTGGTCCTGATGGACCAGCTCGGCTGGTTCATTCGCCTGCGCTGGGGCGCCGGCGCCGCCGTCATTGCCGCCGCCATACTCGACGGCGTCTACCTCCGATGGTACGGCCCGTGGGTGGCCATGCTGGCCATCGGCCTGTGCATCCTGGCATACAACGCCTTCTTCTGGCTGGTCACGCCGCGTCAGGAGAACCAGGCCCCCCAGCGACGAATGCTCAGCCTGGCCTACCTCCAGGTCGCCCTGGACCTGCTGTGCCTGACCCTGCTGACCCTCTGGACCGGCGGGTCGGCCAGCCCCCTCCTGGGCTTCTACGTCTTTCACATGGTATTCGCCAGCCTGCTGCTGACCGACCGCGTCGCGTATGCCATCGCGGCCGCCGCCGGCGCAACGCTGGCGGGCGGGCTGGTCCTGACCGGACAGTTCCCCGTGCAGGCGACCGAACGGGCGGTCCTCGCGGGCTGGGGCGTGATGCTGCTGGCCACCGTCTACCTCGCCAATCACATCACCCGCGGGCTGCACCGCCACCGCCGGCGCATCCAGCGACAACGGGACCGCATCCGCATCATGGGCGATCGCATTCGCCGCCAGCAGCAGGGAATGATCCAGCAGGAGAAGGTCGCCGCCATCGGCCAACTCGCCGCCGGCGTGGCCCACGAGATCTCCAATCCACTCGCCTGCATCGACAGCATGCTTCAACTCCTCCAACGCCGCGGGGGCAACGTCAGCGACGAGGCCTTCGTCAACATGCGCGAGCAGGTCGCCCGCATCACCCAGACCGTGCAGCAGTTGATCCACTTCGCCCACCCCAGCGCGGGGGAGCGGCAGACCGTGCCCGCCAACCAGATCGTCCAGCGGGCCCTTCAGATCATCCGTTTCGACCCCAGGCTGCGGAAGATCGACCTCGTGCTGACCCCGGCCCAGGAAGACCTGTCCGTCCGGGTCCAGCCGCGGGCCATGGAACAGGTGCTGATCAACCTCATCCTCAACGCCCTGGACGCCGTGGCCGAAACTCCCCAGCCGCGCCTGGAAGTCCGCACGCGACGCGAGGGCGAGCGATGTGTCGTCGACATCATCGACAACGGGCACGGCATCCGCCCCGAGCACCTCGGACGGCTGTTCGAGCCGTTCTTCACCACCAAGCCCGTGGGCAAAGGGACCGGGCTGGGACTGGCGATCTCCTACAGCATCATTCAAAGCATGGGGGGCACCGTTTCCGTGGAAAGCGAACCGGGTAAGGGGACGCAGTTCACCGTTTCCCTGCCGGCCGGACAAGACGAGCCGGGCCACGACCATTCCCAAGAATGAGAATCCACCAGGCTCGCCCGTACGGATTTCGGGAATTCCTGCCCGCCCAGTACCACTGAAACATTCAGTTGCGCGAGAGTTTGCGCTCCGGCCCATGCGTGGCACGATGTGTGCATTTCCCACTAGAGCGACTGGAAAGGTGTTGGTGCAGGGTTGCGGTACGGCGTGGGTAGCCATCGGATCAGGAGGCCGCATCCGCTTGTCTTCCGCGTGTATGCGCGGGCGTGGGCGGTGCTGTTGTTATGCGCCTCTGCCCCGGCGTGGGCGGCGGAGGTCTCCCCGCAGGAGGTCCAGAACCGCCGCTGCGTCAACTGCCACGGACAACTCCACATCGCCCAGATCGGCCCGGCCGAACGGCTGTCCATGGTCGCCCCTCCTGCGCCCGGGCAGCAGCCCCAGGCGAGCCCGGCAGCCCGCAGCGGCCTGTATATCGCCCCCAACACGCTGGACAAGAGCGTCCACGCCGCCCTGGCGTGCGTGAACTGCCATCCCTCCGCCAAGCAGCTCCCCCACCCCCAGAAGCTGCCCAAGGCCTCCTGCAACGATACCTGCCACAAGGACGCCCAGCAGCACTACCGCCAGGGCATTCACGGCGAGCTGGCCGCCAAGAACGACCCTAACGCCCCCACCTGCGTCACCTGCCACGGCGGACACGACATCCTGCCCAAGAGCGACCGCAACTCCCGCTCCCATTCTCTCAACAGCGTCCGAGTCTGCGGCGACTGTCACCAGCAGCACCGCACCAAGATCAACGGCGCGCCTGCCGGGGAGCACGTCGCCCAGTACCTGGAAAGCGTCCACGGACGAAGCCTGGTCAAGGGCGGCCTGGCCGTGTCGGCTGCCTGCAATGACTGCCACGGGCACCACATGGTGCTGCACAGCGACAACCCCCTCTCGCCCGTGCACCGCACGAAGGTGGCCGAGACCTGCGGTCAGTGCCACATCGGCCTGGCCGAGGTCTACCAGGAGAGCATCCACGGGCGCAAACTCGCCGCCGGCGACCCCAACGCCCCCGCCTGCACCGGTTGCCATCCCGGACACCGGATCGCGGCGACCGAGACGTCCGCGTTCCTGCTCCAGATGGTGGCCGAGTGCGGCCAGTGCCACGACAAGGTCCACTCCGCCGGCGGGGAGCGGGTGACCTCGCTGTACAAGACGTATCTCCGCAGCTACCACGGGCAGGTCACGACGCTGGGCTCGACGCTGGCCGCCCGATGCAGCGACTGCCACGGCAGCCACGACATCCAGCGGATCGAGGACCCCCGCTCGGCCCTGAACCAGGAGAATCGCGTCGCGACCTGCCGCCGCTGCCACCCGCAGGCCAACGCCAGCTTCGCCCAGTTCGAGCCGCACGGCGACTTCCTCGATGCCGACCGGTTCCCCCTGCTGCACGCGGTGTGGATCTACTTCGTCATCGTCATGAGTTTCGCGTTCGGGTTCTTCGGCCTGCACTCGCTGCTGTGGCTGGTCCGCTCGGTCATCGAACGGATCAAGCACGGGCCGCACCCCCGCCCCGCGCCCGGGGGGTTCGCCGTGCGTCGCTTCACCCTGGTGGACCGGATCAACCACCTGTTCGTGATCATCAGCTTCTTCGGGCTGACGCTGACGGGCCTGCCCCTTCTGTACGCCGATCAGCCCTGGGCCCGCGGGTTGGCCTACGCCCTGGGCGGCGTGCGGGGCGCGGGCTTGCTGCACCGCTTCTTCGCCCTGATCCTGATCGCCAACCTGCTGGTCCACGCGGTGGGCGTGGCGCGACGATTCCGCAAGCACGGCGTGCGCAAGCTCCTGTTCGGGCCGGTCACCATGCTGCCCCGCTGGAAGGACGTTCAGGACCTGCGGGGCATGTTCGGCTGGTTCTTCCGCGGCGGGGCCAAGCCCCGTTTCGACCGCTGGACGTACTGGGAGAAGTTCGACTACATGGCCGAGGTCTTCGGCTCGCTGATCATCGGGCTGTCGGGCCTGCTGTTGTGGTTCCCGCAGTTCTTCGCCCAGTTCCTGCCCGGCTGGGTGTTCAACGTCGCCAGCATCGTTCACGGATACGAGGCCCTGTTGGCCATCGGGTTCATCTTCACCATCCATTTCTTCAACGCGCATCTGCGGCTGGAGAAATTCCCGGTCGATGACGTGATATTCACCGGCCAGCTCCCGGAAGACGAGTTCCGTCACGAGCGCGGCGAGGAGTACGACCGCGTCGCCGCCAACGGAGAGCTGGAGCAGTTGCGAGTGCCTGCCGCCCCGCCCTGGGCCCGCAAGGCCGCCATCGCGGTGGGCCTGGTGGCGATGGGCATCGGCATCACCCTGGTGGTGTTCATCATCCTGGCCGGGCTGGAGGCCCTGTAGCATGTCGCACGTCGAGCCGTCCAAATCGACCACGCCGGGTGACGGTCAGCCGGCGCCCGCCGCGCCGAAGAAGCCGCCCCTCTGGGCCCGCGTGATCGGCCTGCGCCGCCGCCCCAACCGCCGCCTCCGCTACGTACCCACGCGCCGCGGCTGGATCACCCTGGTCCTGCTGGTCATGCTGGGCACGCTGGTCGGCCTGGCGGAATACAGCATGCAGCCGGAGTTCTGCCGCTCCTGCCACCTGATGGAACCGTACTACCAGGCGTGGCATTCCTCGACGCACAAGAACGTCCCGTGCTCCGACTGCCACTTCGAGCCCGGCTGGGGCAACACGATCAAGGGCAAACTCCAGGCCTCCAGCCAGGCGGTGAAGTTCCTGACCAACACGTACGGCTCCAAGCCCCACGCCGAAGTGCGCGATTCCTCGTGCCTGCGCGACGGCTGTCACGAGCGCCGCCTGCTGGAGGGCAAGGTGGACTGGCACATCGACCGTCCGGGCCGCCCCCGCGTGACCATCAAGTTCGACCACGCCCCGCACCTGGAGCAGGTGCGCCGGGGCAAGCACCTCCGCTGCGTGTCGTGCCACTCTCAGATCGTCCAGGGCCAGCACATCACCGTCACGCTGGACACCTGCTACCTGTGCCATTTCAAGGGCTTTCAGCACGGGCGCCACGAGGAGGCGCTGGGCGGCTGCACCGGCTGCCACGAGGCCCCCAAGGACCAGATCCGCATCAGCACGGGCCTGTTCGATCACAAGGAATACATCTCGCGCGGCGTCGCCTGCATCAGTTGCCACAGCGACTCGATCCGCGGCCAGGGCGAGGTCCCGCGCCAGGTCTGCTGGGTCTGCCACAACCAGCCCGACCAGATCGCCCGCTATGACGAGTCCCAGTTCGTCCACGACAACCACGTGTCCAAGCACAAGGTGGAGTGCTCGAGCTGCCACGTCCAGATCCAGCACAGCCTGGAGGCCAACTTCCACAAGCCCACCAGGCTGCCCGACGGCGGGTTTGCCTCGCTGGCCAACGACAACGGCGCGTGCAGCCGCTGTCACGAGCGCAGCCACATGGGCCCCAACCTGCTCTACACCGGCATCGGCGGACGAGGCGTGGACGACATGCCCAGCCCGATGTACCGCGCCCAGGTCGACTGCATCGCCTGCCACAAGATCGCCAAGCAGACCGGCGAGACCGCCCTGTTCGCCGGGCAGACGTTCCTGGCCATGCAGGACACCTGCAACTACTGCCATCGCGACAAGTACAAGAACACGCTGAAGGAATGGCGACAAAGCGTCGACGACCATCTCCGAAGGGCCCAGGCCGCCTTCGACCAGGCCAAGGCACGCTTCGAGAAGGTCTCCCTCCAGGGCGACGCCCGCAAACAGGCCCTGGCCGCGCTCGACGACGCCGATCACAACATCCGCCTGGTCAAGCACGGCCACGGCGTGCACAACGTGAACTACGCGACAGCCCTGCTGAACTACGCCATCCAGCGATCGCAGCAGGTGGCCGCCGCGCCGGAGGCGGGCCCCTGATGGCTGGACGGGGCCAGCTCGGTCGCTCCGCGGCGCCGATCGTCGCCGTGCTGGCGATGGCGGCATTGCTGTCCGGCGGCTGCGACAGGCGCAAGCCTCCCGCCAGGCCCGCCGCAGCCACCGCCCCCGGCGCCGTGCCCGACCAGTACCTGGCCCCGGCCGCGCCCGCCACGACCCAGCCTCTGATCAAGCCCCAGGCCCCACGCCCCGCGGGCCCTCTGCCTGAGGGCGCCGCCTGCGTTACACCCGAATGCCACGCCCGCCTCTCGGTGGCCCGCCAGATCCACCAGCCCGTCGCGGCCGGCGCCTGCGACGCCTGTCACCAGCACGACACGGGCGGACATCGCTACCCGCTCAAACGCTCCGCCCAGACGCTCTGCACCTTCTGTCACGCCGTCGACGCCACGGCCTTGCACCGCCACGCCGCCCTCGAAGAGGGCTGCACCGTCTGCCACAACCCGCACGTCTCGACGGCCAAGTATCTGCTCAAGCGCGACACCGTCGAGCAGGTCTGCACCCTCTGCCACCTGGTCCCGCTCAAGAAGTTCGCCCACGGCCCGGTGGTCCAGGGCGAATGCACCCTCTGCCACCAGCCCCACCAGAGCGACCACGCCATGCTGCTGCGCGGAGGCGAGGGACGGACCTTCTGCTACCAGTGCCACCAGGACGTTCACCAGGCGGTGGAGACCGCGTCGAACGTTCACAAGCCTCTGCGCGAGGGCCCCTGCTCCGCCTGCCACGACGCCCACACCTCCGACCAGCCGCGCCTGCTCAGCCGCCCGCTCAACCCGCAGTGCCTCGAATGCCACGCGCCCGTCGCCCGGGAGATCCAGACCGCCCGCTGGCCCCACGACGCGCTGACCACGGGAAAGGGCTGCGGCAACTGCCACGACGCCCACGCATCGAGCCAGCCCCTGCTGCTGAAAGACCGCATGGATCGCGTCTGCCTCCAGTGCCACGACCGCCCGCTCCAGGCCCGCGACGGACGCTCCATCGGCGACATGCGGCCGAGCCTCGGCGCCAGGTTCCTGCACGGGCCGGTCAAGGACGGCTCGTGCTCGGCCTGCCACAACTCCCACGGCACGGTCCACGCGGGGCTGTTGCGAGCGCCGTTCCCCCGCAGTTTCTACGCCTCCTTCCAGGAGGGGTTGTATGACCTGTGCTTCGGCTGCCACGATCGGCGGATGGTGCTGGAGACGAACACGCGCTACCTGACCAACTTCCGCGACGGCGGGCGGAACCTCCACTACGTGCACGTCAACCGTCAGCAGAAAGGGCGAACCTGCCGCACCTGCCACGCCCTCCACGGCAGCAATCTGCCCCACCACATGGCCTCGCAGGTGCCCTTCTCCGGCTCGCAGTGGCCGCTGGAGATCGGGTACGAGAAGACGCCCGAGGGCGGACGATGCGCCACCACGTGCCACAAACCGCAGCAGTACGACCGGGCTCGCCCGGCCGGCCCAGCCAGCCGACGGGCCGTCCCGGAAGCCTTTGCCCCTATGGACGGACGACCATGACCATCGACAAGAGGATCGTGCGAAGCGTTTCGGCGGCGGCCGTGCTGGCCGTCGCGGCGGGAATGATGGGCCAGCCGACTCGCCCGGCAGGCGGGACCGCACCCGCCACCAGGCAGGCGACGGAGAAGGTTGCGACCGCCCCCGCGCCGGCGACCCAGCCCGCCACCGCGCCGGCCGTCCGCGCCATGCCGCCGCTCACGCCCGCCAAACTTGCCCCCGCCACGTTGCCCGCCACCCCGCGGCTGGCCCAACTGCCGGCCATGACGGTCAAGAAGCCCACGACCCAGATCGAGGCCAAGAACTGCGTCACCCGCGACTGCCACGCCGACGTCAAGAACTATCGCGTCACCCACGGGCCGGTCAACGTCGGGGCCTGCGACTCCTGCCACAAACTCACCAACGCCGCCGACCACAGCTTCGCCCTCACCCGCAACAAGACGGAGATCTGCACCTTCTGCCACAAGATGGACGACCTGCCCAAGGCCAGGCTGATCCACAAGCCCGTGGCCAACGGCGACTGCCTGCCCTGCCACAACCCCCACGGGGCCAATAACAAGAACTTCCTCCGCGGGCGGACCATGAATGACCTGTGCGGCAGTTGCCACCGCGACGTCGTCGCCGGCAAGAAGCAGGTCCACGGGCCCGTGGCTGCCGGCGCGTGCGGCGCCTGCCACAAGCCGCACGGCTCGGACAAGCCCCGTCTGCTGACCGCGGTCGGCACGGAACTCTGCTTCGGCTGCCACACGGACATGAAGACCCAGATGGCCGAGGCGCCCGTCAAGCACAAGGCGGTCGAGCAGGACTGCTCCAACTGTCACGACCCGCACGCGAGCGAGTTCCCCATGCAGACGCGCCAGGCCCCGCTCAAGCTCTGCACGACCGAATGCCACAAGGAGGTCCGCCAGGCGGCCCTGGACGCCCCCCACCGCCACAGCGTGGTCGTCAAGGACGACGCCTGCCTCCACTGTCACACCGCCCACGGCGGGCGGCTGCAACAGTTGATGAAGGCCTCCCCGATCCGGATCTGCATGAACTGCCACACCGATCCCGTCAAGACAGAGACGGCAACGGTAGCATCGGTGAAGGAAGTGCTCGATCCCAAGATGGTCAAGCACGGCCCGGTCGCCGAGGGCGGCTGCGGCGGCTGCCACAACGTCCACGGCTCGAAGGTGGATTCGCTGCTGACCAAGCCGTATCCGGGCACGTTCTACGCCGGCTTCGACGTCAAGGACTACGAGCTGTGCTTCACCTGCCACGACCGGCAGCTGGCGCTGGCCAAGACCACCACGACGCTCACGCGGTTCCGCAACGGCGACCAGAACCTCCACTACCTCCACGTGAACAAGGCCAAGGGCCGGACCTGCCGAGCCTGCCACTCCACGCACGCCGGACCCAACCCCATGCAGGTCCGCGAGTCGGTGCCCTACGGTTCGTGGAAGATGCCCGTCCACTTCACCCCCACCGCCACCGGCGGAACCTGCGAGGCCGGCTGCCACCGCGAGCTGCCCTACGACCGTCAGAAGCCGGTGCCCCGTGGGGCGGTCGAACTGCCCACTCGCGCGTCCTCGCCCCCCCGGCCGGCCGCGCCCGCCACGCAGCCCGCCCCCAGTGACATCGAACGCGTCAACAAGACCTTCCAGGGGAAACAACCATGATCCGCACACGATACGTCTTCATCGCGTGGGCCCTGCTGCTGGCCGCCCGCCCCGCCCTGGCGCAGGACGCCCCGGCCAGCCAGCCCGCCCGCCGGCTCGAACTGACCACCCAACCCGCCCAGGGCCCGAAGGTTCAGATTCCCGACCCCAAGCGCCCCACGCTGCTGCTGTTGCTGCGGATGGAGCAGCCCCAGAGCCGCAAGGCCGTCGAGCAGGCCAAGTCCGCCCTGGCCGACACCTCCAACGTGCAGGTGCTGGTGATCGTGAGCGGGCCCGAGGCCGCCGACAAGCTCAACGAGTACGCCAAGGAACTGCCCTGGCCGGTGGCCGGTGATCGGGACTACTCGCTGATCGGGCGGATCAACGTGCACGTCTGGCCCACCGCGATCATCGTGGGCAAGGACGGCGCCGAGACCGCCCGCCTCCGCGGGCTGGGCCAGTCGTTCGCCGCCCATCTGGCCGCCTACCTCGCCTACGCCGGGGGCGCCATCGACCAGGCGACCCTTCAGCAGAAGCTCGCCGCCACCGCCGTCGTGAGCGACTCCGCCCAGCAGATGGCCCGGCGCCATCTGAATGTGGCCCAGCGGCTGCTGGACAAGGGCTTGATCGAGCAGGCCGAACAGGAGATCCAGCGCGGGCTGACCCTGGCGGCCGAAGACCCGCACCTGCTGCTCTTCCGCGCCCGCCTGTTGCTGCTGATGAACCAGCCGCGCCAGGTACTCGCCGTGTTGGACAAGATCGACGCCAAGGCCGTCTCGCCCGGCGCGATCGGCACGCTCCGCGGGGCGGCGCTGCTGGCCATGGGCGAGGCCGAGAAGGCCGCCGCCGAACTCCAGGAGGCCCTCAAGGTCAATCCCGACCCCGCCCAGGCCTGCTACTTCCTGGGACTGGCCCGCCAGAAACTGGGCCAGCCGGACCAGGCCGCCGCCGCCTTCAAGGCCGCCTTCGAGCACACCGACGCCGGCAAGCTCCTCAAGCAGATCCAACTGCCCAAGTAGATTTCCCGCCGACATGGGAGTTATGGGACCTGTGGGACCCAGGGGTCCCACAGGTCCCAGTGCTTTGACGTCACTGTGCTGGACTTGAGATCCCGCCTGCCGTACGATGGCCGCACCTCTTTGCTGAAGGAGTTGGCCATGACCGCGGACATGTCCGCCGATTCATCGCGTGCCGCCGCTGCCGCCTGCGACCGCCGCGGCTTCCTCAAGGCCGCAGCCGCCTTGCCGCTGACGGCGGCAGCCGCCTCCGCCGCAGACGTCGCGGGCGAATCGAAATCTGAACCGCTGCCGACGGGTCCGGTGGTGGTCAAGGACCCCCTGCCGCAGATTCGGCTGGGCAAGCATTCGATCTCGCGGTTGATCTGCGGCAACAACTGTTTCGGGGCCGGTTCGCACCTGTCGGTGTTCGTCAACAAGGAGATGCGGGCCTACTACACCCCCGAGCAGGTCCTGCGGACGCTGCGCCGCTGCGAGCAGGCGGGCATCAACGCGTGGCAGGCCAGTTGCGGCATGATGGACACCTGGCGGCGTTACCTCGACACGGGCGGCAAGATGCAGTTCCTCACCATCGAGACCGACCACCCGGAGACCATCGCCAAACTCGCCGCCGGCGGGTGCATCGGCTCGGCCCACCACGGCGAGGCCACCGACAGCCTCTTCAAGCAGGGCAAGCTGGAGAAGGTCGGCGACTTCCTCAAGCGCGTCCGCGACGCGGGCCTCCAGGCCGGCGTGTCCACCCACATGCCCGACGTCGTCGACGCCGTCGAGTCCAAGGGCTGGCACGTGGACTACTACATGACCTGCGTCTACGAGCGCCACCGCAGCCGCAAGGCCCTCCAGCAGTTGCTCGGACACGTGCCCATCCCGGTCGGCGAGGTGTATCTCGAAAGCGACCCGCCCCGCATGTTCAAGGCGATCCAGGCCACCAAGCGCCCCTGCCTGGCGTTCAAGATTCTCGCGGCCGGGCGGTTGTGCGAGCGGATCGAGATCGTGGACATGGCGTTCCGCGAGACCTTTGCGGGCATCAAACCCACCGACGCGGTGATCGTGGGCATCTACGACAAGTTCGAGGACCAGCCCGCCCAGGATGCCGCGTTCGTGCGGCGATACGGGCGGATTCCAGGTTCAAGCGGAACATAGCCCCGTCTAGTCAACCTGGACCCGCGCCAGGATCAAGTCCGTGCAGCGGGCGATGCGGGCAAAGTCCTCATCCGCCGTCAGAAGGGGAAACCCTGCCTCGACGCAGGCAGCGGCAATGAGGAAGTCCACGCTCCCCGCCTGGACCCCCTTGCGACGGCAGTCGGTCCTCATCCGGGCGGCCAGCACGAACGTCTGTCGGGTCAGGGGAACCAGCGGGAACGCGTCCAGGGCCGCCAGCAGGCGGCTGACCTGCTGCTCGGAACGGACCCCGTCAAGCAGTTCCTGGAGAACCGGCCCCGCCAGAAACAGGCCGTGTCCGGCGTTCACGTGGGCGTGAAATGCCCGAACGAAAGGGTTCTCCGCGTCGACGCGCTGGCGGCGCAGCACCAGCGACCAGACGGACGTGTCAACCACGAGGTTCACGGCGGTCCTTCTTGTAGTCCCAGTCCGACCGGAAGTCGAAGGTCCCGAGGACGCGGAGGATCTTGCGCTGCTCGCGCCGGGCGATCAGTTCTTCCAGCGCCACGGTGACGGTTTCCTTCTTGGTGCGAAAGCCGCCCACTCGCTTGGCCTTTTGCAGCAGCTTGTCGTCTATGGCCAGATTTGTTGCCATCGCGTCTCCTGTGTAGAACCTACACATCCTACTCCATCGATCGCTTCCACGTCAAGACCGTCTTTCACTGACTCATCCCCAGTTTCAAGAGGCGCTACCTGCGCAGGGCGGTCCCGCCCGACATGTTCTGTGGGTCTGTAGACTCTCAGTGACCGACATCTTCATACCCTCCGCCGTACAGGCCCAACGGGCCGGCGTAGGATAGCCCTGGCCG
>Ga0116149_1001556_pt1 | contig 27443 bp, 23 predicted proteins | sample AD_UKC057_MetaG_FD_89787 | JGI IMG/M metagenome (GOLD analysis project Ga0116149, IMG submission 89787) | Active sludge microbial communities of municipal wastewater-treating anaerobic digesters from USA - AD_UKC057_MetaG | ecosystem: Engineered > Bioreactor > Anaerobic > Digestate | place: USA...
CCGTATCTCCCCATCTTTTTCATCGCCTCGGCCGTCATGATGGGCTGCGCCGCCATCATCTTTTTCACCGTCATCGCCCACCGGATCCGGGGGGCGGCCCTCGACGGTCCGGTCGCCCGTTCCCTGGCGGCGGTCGGAAAGCTGCTGCTGCTGATGCTGGCGGTGGTCCTGTTCTTCACCATCTGGCGGATGGTTTCCCTGACGGCGGGCGGGACGGAAAAGCTCATGGTGCTCGACGCCCTCGTCAGCGGGCCGTACGCCTTCAATTTCTGGGTGATGGAAATCGGCCTGGGGATCGTCCTGCCCTTTCTGCTGCTCCTGGGGTCGCGGGGCACGCGGGTCGGGGTCATGTTCCTGGCCGTGAGCCTGATGATCCTCGGCGCCTTCTTCGCCCGCTTGCAGATGGTGGTGGCCGGGCAGATCGTCCCCCTGTACTGGGACCTCGGCGTCCTCGAATTCTCGCGGCTGCACGTCTACGCCCCCACCTGGCGGGAGGTCATGGTCGTGCTGGCGGGTGTCGGGTTTTGCGGCGCCGCGTTTCTCCTGGGGGAGAAGATCTTCACGAACTTCGACGGGGCCGGGGCCGGCGTTGCGGTGAACATTGGGAAGGTTGGCGGCGGGGAGAAGGTTTTCGCGAGCTTAGACGAGACTGAAGCCGGCGCCGCAGTGAACGGTGGAAAGGTTGACGGGGACGAACCATGACATTCAAACCCTTCGAAGACGGGAAACCGCTTGAGGTGTCCGGAACGATCTCCTCCCTGGATCGCCGGGCGTTCCTGAAGATCGGCCTGGTCGTCACCGGCGCGTTTGCCGGCGGCGCCGTGGTGTCCGCCGTCTCCGCCGCCGAAAAGGTCTTCCCGCGCGGGTCCTTCCCCGAGAAATATCCCTACAAGCCGCATTACTGCATGGTGATCCGCGTGGACCGGTGCATCGGCTGCCGCCGGTGCGTGGAGGCCTGCGTGGCCGCCAATGCCGTCCCGGATTACGGCTGGCGCACCCTGGTCCTGGAGCGGGAGGAGCAGGCCGCGATCGACCAGCGGCGGGAGTTCATCCCGGTCCTGTGCAACCAGTGCAACAATCCCCCCTGCGTGCGCGCCTGTCCCGTGCGGGCGACCTACAAGGACCGGAAAAACGGGATCGTCATGATGGACAACCGGAAGTGCATCGGCTGCAAGATCTGTGTCGCGGCCTGCCCGTATGACGCCCGGTACTACAACGAGGAAAAGGGGGCGATCGACAAGTGCGATTTCTGCTTCGAATCGCGCCTGTCCCGCGGCGGGAAGAGCACGGCCTGCGCGGTGCATTGCCCCGCCGATGTCCGCATCTTCGGGGACCTGTCCGATCCCCGGGACCGGGTGTACCGCCTGATTCACCAGCTGCAGAAACCGGTCTGGGTGCTCAAGAAAGAGGCCGGGGCCAGGCCCAACGTTTTCTACATGAAAGGCTAGCCGGGGCGACGACATGCGCAAACGGATGCTCATCCTCTGCACGGCGCTCATCATCACGGTTCCGTTGAGCGGCGCCGGGGCGGCCGACAAGCCGCCCGCGGGGATCCTCTATACCCAGCCCCTGAAGTCGGTCCTGTTCAGTCACGGCGACCACCTGCAGAAGGGAACCTCGTGCAGCACCTGCCACAGCGGCCTCTTCGACATGGAGGCGCTGCGCGCCCAGACCCGGAAAGATTTCAACATGGCTGCCCTTTACAAGGGTAAATACTGCGGCGCCTGCCACAACGGCCGGAAGGCCTTTGCCGCGGATACGCAGTGCGCGCGCTGCCACCTGGGAACCCGCGGCCGTGTCGCGGCGGAGGACGCGCCGGTCTATAAGGCGACCGTCAGGCTGGGCCGGGGCGGGCAGCGGGTGGCGTTCAGCCACGAGTCCCACCGGAAGAAGGCGACCTGCCGAACTTGCCATCCCGGCCTGTTCCAGCCGAAGGAAGGGGCCGCGCGCATCGGGATGGCGGACCACGACCGGAATAAATTCTGCTTCGGCTGCCACAGCGGGAAGGTCAGGGGCGTCTTCGCCTGGTCCGATTGCAGCCGGTGTCACGGGAAGGCCGTTCCCGCCCCGAAGGAGGCGATCCGCTTCGGCAAGGAAAACCGCATCGTGACGTTCCGCCACGACACCCACCAGCCGAAAGCGGGCTGCCAGGCGTGTCACCCGGGGTTGTTCGCCTTCCGGAAGGGCACGGCCAGGATCGGGTTCCCCGATCACATGGGCGGGAAATTCTGCTTCACCTGCCACGCCCAGAAAGGCGGAGCGGCCTTCTATACCTGCAACGGCTGCCACAAGTGACGCGGCCCGGCGCGGCGCTCCGATCGGAGACGGCGCGCCGGGCGGAGTTGTTTCCGCCGCGGGCCTATCCCTGCATGACCTTCATGTACCCCTCCAGAATGCCCTTCTCCTGAAGGATCTTCACCCCCATGTCCTGAACCGTTTTGCAGGGCTCGTCCGGGGCCTCCCGGGGCGTCAGCGCAATGGCGCTTTCCGGGCAGTCGCTCGCGCACAGACCGCAGCCGATGCACTGGTTGTCCAGGACGTGGATGACGTCATCGACCCATTCCATCGCCCCCATCGGGCAGCGCGCGTCAATGCAGATGCCGCAGCCCGTGCACCGGTCCGCCTGCACCGTCGCCCGGTAGGGGCTCTTGGCGATCGCGTGGGGGTGGTGGAGTTCGGTGATGCCGCGCAGGAGCGTGCAGCAGCACGAGCAGCAGTTACAGACGACGGAGGGGCTACCCTGGTGGTTTTCCGTGGTATGCACGAGCCCCGCCGCTTCGGCGCGGTCGAGGACCTCCATCGCCTCCGCCTTGCCGATGCGCCGCGCCGACCCCTGGGCCACGAGAAAATCGACCATCGACCCGAAGATCAGGCAGGTTTCGCGGGGCCGGTCGCACCGCTCGACGCTCTCCCGGCAGGCGCAGTGGGTCAGCCCGATGACGTCGGCGTTCTCGATGATCGTCGAGACCGCCCCGTAGGGGACCACCGTGTCCCGCGCCGGGAGGGCTTCACCCACGGGAACGATCCGCATGGCGGGCGTGGGCGAGCCGGCGAAGGCCCGGCCCAGGGCGTCCTGGTGGTATGCCTCCCAGAGCCGGGCGAGTTTTGCATGCATCGGCGTCTTTTCGCCCTTCATGAAGGGAAATTCGAAAAGGCCCGGGATCGTAGGCAGAAGCCCGTAGCGGCGGACGCCGTCCTTGTCCTTGAAGAAGATGATCGCCTTCCGCGCCATGGCTTCGAGCAGGGCCGCCGCCTGGTCCTGCCCCAGCGCTGCCGCCCGGGCGATGTCTTCGACCTTCTTCGGCCGGAAGCTCATCCGCACGGCCACGGCGATCTCTTCCGGCGTGAAGAGGATCCGCAGGATCTCGTCGAAGTGGGGCGAGGCGGGCGCCCGCGAGGGGTGCATGTCGAGGATCTGCCGCAACTGCTCGTAGAGATCCGTGGTCTTCCGCTCCTCTTTCATAGATCCTCCTTCGATCCTCCCGGGGCGCCGGACCTTCCGTGCCGGCGCGATCCCGTCACTTCGTCGTCATCACCCAGACGCCCTCCCACTTCTTGCCCGGCGGGTTGGCCTTCAAATGTTCGCAACGCTCGATGTACATCTGACACAGCCGGTCCTGGCCGTTGATCCTGACCCCTTCCTGAAAGGCGCAGATGGCCTGCTCCCAACGGCCGTTGCGGTATTGCTCGAGGCCCCGGTGAAAGTGATTGACGGATTCCATGGCGTTCGGAAACGCCTCCTGGGACAGGTGGTCCAGGACTTCGTACACGGCGACGGTTTTCGTCTTGCCCTTGACCACCACCCGGTCCACTTCGCGGATCCGGTAGGTTCCCTTGAGCTGCCGGTACGTGTATTCGCTGATCAGGATGCCGGCGTAGTACTGTTTGCAGGCGCTCTCCAGCCGGGAGGCCAGATTGACCCCATCGCCGATCAGGGTGTAGTCCATGCGCTTGGGGGAACCGATGTTTCCCGAAACGACGACATCCGTGTTCAGACCGATGCCGATGCGAACGGGCCTCTTGCCGTCCGCCGTCCTCTGGGTGTTCCAGCCCTGGAGGGTTTTCATCATGCCGATCGCGGCGCGGACGGCCCGGTCGGCGTCGTCGTCGTGGGGCAGGGGGATGCCGAAGGCCGCCATGATGGCGTCGCCGATGAACTTGTCCAGCATGCCGCCCTCTTTCTGGATGCAGTCCACCATCAGGGAGAAGTATTCGTTGAGCAGGGCCACCGTTCCCTGGGCGCCCAGCTCTTCCGTCAGGGTCGTGAAATCGCGGATGTCGGAAAACAGGATGGTGGCCGTCGTGCTCTTGCCGCCGAGGATGTCTTCGGCGCCGTTCAGCAACTGGTCGGCCAGGCCGGGGTCCATGTAGCGCGACATGGTGGTCTTGACCCGCTTTTCGCTGCTGATGTCCTCGATGATGATCATGGCCCCCAGCTTTCGGCCGGTGGTGCTGATCAGCGGGAGGACGGTCACGTTGGCGGAGATCGTCTCCCCGTTGAAGAGGAGCTCGCCGTCCATGGTGATGTCGGAGGTCTGGGTCTCCTCCACGCGGCCGACCTTGCCGAGGATCCAGGCGTTGGGGCCGGAGAAGAAGTCGTCCGCCTTCCGCTGGAGGATGTCGGCCGGCACGGTCCGCAGGATCTTCAGGCCGGCGGCGTTGCACGTCATGATCCGACGGTCCTCGTTCAGCGTCACGACCCCGTTGGACATGCTGAGCAGCATGCTTTCGCTGTAGTTCTTCATGGTCTGGACGTCGTCGAAGAGCTTGGCGTTCTCCAGGGCGATCGACACCTGGGCCGTGAACGCCCGGAGCCGCGCCTCGTCGTTCTCGGTGAACGGCCCCCCGCGCTTGTTGAGGACCTGGGTGACGCCGATGACCTTTCCGTCTTTCTTGATCACCGGCACGCAGAGGATGGAGCGGGTGAAGAACCCCGTCTTCTTGTCGAAGGCGGGGTTGAAGCGCAGGTCGGCATAGGCGTGGGCGATGTTCACCGATTTGCCTGAGGTGAAAACGGCCCCGGCGATCCCCATGTGGTTGGGTAGCCGGATTTCCGTGGCCCCCAGCCCCTCGCCGATCTTGGAGAAAAGCTCGTTCGTTTTCTCGTCGTTGAGGAACAGCGTGGAGCGTTCCGCATTGAGCATGCGCGTGGCTTCCGACATGACCTTGCCCAGAAGCATGCCCAGGTCGATTTCGGCGGTGACGTCGGAGACGAGGTTGAAGAACTCCATCTCCTGGGAGTGGAAGCGCTTCATTTTCTCCCCGTACTGCGTGCTCTGCAGGACGATCGACACCTGGGTGGTCATCATCTCGAGAAGCTGCATGTCCCGTTTCGTGAAATGGCCCCGCTGCTTGTTCAGGGCCTGGGCGACGCCGATGACCTCCCCCTTGATCGTCCGGATGGGGACGCAGAGGATCGAGCGGGTCCGGTAGCCCGTCTTTTCGTCAACGGAACGGTCGAAATGGGGGCTCTCATACGCGTCGGCGACGATGAGGCCCTGGCCGGTCGTGAACACGTGGCCGGCCACGCCGCTCGTATTGAGGATGCGGATTTCCCGGTGCAGATTGCCCTGGGCGACGCGCGAATACAATTCCCCCGTCTCGGCGTCGTTGAGAAACACCGTGCCGCGGTCGGCCTTCAGCTCCCGGGTGGTGATCGCCACGAGCGTGCCGAGCATCTCGTCCAGGGTTTCGAAGGCGGCGATGGTGGTCGAGATGTTGAGCAGGAGCTCCGCCTGGTGCAGGGTCATGCCGTTCCCGTTGTGGGGGGGCGCCGGCCCGGTGCCTGCGGTTTTAGGTTGAGGGACGTTTTTTTTCATGCGTTTCCCATTTCTCTCTGAGAGCGGTGACGGTCTGCTGAAGCTGCACGATTTCGTCCCGGTGCTGGCGCTGCCGCGCCTCGAGGCGCTCTTCGTGGAGGGCCTGGAGGCGTTCCATCTCGTCCCGGAGCGCCTGCACCGTGGCCTTCATCTGGGTGTTTTCGTCCCGGGAGGCGGCCAGGTCGGCCTGCAGGGCCTCGGCGTGCCGATAACCCATCTGTTCCATCTCTTCCCGCAGGGCGGAAACGGCGGCCCGCAGCTGGAGGATCTCGTCCTGCGCGGCGGCCAGCGCCCGCTGGATGTCCTCCTCGCGCTCGGCCTGCACGCGCTCCATGGCCTCGCGCTGGGCGGCGATGGTTTCCTTGAGATGCCGGTTTTCCTTCTGGAGTGCGAACAGCGCTTCGGTCATGGGCCTTCAATCCCCGTCCGGGATGTTTTTTCGATCCGCCCGGGTTGCCTGCGCCGGACGGATTCCCGTCCCGACGCGCGATGCAAGATGCGCGATTTTTCAACTAAAAAACCGGTCTTGTCAATAATAAAATGGAGCGGGCGGATCGGTTCTTGAGGTTGACGGGATAATTTGCTAAGGAACCCCCAGTAGCACGGTAATGGAAAGGCGGAAGACACGCTCCGCGGGACGGCGGGGAGGACCATGCGCCGAAACCTACGACGAGGCCCGATTACCAATTTCGCCCTGCTGCTGGCCATCGTGCTGGCGGTTTCCGTGTGCCTGTCCTGCGCGACCCGGAAACCTCCGCCCTTCCGTCCCCGCCCGGCCACGGTGGTCAAGCACAAGGCGCTGGCCCGGATGGGGTATACGATCCAGGCCGGGGCCTTCGCCAATCCGGACAATGCCGCCCGCTTCACCGAGCTGCTGCGCAGCCGGGGGCTCGACGCGACCTACTTTGTCGCCAGGACGGGGCTCTACAAGGTGCAGTTCGGCAACTTCCGGACGAAGGAGCTCGCCCGGGACCGGGCCGAGTCCTTCAAGGCCTCGGGGGTCATCGACGAATACTACCTCGTCAGCCCCGGCGATTACGCCGTGGCCCGGGGGGCCGAAAAGGGCGAGGCGTATCTGCGGGGCGAGCTGGTGAAGTCGGCGCGGTCCTTTATCGGCGTGCCCTACCTCTGGGGGGGGACGACCCTCAGCGAGGGCTTCGACTGCAGCGGCCTCACCATGACGGTCTATCAGTTGAACGGCCTGGATCTGCCGCGCGTGTCGCGCGACCAGTACGAGGCGGGGAACCCCGTGGACCGCGACGACCTCGCTCCCGGCGACCTCGTCTTCTTTGCCACGCAGGAGAAGGACCGGGTCTCGCACGTGGGGCTCTACATCGGCAACGACCGGTTCATCCACGCCCCGGGCCGCGGGAAAAAGATCCGCATCGATGCGCTGTCGCGGAGCTTCTACGACAAGCGGTACCTCGGCGGGCGGACGTATCTTTGAGGCGAGGCCTGGCGCGGGGCCACGGATGCCGGCGCCGGTTTTTCCGGTCGGCCGGCGGGGACCGGGCAACGAGTTGTTGATCGGTGCGGGCGTCGCCGGGATGCGCGCCGCACACGGACAGAATCCAGACGGAGAATCCTCATGCCTTTCCAGAATCTGATGGTGACCGGCGGCTGCGGCTTCATCGGCGCCAATTTCATCCGTTTTCTTCTCGAAAGGCCCGATTTCCAGGGCCGCATCGTCAACGTCGACGCCCTGACCTACGCCGGCAACCCGGAGAATCTGGCCGGCGTCGCGGAACGGTACCCCGGCCGTTACGCCTTCCGGAAGGCCGACATCTGTGACGCCGGGGCGCTGAAGGACCTCTTCGATCGCGAGCGCATCGACACGGTCTGCCATTTCGCCGCCGAGTCGCACGTCGACCGCTCCATCAAGCGGCCGGAGGGCTTCATCTTCACGAACATCGTCGGCACGTTCAATCTGCTGGAGGCCGCCCGCGCCCGCGGCGACGCCTTCCGGCTCCTGCACCACGTCAGCACCGACGAGGTGTACGGGAGCCTGGGGCCGGAGGGCCTGTTCACCGAAACGACCCCCTACCACCCCAACAGCCCCTATTCCGCCTCGAAGGCCGCCTCGGACCACCTCGTCCGCGCCTACCACGAAACCTACGGCCTGCCGGTGACGCTCTCGAACTGCTCGAACAACTACGGGCCCTACCAGTTCCCGGAGAAGCTGATTCCCCTGATGGTCCTGAACGCGCGGGAGGGGAAGCCGCTGCCCGTCTACGGGGACGGGAAGAACGTGCGCGACTGGCTCTACGTCGAGGACCACTGCGAGGCGATCTGGACGATCATGACGCGCGGGGTGCGCGGCGAAACCTACAACATCGGCGGGGCCCAGGAGATGGAGAACATCGCGATCGTCCGGATGATCTGCGACATCCTGGACGAGCTGATCCCCCCGCCGGACGGGCAGTCGCGGCGGCGCCTCATCGCCTACGTGGCGGACCGACCGGGCCACGACCGCCGCTACGCCATCGATTTCGGAAAATTGCGTGCAGCGCTCAAGTGGTCGCCGCGGGAGTCCTTCGCCACGGGCATGCGCAAGACCGTGGCGTGGTACCTCGACCACCCCGCCTGGATCGATCGCATCCGGAGCGGCGAGTACCAGAACTGGATCTCCGAACAGTACGGCGACTGATGGGCCCGAAGGCGCGGGCCCGGCCGGCCCCGGCAGCGGAAGACGATCCCGTTGACGGGTCAGCCGTTCTGTGTTACGCATGAAACCGTCAGGCGGCCACGCTTCACGCCGCGCGCGTCTTGAAACCGTTCTCGCCCTGAGTGTTTCCCCGTCCCGGCCGGGATCACCCCTCCTCGACGGGGGCGTCGTCCAACCCGGGTTCGTCACGACCCTTTTCGAACAAGGAGCCTCTTATGGGATTGATCTATGAAAAAGAAGGTCCGATCGCCAAGGTGGGGATGGACCGTCCCCAGGAGAAGAACGCCCTGGATCCGCAGATCATGCTCGATCTCCACCGGGCCTGGCAGGACATCAGCGCCGACGACACGCTGCGCGTCGCCATCCTCTACTCCAACCTGCCCGATATCTTCTGCGCCGGCATGGACCTGAAGACGGCCATTCCCGTCCTGACCCGGGCGAGGGAGCCGGAGACGGAGGCGGAGCGCTGGCTGGCGCAGGTCGGGCCGCATGTGGGCGAGTCCATGCTCAAGCCCAACATCGTCACGAAGCCCGTCATCGCCGCGATCAACGGCTATTGCCTGACCGGCGGGTTCGAGATGGTCATGGGGGCGGACCTCCGCGTGGCCTCCGAGGATGCGATCTTCCAGATGCGCGAGGCGAGCCTGGGCATCATGCCGACGGGCGGTTCCAACGCCTACCTGCCCCGGATGCTGACCCCCTGCCGGGGGCTCGAGATCCTGCTGACGGCCAACAATTTCAGCGCGAAGACGATGTACGAGTGGGGGTTCCTCAACCGCCTCGTGGCGAAGCGGGAGGACCTGATGGGCGCCGCCATGGAACTGGCGACGCGGATCGCCGGCAACGGTCCGCTCGCGATCCAGGGGATCATCCGCTGCTACCGCGAAAGCCGGGATCTGTCCTGGGCCGACGCCTTCAAAAAGGAGCTGGAAATCGGCGTGCCCGTGTTCGGCAGCCAGGATGCCCGGGAAGGGATCAAGGCGCAGCGGGAAAAGCGCAAGCCGAATTTCCCCGGCAAATATTAGTTCAACTTGGAAGAAAGGGAGCGCACATGTCACAGACCGAAAAGAATCTGAAAGAGGCCTTTGCGGGCGAATCCCAGGCCAACCGGAAGTATCTGGCCTTCGCCGCCAAGGCGGACCAGGAAGGCTTTCCCCAGGTCGCGCGGCTGTTCCGCGCCGCGGCGGAGGCGGAAACGATCCACGCCCACAGCCACCTGCGGGCCCTGAAGGGCATCCGCAGCACGAAGGAGAACCTCGAGGAGGCCATCGCCGGCGAGACGCACGAATTCAAGAGCATGTATCCGGGGATGATCGAGCAGGCGAAGGCGGAGGGCGTCAAGGACGCCGAGCGGTCCTTCTCCTTCGCGAACGAGGTAGAGAAGATCCACGCCGGCCTCTACCAGGCGGCTCTGGCAAGCCTCGGTGCCGCCCCGGCGGATGTTCCCTTCTACGTCTGCCCCGTCTGCGGATTCACGGCGGAGAAGGAGGCCCCGGAGACCTGCCCGGTCTGCGGCGCCAAGGGCAGGATGTTCAAGAGAATCGACTAAGAGTCCGTCCCTCCCCCGTGCGCGGGGGAGGGACGATCCCCGCCAAACGACCGCACACCCCCGGGTTTCCTCCATGCTGAAGGACATCCTCACCCTCTGTGCCGGCTTCACCCTGCTTTTGTTCGGCATGATGAAGCTGAGCGCCGGCGTGCAACAGTTCTTCACCAGCCGCATCCGCCGCCTGATCCGCTACGCGGTCAAGCATCGCCTCTCCGGCCTGCTGACGGGGATCGGAACGACGGTTCTTTTCCAGAGCAGCTCGGCCTCGACGGTGCTCACGATCGGCATGGTCAGCGCCGGCCTCGTGACCTTCTCCCAGTCGCTCGCCGTCATTCTGGGCGCCGACATCGGCACCACGCTCACGGTCCAGCTCATCATCTGGAAGTTCACCGACTTTTCGCCGGTCTTCATCGTTCTGGGCGGCACGCTGTGGATCTTCAGCCGCGAGGGGCGAAAGGACGCCGGCGAGGCCGTCTTCTATTTCGGGCTCATCTTCTTCGGGCTCAGCCTGGCGGCGCAGGCGACGGCCCCCCTGCGGGACAGCGCCGCCGTCGTGGCCTACTTCCGTCAGGCGCAGAACCCGTTGATCGGCGTCCTGGTCGGCGCCGCGTTCACGGCCGTCGTCCACGCCTCGGCCATCCCCGTCGGGATGCTCGTCATCCTGGGACAGCAGGATCTGATCAGCCTGCAGAACGCGCTGCCCATCGTGTTCGGCGCCAACCTGGGTTCGACGGCCACGGCCCTCATCTCCAGCGCCGCGACGAACGTCGCCGGGAAACGGAGCGCCCTGGCCCACTTCATCTTCAAGGCGACGGGCGTGATCATTGCTCTCGTGTTCCTGCGGGCCTTCACGGACCTGCTGGAATCCTTCCCGTTCGGCATCGCCCAGCAGATCGCCTTGGGGCATTTCTTCTTCAACGCCCTGATCGTCGTGTGCTTCATCTTCATTCTCAAACCGTTTGCACGCCTCATGGAGCGCCTGATTCCCGGGCGGGACGAGCTTCTCCCCGTGTGGCCCGAGTACCTCCGCGAGCAGGACCTGGCCCGGCCCGACGTCGCCCTGGCGGGCGTCGCCCGGGAACTGGGGCGCGAGATGGCCCTGAGCCGCCGGATGTTCGACCTTCTACTGGAGCTGCGGCAGGGGTATCGCGAGGGCATCCGGAACAACATCGTTTATCTGGAGATGATGGTCAACAACCTGCGGGCGGAGATCGTGGCCTACCTGCGGCGGATCTCGGTCCATGAACTGAATCCGGACCTTTCGAAGCGGCTCTTCGCCTATACCGCCCAGGCCGACGACCTGGAACGGCTCTGCAATCACCTCCTGCCCGTGGCGGATCTCATCCGGATCAAGCGCCGGCAGCGGATCGACTTTTCCGCACAGGCCATGCGGGAGCTGGCCGAGATCGAGGCGATGGTCGGCGCCAATCTGCTCGATGCCGAAATTCTGATGACGAACGGCGCGGGCGGAGAGATGGAGCGGCTCCTTCATCAAATCGCCCAGCGGGAAGAATGCATCGATGACGCCGTGAGACAGGCCCGGGAGGCCCATCTCGTGCGCTTCCATCAGGGCGTCTGCCAGGCCGAGGCCGGCCCGATCTTTCTCGAAATGCTCATCCACCTGGAGCGCATCTCCGACCACTGTCAGAACATCGCCGACGATGCGGCGGGCCTCTGCTGAACGATCCGGCCGGATTCGCGCCCCGCGCCGCCGGTCCGGGCGATCGAAAAAAGATTGACATAAAAGGCGGATTGCACTATAGAGGGCGGCCGCGATGGGGGATCGTTCAATGGTAGGACAACGGACTCTGACTCCGTGAATCGTGGTTCGAATCCACGTCTCCCAGCCAGTTGAAATTAAAGGGGTTTTGCCGAATAGGTGAACCCCTTTTTTCTTGTGATATGTCATTCTGTCCCGCTCCTGTCCCGCTTTCTGGTTTCGCGTGGCAATAAAAAAACGGGAAGCGTTTCCGCCCCCCGTCTGTGATCCCCGGCCCCTTGTGAGTGAAGGCCGCGGCCGGACCGGAAAACGTGAGTGGGCGAATTCCGGCCCGATTGACCGCCGCGTGCCTTACAAGTTATGGTTCAGCCGTTTCAAGCTCCGGCGATATTCCAACTTTCCCCGCAACAGGCGCAGCGCCGCAATTAGCGGGTGCTTGCGCTCGTTCAAGGATTCACGTCGGGCGTCGGCGTCCAGAATCCGCTTTCCGTTCACGTCCTCGGTGTAGCACTTCGGATAGCCAGCGGTCCGCCATCGTTCAAGCATTTCCCGCGATGTTTTCCGCCTTCGTGGGCTTCCGCCTTTGGCCGTTTCGTAACGGTTCATCACTCGCCACCTCCTAAAATCTGGTTCCGAATGTCCTGAATTTCCCGCGTAGCCTCGGCCATCTCGCGCGCCCGCTCTTCAACCGCGCCGATTCGCGGCCGGTCCGATTCAGTCATGCCGACCGCTTCCGGTAGGTCGGGAAAAATGACCCGCTCGACACGTGCCGACCGAAGGCGCTCTAGGCGATCCTGCGCGCTCTGAAGGGCAGTTTTCAGCCGTCCCGGTGCGGTGCGGGAAAGGTAGTCTTCGGCCTCGAGAATGTCCCGGTCATACTGCCATTGCCGACCATAGGTCGCTGACAGAACCGCGTTATAGGTCGCCGTCGCAGTCTTCAGGTTTTCGCGGACGGCCTTCAGTTCTTTTTCCGCGCCGGCCAGTTCCGCCTGGACCATTGCCATGAAAGCCGCACGTCCCTCACGCAGGGCGGCCAGGTGGCCCGCTTTTGCCTGCCGTTCTTCGGTGTCCACCTCTTCAGCCTGGGCCTCGGCTAGTAATTTCCGGCCAATGGTAGATTCCAAAAATCGCTTAATCACGTCCTCGGTTTTCGTTGTTGACATTTTCGTCATCCTCCTTTTTTTGGTTTTATTCACAATGCCGATTTGATATCACGCCACACCTTACGAACGTCCGCCGGCCATGCCTTGTCAAATTTCGGCAGGGTCGCGCCATCAAAATAAATCTCCCCCCAGGCGGGCAGCCCCAGGCGTCCGGCCCCGCGGTATCTCTCCCCGCCGAAACCGGATGTCTTGCCCGTGGGACGTGGCCCCGTGTCATTCCAAATTGCAAGCAGCCGGTCGCGGTGCCTTGTCCATATTTCCGGGGCGTGGTCCTCTATCGTGTAAGGTGCCTTTCCTCTGGGGGCGGATCGTGCCTGGCTTCCGCTGCACACAACACAACCCCAGAGCAGGCATGAACCGATAAGTAAGTGTTGTTCGCTGGTCGCTGGTAATTCGTCCAGGCGCTTCGAGATGTGCGGTTTTCGTGACATCATTCACCTCCTATTAGTATTGACGCGGCGGCCGCGAATCCGGCGGTGCCGTAATGTCCAAGCCAATCTCGCGAATGATCCGGCAAAAAAGCGTTTTGTTTTCCCGGATCGCTCGGCCCGCCGGGTGTTCCTTCACTTGCTGAAAACGGTCCTTAATAAAGCGCCCCTGTTTCTCGATAAGCGCCTCATCGTGGGCGATTTCATCCAAACATCGGCAGGCCATGACAAGCCGCGCCTTGTCGTGGGCGTCGCCCAAATCATACGCAGTCAAAACTTGTTCATAAAACCGCTTGCCTGTTTCTTGAAGCCCCTCTGGGATATTCATAATGCCCCCTTGAAGATTTTATTCAAACCGGGTCGGCACTCTCTAAAGCCGCACGCCAAGCACGGTTATTTTTTCGGTGGGCTTTGATGTTTAACCCCCCCCTAGCCTATGAGCGCTCGCGCAAGCAGGCCCGGCAGCTTGCCTTCATGCCTCACTCCTCCTTTCCGAAACTCATTGCTTCGGCGTCGCTCATGCCGCCGTCAATCGTTTGAATGCAATACCTTTCAAACGCCGCTTCGGTGCTGAATAGCCCGGCAATGACCCAGGCCCGCGGGTCCGTCCCGGCCGTCCGTGCCGCCGACGGGTCTTTACCGCCGACGCAAGGCCACCTCTTCGCCTTCCTGCCATAGGTAGCAGGCCAAAGGGTCCATGCAGCCCGCGCCCCGGCGTCGTCGGTATCCAATGAAACGAGAATGACAGCCGCCGCCGTCAATGCCTCGTGGGTGATCCGGTCCGGCTTGACTTGCGCCGATCCCATAGAGACAACCCCGGCCAAGTCGCCCGCCGCTTGCGAAAGTAAAAGCCCGTCAAGTTCGGATTCGACAATGACAACCGCCGGACGTTCAAGCCCCCAAGTCATGGGTGCCGACGACGAACCGCTAACGACGACGTAACGCGCCCCGTCGCCCGGATCGGTTCGCCGGACCCGCAAGCGTTGAACGTCGCCGCCCACGATTAAGGGAATGACCAGGCCCGCCGGTATCCATACCGGGGAAGCCGTCCCGTCACTCTTAACCGCCGCCGGAAGCCCCCAGGATGCCCGTGGTTCGTATTTGTCGGACGGATTGAACCCCAAGCCCGCCCCCTTGATTGTGGCGTCTTGTAGGCCCTTTTCGGTGTGTAGCCATGCCCGGATCGGTTCGCCCCCGGCACTCCAAAGGGTGTCAATCGCCCCGTCAAGGAATGCCCGCGCGCGTGTCCGCCACTCGGCCGCCGGTGCCGTCGCCTCTTTCGGTTCCCAGGCAGGGCGCGCCGGACGCGGCCCGGAAGGTCGCGGCCCAGGGTCCCGGCCCAGGGTCCGGCAAGCCTCGGCAAAGGTCAGCCCCCGGCGGTCGCGCAAGTATTGAATAGAATCGCCGGACCGTTCGCAACCTCGGCACCAGTAACGGCCGCCGTCCTGTTCCGGCCAAACGCGAAAACGGTCCCGGCCCCCGCACCAGGGACACGCCCCGCACCACTCGCCGCCGTGCATCGTCGCCACTTTCCGAAGGGTGCCGCCGTCCGCGGTTATGAATTCAAGCAGCCTAGTCATTCATCGCCTCGAAAAACAGATTGATCCCGGCCATGATTCGCCCGTCGCCGCCGCGGTCCGGATGATGTTCCAGGGCAAGGGTTTTATAGACACGCCTCACGCGGTCCGGGTCAACGGGTTCCGGCTCCCATTCATAGCCCGAAACGCGCCGCCGGATTTCCTGCCGCGCCGCCTCCTGAAGCTCAGCCTTGCCTCCAAGGTTTTCGTAAATCCAGGCAAGGTAGGCCATCGGCACTTCGTCAACGCGCCAGCCCCGATATTTGCCGAATCGTAAAATCACGCCCGGCCCCCCAAAAATCCATGACGGGTTGACGTTCCCTTAGCTTCCCATGACGAGTATGACGGCATTTTCATGAAACTCCCCTTAAGAGACCCATTTTGCGTTTAGAATAGTTTACTGATTTTGCCGTCAACCCGTCATAACCCGTCATGTCGTCAACCCGATTCCCATATAAAATTTGCCGCTCATGTTCTTTTCCGAATTGAAAAGGTCTTTCATGGCGCGCCCGAATTTCGTTCCCGTCATAGGTCGTTCGCCGTTCGCTTCGGCCCAGGCCCGGAATGCCTGATAAAACTCTCCGGCCCGGACGCGCATTTCCGGCCCTTCAATGCAACGCTCCGCCAAAAAGGTTTTAATGATGTCTTCGCTGTCACGATAGCCCGCCGTCGCCCCCTTTACGGATTCCGGCGGATTCAGCCCTTGCCGCTGCCACTCTAGGCAACCCCTTACAAACCAAGCCAAGATTCCCGGCCGTTCGTTGCGTAGCTTCTCGGCAAGGTGAAGGTCGGCCTTCCGCTCGTTCGGGTTCGATGGGTCCGGGTTTGTCAAGAAAACTTGCGTGAAGGGTATCAGTAGGACGCGCTGCCAAAGCGCAAAGTCTTGTGCGTCGGCTTTTGGTTTATGGTTTGTGAGTAAGAAAAGTTTGTGGGTCGGCCGGAAGGTGACTTGCCGTGCCGCGTAGGGCGCGCGGCCCGTGATAAGGTCGCCGCCTGTGAATAGTTTTGCCCGGCCCGCATTCAAGCGCCGGTTTTCGTTTGTCTCACTTAGCCAGGCCAACCGCCGCCCGCGCAGGTGTAGAAGGTCGCTTGACGGCCCGCCGGACGGCCGATGGAAACGGCTCTCCAAAAGCATTTCGGATTCGATAGGCCCGGAAAGGTCCGGCCCCAGGGTTTCGGCCATCGCTTGAAGCAAAACGGTTTTCCCGTTCCGGCCCGCGCCTTCAAGAATCGGCAAGACGGCCTCGGTCGTTTGCCCGCTTGCTGAATAGCCGAACAGCCGCCGAACAAAGGCGACAAGCTCCGCGTCGTGGGCGAAGGTGGATTCTAAGAATGCCGCCCAGGTCGGCGCCTTCGTGTCAATGCCTTCCCAGGGTGTCGGTGCGTAGCTCTTGAAGTAGTCGGAAGGTTCCCCCGGCCGATGTTCGCCGGTGCGCAAGTCAATGATCCCGTTCAAGACAGGCAAGGCCCAAGGGTCGCGGTCCCATTCGTCGCCGCTTATTCCCAGGGTGTCGGCCCCGGCCCGCGCAAGGTGCAAAACCGCTTGCTTTCGGCGGATCGTCTGAAGGTCGCGCACTCTCCGCGATAGCGCCCCTTCAAGGCTTTTCGCCCGGTCCGCCTCTTTGGTACGTCCGGCTCGTTCCGCCTTCAGCCGCGCCCAGGCTTGCCGCTTCATTTCCGCAAGGTAAAGGTCGGAAACCTTCACAACCCCGGCCAATGACTCTTCGCGGGTGTCCGGCTCCCAATGATGCCCGGCCCAGGTGAACCATTGCCCGGCCGCGTGGTCATACAAGAGGCGGCCCCGGTTCAGCCCCACGAAAAGCGCCGCGTCGCCGTCCTCGTTCCGGCGCAGGGCTTCAAGGATTTCCGCGCCCGGTATGGGTTCGCCTTCCGGCTTCGGCGTCGGGTCCGGTGCCTGGTCCGGCTCCGGTGAATAGGTCCGGCGTTCGCGCTCGGCTTCGGCTTCGGCGGCCGCCGCTAGTGCCTCGATAGGGTCGCGTGACATGGCGCGCCCCCTATTCGTCGGCCGGGTGTCGGCCCTTTACTTCGGTCGCGCGGCTTTCAAGCCAACGGGCAAGTTCAATGGTCGGATAACAAACCTTCCGACCGACCCGGACCCGGCCCTTAGGCCCGCGCCCCTGGGAATCAAGATTCGCCAGGTATTTTTCGCTGATCGCGCCCCCGCTGAAGCGCGCGGATTCGGTCCGGGCAACTAACGCGCTCGGCCACCTCTCGGCCATTTGCTGAAAAACTGAATCCCCCATGCCTTGCCTCCTAAAGTTTGCTTTAGGTGCATACAATCACGCATGGGAAAATACAGCACGACCACAAAAGGAAATTTGTTTAAGGCTTTTGTGTCCGCTTCATGATTGAAAAATAATTGAGGCGTACTGCAAAGACAGGTGGGATATGAGCCGCCGCCACGCTTACCGCCTCATGGAATCTTGCGAAGTGATTGAAGACGTAAAATGTGACCAATTGGTCACACCAATTAATGAATCACAGACCCGTCCACTCGCCCGCCATGGAGAATGTGAACAATTGTGCACAAAAACCCGAAAGCCACTTAAGGCCGCTTTGGAATTGAAAAGGGATTGTTTCCCGGCGGTGGATCGAAGGGATCATGGCGAAGGTTTTTAAGGTAGCCGCGCGGATCGTAGCCCGCAGCCATGTCGGGCGGAATCAACGGATCGTCGCGGTCGCACAAGACCGAAGCAAAAAGGACCGTACTCGAAACGTCAGGCCCATCTAAACGTTTTGCGCGTTTTCTCAGGGCGTCAGCTTCGAACGGCTCATTATTTTTTTCATTGGAATAAATCTCCGCTCGTTTCAAATAATCGGCAATCGCTGAATAGTGGGGCTTCCCGGTAAAGGCTCGGCAGTCGTAGCACAAGGCATAAATCAGGAAATTAAGCGCCGCGTCCCGGCGGATCGGTCCCTTATGCCGCAAATTGAGCAAACTGGGAATTGACAATTTTAAAAAGCTTGGCCCCCGCTTCGCCGCACAATGGAAAATATATCGCTTGATTTCTGGAATGTCCGATTCGTTAAGGTAGCCCCTTGCTGTCAGGATTCGCAAATTGTCTTCGATGTCGTCAAATGGTTTCTTCCAACGATCATCTGCCAGGCCTAACAAATTCAAGGCCTCGATTTTCTCGTAAACGTGCCGATAAACCTTTAGGTGCTGCCGTGGGATCAATGCGCCGATGTCCTTCATGTCCGCCCCCTGATGCGGTCCCTGTGGTTTAAAGGGGAAGCCAGATAGGGTTTCCGGCTTGTCGGCCCGGCTCATGACTTCCGGGCCTATCCCCTATTTTTGAAGGTTCACAATTTGTCCGGCTTCGGCTTTCCGTTCCCGCGCGGCCCGGCTTAATGCCTGCGTCGCTTCGCGTAGCCTGTTTTCGGATAGGTGGGCATAGCGTTGCGTCATGACATTTGTCTTATGGCCCAACAACTTTTGCACCGTGTAAAGGTCGGCCCCCTCTTCGATTAGCCATGAGGCGTATGAATGGCGGCAGCTATGAAAACATATCTTCAAGCGTGGATCGTCTATTCCGTCGTTCAATTTCAATTCGTCAACCGTTCGCTTGAAGGTGATGGAAATTCTATCCAGAACCCCCTTTCTCCCACTAAAGACACGATCCGAAGGCTTTCTTTTGGTCAGGTTCTTTTCGGCGGTCATGTCCTGTGCTTCGGCTCTTCGTTTCAACATCGCCGCCGACTGTTCCGTAAGGAAAGCATATCGGCTCCCGGCCTTCGCGTCGCGGATCGTCAAGGTTCCCCGTTCAAAGTCAACGTCCTGCCAAGTAAGCGCCGCAACCTCTCCGAACCTCAAGCCGCCATAAAGGGAAAGTAAGGCCATGTCGTGAACGTCGGCACTCTTTGCTTGCAAGGCTTCAAGTAACGTGTCGGCCTCTTCGTGCGTCAAAAATCTCATGCGGCCGTTGTCGGGTTTCGGGAATTTAACCCTTGCCGTTGGGTTCTCTCCGGTATAAACGCCTAGGCGCTTTGCTGTATTGAATATCTGCCGCACAACCGAAAGCGCATATTCAATGCTTCGTGGTGATTGTTCGTTGTCGGCCATGCTCTTCTTTAATTTCTCCAGGTGAAAGGGTGTAACGTCTTTCATGGATAAATTTTCCAAGACAGGGGAAATCCAAACGCTATAAAGCCCCTCTTCACGGGTGACTGATTTTTCCTTTTTGTCGGCTTTCGCTTGCGGTAAATAGGAATCAGCAAAGAAGGCTCCAAAGGTGACGGCCTCTTTTTCTTGACGCTCCGCCTCTGCCTTTTTCGCGGCCCGTCGTGCGTCCTCGATTTCGCGCTTTTCTGCCAGGGTCCGCGGTCCCTCTCCGACTTTCAGATTTTCCTTAAGCTCGGACAAACGCGCGTATGCCTTTTTCGCGGACCAACCTTCGGACGCCCATCCTAGGCCCTCTTCGCGGTCTTTCCCGGCCAACTTGTAACGAATCGTGAAATACTGATCGCGCCGGACCCCACTTTTCCGTTTTTCATGCTCACGATAGCGAACCCCCGGAAAGCTTGTTTTGATCCATTTTGCCGCCATACTCAGCCCCCCTTTCTACACTCCGTGAATCTGCCAGTCCCGCTCCTGTCCCGCTTTTTTTGCCGAAACCATGTTCTTTTAAAAGATGTCATGGGAAAGTTCATACAGGAAAAACTTTAGAATGTCAAGGGGTTTCTTATGTTAAAGGATGTTATGAGAAAGGCCAAAAATCGGACTCTGACTCCGTGAATCGTGGTTCGAATCCACGTCTCCCAGCCAATAAAATCAAGGGGTTAAGCGAATTGCTTAACCCCTTTTCTTTTGCGCTGCTACCCTATTGCTACCCTTTTAGGGCATTATCTGTGATGATTTGTTATTTCTCTATCGATGTTTTTGGTGCGGGAAGCAGGGGAAGGTGGCTGCCTAGTGCTCCTGACAGTCACTAGGCAAATGATAAAGAATCGCAAGATCCAGCAGCCTCAAAAGATACTCGAAATCCTTTTTTACACCGCTGTATTGAGGTGGGGCTAAATTTTCTTCAATCTCATAAAAACGATCCACCAACTCGGCATACTCCTTCATAGCGGCTTTAACGTCTTCAGGGTCAGGACTGTCAAGCCTCTCCCGGATGGACAAAGCTGCCAGCTTGATTTCTAGCAGATCATTTATGGTTCATCTGATTCTTGCGTACTTCCTGAAGTCAATGGAAATGAAAAATCGATCTATCGCAATGCTTTCATTTGTTAATCAATAAGTTTTTCTGAACTTGAAGAATGGCGTGAAACAATATTTGACAAGGCTCTCGGCAAAGTATAAATAAATCAAAGGCTAAAGGGTTGGAGATTGACACCTTTGGAAAAAAGATTAGAGGATTCGGATAGCTTCAATACAAAGGGAGGATGCAAATGTATAACGAACGTCTACCCCTTTATAAAAAAATCGAAAAACTTAGGAAATCCAAGGTGCTTCTCTATGTTACCGGTGATAGACGAAACCTTGAAACCAAGATTCACTCGGAAGTAGCGGATTTTTTTGCAGACCATTTAGATACATTTCGCCTACCAAAGAAGATTAGCCTCATATTATACAGCCGAGGAGGCGATACGCTTGCAGGCTGGATGATAGTTAACATGATAAGGCTTTTCTGTGAAGAATTTGAGGTAATAATTCCATCCAAGGCTCATAGCACTGCGACCTTAATTTGCTTGGGAGCAGACAAGATTGTGATGACGAAACAAGCGACTTTGGGGCCTATCGATCCGAGCATCACCACTCCCTTAAATCCGCAGGTTCCGGGTGCTCCCCCTATGGTGAGGTTACCCATAAGTGTGGAAGCTGTTGCCAGCTACTTTGAGCTTGCGAAAAATAAAAAACTAATGGGGCTGAAAGAAGAGAGCAACCTTACGAATGTATTCTTGAAATTGGCAGATCAGGTGCACCCTCTTGCTTTGGGTGACGTATACCGTGCAAGGACCCAAATTCAGATGTTGGCAGAAAGATTGCTTAATCTGCATATGAAGGGCAATGGTAACATTAAGAAGATAATTTCGGTTTTGTGCAGCGAATCGGGTAGTCACGATTACACAATTAACAGAAGAGAAGCTGCGGGAGATTTGAATTTGCCAGTTGAAATACCAGATAATAAATTTTATAAAATCATTAAAGATATCCACACGGATGTGAGGCTTGAATTGAAACTCAACGAATCATTTGAGCCTGATTTTGAGCTTGGTGTTTTACCTTCCAAACCCTATTCGGCCACCAGAGCGCTGATTGAAAGCACCACGGGAGGATCACACAAATATAGTACTGAAGGAGTATTGACAAGGATTCAAATTCCCAGCCCCGCTGGTCAACAACCAGGGGTTCAAGTGCAAGGAACATTTGAGGGGTGGCGACATGAAGAAATATGCTGAATGCTTTGCGCAAGGTTCTGGTCAATGCATACCATATACAGACTTTAAGACGACCTCAGCCTTTACGTGGGGGACATCGTCATCGGATCCTATGTCCGGAATAGAGTTTTTCCGTATTCCCGTTGGATATACGGAAGCTATTATTATGGTGGAACCTTCCGCTAACGAACAAACACAATTAATTCGTGAAACGAGAAAAAAGACCGGAAAAAGTGAAATAATTTTAGATCAGATAGTAGAGACAAAAATTTGCCACGATATCGCAGAATCAGACGCAATTTTTACTATGATTGCATCTGAAGAAGTCCTTGGAAGAGATTGGGATACACCTGAAGAGGATGAAGCATGGGCGCATTTATGAAGGGGGACGTGGTTATTATTCCCTTCCCCAACTCGGATTTGAGCATGAGCAAAAGACGTCCGGCTTTAGTTGTTGCAGATTTAAAAGGTGACGATGTTATATTGACACAAATTACCACAAACTACCACGCAGATGGATATTCGATTTCTTTACGTCAATCTGATTTTCATTCTGGTGGCATAGACCATGATTCTAACATACGTCCGAATCGATTGTTCACAGCTGATTCAAGAAGAATTTTTAAAACAGCAGGGAAGATATCGAAACAAAAAACTGATGAAGTTATAAACCGCATTGTCCAAATCATAAGATCATCATGACCTGAAACTCTTTTCTCTTGCCCGCCCAACCTTGCGGTTTAACTCGTAAGCTTCCCTTAAAAGCGGACCATACAAAAATAGAGTTTTCTGGCATAATACAACCAGGAGGCTCTCATGAGGAAAGCACGTTTTACAGAAATCCGGGGCACGGGCTATGTCGTCCAGGCCCTGGAAGCCGCCCTGTGGGCCTTTCAAAACAGCAATTCCTTTGAAGAGGGATGTCTGATAGCCGTCAATCTTGGCGATGACGCAGACACCACAGGGGCGATTTACGGTCAGATTGCCGGAGCGTATTACGGGGATGCCGGGATTCGCCGGCTATTCACGAAGCCCGGCCACGGCCTGAAGGACATAAACAGCCTCGGCGATGCCGATCTTCGTATCCCCGTCGATGTCTCCCCCCGACAGAGAATCCTGAATTCCTGCCATGATCCTCAGCACCCGTATGGCGTTGCTCAGGCTGAAGGAGGTGTTCTGCTCCATCAGATTGCCATTGAGGTCGTATCGGTAGGTAATGCATTTTCCCAGGCCGTAGTCCGCGGCCGTGAGGCGTCCCGCGCCGTCATAGGTGTAGGTCACGATGGCGGCGCTTGCTTGAAGAATGAAAAAAAAGGTAAATCCGATGAACAATGCGGCAAACAGTAACACTTTCCCTTTCATCAGTCATTCCCTCATCTCTTTGCTAAGAGGCACAAATCTTTACCGAAAAGCACAATGCATTGAAATTAATCATAATCATAATAGATCGACTCTCGCATAATGTATTCGCCGGCCCCAGACCAACCAGGATTAAAACGGGACCAACCGGGAGTATACTTAGCGACATCCTTTGCTAATTTGGCCAACGCATCTTTATCCGACATGGTTTCCGGATCGTAGGAAAACCCTATGTGCATCTCCCCTCCGATTTGCCTAAATTCAATGTATTTACTTCTGTGTTTCTTTGGTTTTATGGTGGCTCTCCATTCGGCACTATTGTTGGCATATGCATTGGCTACCATGTTGTACCATTTCTTTGCGATGGCTTTATGGATGCTGTTATACTTGACTTGATGAGGGGCAGGGGCAGAAGACACATCTTTCCGCGCTGAGCACGAAACAGAATCAAACAGAGCCCCTTCGGAATTTTCAGCCTTATACCGGGATTTAAATTGTTCATAATTAACCGAATCGATGAATTTTGCCGGTGCCTCGCGGGACAGCATGGACGATTGCCCACAAGCTGGGGCAGATGTGATGCCTGTGGCATCGTTTGTCTTTCCGACTGCTACGCTGGCCCTCGTTGTATCTAATTCGAATAATAAATTTGAAAAGTTGTCCGTTCCAGTCTCTGTTTTTATATCCAATCCCAGGTCGAACAACAGGCCAAAATCGCCCAACCAATACTTAATACTCAGGCCATTCACACCTCCCAGGCTTGAATGTGAACCCCCGCCGAAAGCGCCTGCCATTTCCTTCTGGCCCGTGGGATCTCCGTAACGCAAAGGATTGCTCACGGCGTACTGGTAGGGGTTGATCTTCAGTGGATGGAGGGACTCGACGGGATCCTTCGAAATGAACCTGGCTGAGGCGCTGTCGTAGTATCTTGCCCGTATGTAATGGAGTCCGTTCCCCTCCGCCATGACGCCCCAGGCTCCCTGGAAAATGAACGGATTATCCGTGGTTCCCTCGGATACCGTGGCCCCGTAAGGCTGGACCCCGTAGCGGTCCGTGACGGCCCCCGAGTCATCCGTCAGAAAGAGCGTCGTTCCCGTCTCGTCGAAATGGTAGAAATTCCTGGCGCCGGTGGCGACTTCGATCCGATGGAGGAGCTGCCCGTTGGGCAGGTGGACATAGTAGTAGAGGTTTGTCGTATTGGAGGCGTCGCGGACAATGGAGATCGAAGGGAGCCCCAGGGCATAGTTCCAGACGTAATTCCGGGTGACCCCATCGGCTGTCCTGGAGGTCCGCATCCCGAAGCCGTCGTAGGCGAAGGTCACCGTATTGCCCCCCCCCGCATACGAGGTGAGGCGCGAGGCGAGATCCCAGGCATATGTACGTGCGTCGTCGGCCGTGAGCCGACCCATGCCGTCGTAGGTATAGCCGATGATCTGGTCCTCTTCGTTGTAGGTGAAGCTCCGCTTCCCCGTGCTGGGATCCGGCGGAAGCGGCACATCGCGGGTTGCGGCCGACACGTTCCCTGCCGCGTCCCGGGTGAGATCGATCGCCGAGAGGGTCTGGGCGCCGCTTTTTTCGGTGAGCCGGATCAGGATTCCATCTGCATCGTAGAGGTATTCCACCGATGTCCCGTTCGGCCTGGCCAGGCGGGTCAGGCGCCCCTCGGCATCGTACTCGAGGTCGGTGCTGCCCCCCAGCCAGTCGCTGACACGGGTCACGAGTCCGCGGCCGTTATAGGTGTAGTTCACGGTAGGGGTCGCGTTGGTGGGCACCATCCTCACGGCGGCGACGCGTCCGGCGGCATCCCGCGTGATCACGAGACCGTTCGAGTTCTTCATGTTTCCGTTGGAATCGTACTGAAGCGAGAGGCCGTTTGCCGTCAGAAGGCGGCCGTTGTTGTCATAGGTGTAATTCAGATCCGTCGCATCGGAGTAGTAGCGGCGCGTGACATTCCCGGCGGCATCGTGGGTGATCTGCAGGGTCCCCGCGGGAAGCGTCACCGCAGAGATGCGGTTCCGGTTGTCGTAGGTATAGGAGATCGTATTACCGAGGCGGTCGGTCTGCGACGTCAGCCGTCCCGCGGCATCGTAGGAACGGTTCAGCAGATGACCTGCGGCGTCGGTGACGCGGCTGATCTCTCCCAGGTCGTCGTGCCCATAGGAGGAGGAGATCCCTCCCGACAGGCTGATTCCGGAAAGCCCCTGCGGATCGTATGCCAGAGACGTCTGGGCGACGGCGTTGCTCCAGGCGGAGAGCCGTCCCAGGGCGTCATAGGAGAGCCGGGTTTGGCGCGACAGGGGAGAGGTCACTTCCTTGGTCCGGCCGAGCCTGTCTGTCGCAAAGTTCCAGGCCTGAGATGAGGGGCCTGTCATCGAAAGGGGGATCCCTTCCCGGTCATAGGCCGTCTGCAGGAGATGGCCGTCGGGGTCCCTGACGGTGATGAGCCTCCCGGCTTCGTCATATCCGAACTGGACCGTATTGCCGAGCGGATTCTGCGTGGAAGCCATCCGTCCCATCTCATCGTAGGTGAAATAGGAAATCTTGTCCAGGGCGTCAGTCCAGGAGATGGGCCGGTCGTTCCCGTCATAGGCGACATTCTTGACGACGACATATCCCGCACGATCGGTGATCCTGGTCAGCCTGCCGTTGTCGTCGTAGACGTAATAGGTCGTCATTGACCGTTCATCGGTGACCGACGTGATGCGGTCGTTGGAGTCGTAGGTGTAGGAACGGTATGTGGTGTCGGGATGGGTGACCCGGGTGAGCCGGCGTTTGTTGTCGTAGGTGAAGAGCGTTTCCTGGTTCAACTCATCCTTTAACCTGGCCTGGGTGCCGTCCGCATTGTATGTCGCCGTCGTGACCCCGCCCGCCGGGTTTTCCGTGGTCAGGATCTGCCCCCTGGCGTTGTAGGTATAGGACCAGGTCTTGCCGGCGCGGTCGGTATAGCTCAGGACGTTGCCCGAGGCGTCGTAGGTGAAGCCGACCGATGAGCCGTCGGGGTAGGAGATCCCGGTGATGTCATAGAGGGTGAATCCGTTCTGGTTTCTTCCCGTGTAGCTGTACGTGGTCGTTTGGTTTTCCGCATCCGTGCGGGAGGCGATCCTTCCCGATGCGGCATGGAAGGTCAGGGAGGTGACTGCTCCGAGCCGGTCGGTGACCGACTTGCGCCGTCCGTGGTCGTCATAGGCGACGGAAACGGGGTTGCCCAGGCGATCCCTCCACTGCGTCAGGGCCCTGCTGGCATAGGTGTGCTGCATGATGCGATTCAGCGGGTCGGTGACCGCTGTAACGCCGGAGACCGTGTCGTAGACGAAGCTCGAAACATGATTTGCACTGTCCGCCTGGGTCGCCACCCGCCCCTGCGCGTCGTAAGTCTGGGTGAAGGGGATGTTCCCGAGGGGTCGGATCTTTGCGGTCATCAGACCCGGCCGGGCGCCCGAGGCATCGTACGTATAGGTCGTGTATTTGGAAAGGGGGTCTTGAGCCTTTGTCAGATCGTCACCGGTATAGGTGAAATAGACGGAACGGCCCAGGGAGCTTCCCTGGTATTCCGTGACCCTTGTAACTTTTCTGGAATCCGCGTAGGAATCGTATCCGAACTCGAGGTTGCGACCCGATCCGTCCTCCGTATCAGAGATTTCCATCAGCTTGCCTGGAAAGAACCCTTCGTATTCGCTGTAGAATAGGTAGTGCGCATTTCCGCGCCCGTCTTCGATTTTGGCGAGCACCCCGTTGACGTCGAAGGTGTAGAACCGCCCGTCTCGCGGGCTGTAAAAGGTATGGGTGCCGTCCGTCTGTTCGAAAAGCTGATAGAGGATTTCCTTTCCGCTCTGCTGCACCCAGGAATCGCCGGTTTTTTCGAAGGAGACGACCCGGCCTTCCGGATTGATCACCAGGCACTGCGACCCGGCCCGGCTCAATGTCCAGTCGAAATTGTGGCGCCAGTTGTTCCCCAGGTTGCTGCTCATGGTGCTGCCGTCGAGGTTGGAGGCGTAGTAGCGCTGGAAATAGAGCGGCATCGGGCCGCCCAGATTCAGATCCGGCGGTTCATGGAAAAAGAGTTCACCCGTGAGCGTATTGACCGGATCACCGCCCGTTTCCGAAAAGGGGGCGTTGGCTGCGGTCTCCTGTGCCGGTTCTTTGATCGTGAGCGCCAGGTCCAGATTTCCTTCCCCGTCGCATTCGGCTTTGCCGCCGAAAAAAGCCTCCCCCTGGTAATGTGCCCGGATCAGCACCGATCCGGAGGCATCAGGTTTGACCCCGATGGCATATTCCCAGTATGTGACCAGGTCGGGACTGTCCGGGCTGAGGTCGACCAGATTGGCGGGATCGGCGGAGATCGTCACTTTTGCCGAGCAGTTTTGGCCGGGGGGTTCGTACACGATGAATTTCACCGTTGCCCCTGGCCGCGCAAAGAAATGCCCCAGGGGAAATGCGTTGTGGGCGTGACAGGGCGAGGCCATGCCGATGACGGCCATCAGGCAAGTCAAGAAAAAAGCCATCACACTTACAGAAGCCCTTGGTCTCTGATGAACGCTCATCGGGAATCCTTTCCTGATCGTCCTGTTTAGATGGGAGAGATCCGATTCCTGGCATCAACCAGACTCATACGGCATCTTCAGCAGACGAAAAGAGGGCCTTCTGTGCATACAGGCACTCCCCGATTCGGCCTGGATCCGCGTTGATGGATAAGAGCTGTAAGTGGTATGGTTATTTCATACGGGGATGTGCTTCGTATGTCAAGGATATTATTTTGCATCC
>Ga0116149_1001562_pt1 | contig 27385 bp, 20 predicted proteins | sample AD_UKC057_MetaG_FD_89787 | JGI IMG/M metagenome (GOLD analysis project Ga0116149, IMG submission 89787) | Active sludge microbial communities of municipal wastewater-treating anaerobic digesters from USA - AD_UKC057_MetaG | ecosystem: Engineered > Bioreactor > Anaerobic > Digestate | place: USA...
GAGCGCCCTGAGCAAAGATGCCCTGGATTACCGGGCCCGTCACGGCCTGCTGGAGCGGGACGAGCAGATGGCCATCCTGGTGCAGCGGGTCGCAGGCGCCTTTCACGGGAACCTGTACTTTCCCCATCTTGCCGCGGTCGGGTTTTCCTTCAATCCTTACGGATGGCACGAGGATATCGACCCCCGCGCGGGCGTGTTGCGCCTGGTTTTCGGGCTGGGCACCCGCGCCGTGGAACGCTCCGATGACGACTATACCCGGCTGGTCGCGTTGAATGCCCCGCACCTGCGCCCGGACTCTTTTTCCGATGACTTGCCGGTGCCCGCCCAACAGTGGGTGGACGTGCTGGACCTGGAACAGGGGCGCGTGTCTTCACGGGCGTTCCGTGAACTGACGCCGGATCTCGACGCGTATGTTTTGTCCCAGGTCGCCACAGAGGATCCGCTGGTAGCCCGCGCAGCCAAACGACAAGGCATCCGCAATCCCTTTCTGCTGCGCCTTTCTTTTGAAGGACTGCTGAAGCACGGCGATTTTGTGGCGTCGGCGCGGACCATGCTCCGGCTTCTGGAGGAGGCCTATGAAGGCCCGGTGGATGTTGAATTGGCGGTCAATTTCAGGGAAGACGGCAGTTACCGGATTCACCTGCTCCAGTGCCGGCCCATGCAGGTGAAAGGCATGGACCATCCCGAATTGCCTCCGCTCCTTGCGCCGGAAGACACGGTCATTTTCAGGTGCCACGGCCCCGTCATCGGACGCAGCCGCTTTATCGAAATCGCCTTCCTGCTGTATGTCGTTCCGGAAAAATATTCCGCCCTTTCCGAGCGGGAACAATATGCGGTGGCGCGAATTCTCGGGGAACTTAACCGGCGTCTTTCCGGACCGGAAGTGTCGGGCGGGCTCATGCTGGTCGGTCCCGGACGCTGGGGTTCGGCCATGCCGTCGCTGGGCCTGCCGGTTTCTTTTGCTGATATCAATCATGCCGCGGTAATCTGTGAAATTCTCGCCATCCGCGAGGATCTCGTCACCGAGGTTTCCCTGGGAACCCACTTCTTTAATGACCTGGTGGAACTGGACATGCTGTATATCAGCCTGAAGCAAGACGACCGGGATGCTGTATTCTACCGCTCCCGGTTGGAACAGGCGCCCAATCTCCTGGCCGCGCTGATGCCGGAAGCCGCCCGGTACGAAGACTGCCTGCGCCTTATTCAAGGCGCGGAAAACGCCTCCGGCAAACTGTGGCTTCGCGCGGATACACAGGGACAGGACGTTTGTCTTTACCGCGAAGAATAAGGCCCGCCGGCACGGCGCGTCTTACAGGCCGAGATCGTCCATGACGCGGTTCTGGCGGTCTGTCTGCTGATCCGTTATCCCCGTAATGTTACCGCGCGCCTGAGAACGGACCGCAGTAGCCCCGGCGTTGCCTCCCCCACCCTGCAGTTGCGGCATGCCCGGCGGCGCGCCGGACCCAGCCCTGGCCGGTGCGACGGGGCTTCCTCCGGGCAGGCGGACGTCTCCGTTCTGATTGTTATACATAAACTGCCCTCCTGTCGAGGTACGGGGCATTTGACTGAGATACGCGGGATATAAGGCTTCCAGAGTGGGCGGATAATACCCCGTCGCGGTGCCATACCGCTGAATGGCATTTTTTATCTCATTGATCATCTGTTGGTCAGCGGCGGCGGCATTGTTGTAAACCGGCGTTTCCGACACCGTGCCCGTCGCCGGGTCGTAAAAATAAGGCGTGCCGTCCGCTTTCCTGGGAACCGCAGCCAGGTACTTGGGTACCAGGTCTTCCAGCGAAGGGGGAGGCGCGCCGTTTTCGGCCCGGTACGTTTGAATCGCCTGGCTTACATTGATGGCACCGACCCGTTTCTTTACCAGATCGAGCTGTTGGGTTGCCGCCTTGGCGTTCCTGGCCTGTAATTCGCTTTCCACCGCCGCCGTAGAAAGCAGTTCCACGCCGCATCCGGAGAATACACCCGCCGCGCTGAAAAGCAGGAGGCTCATCCCTGTATATATGGTGTTGTATATCATTCTTGTAAACCTCATCATTTCCCAGTTAGTTCAATCGAAATAGGTTCTGGTGATGATTTCCTGATTTCCCTTACGGTATACTTGGCGTGCGCTTCTTCCTGTTATTATACATCTTTTCGAGATTCATGGTTTTGTTAAGTGGCAGTGCGGCGCGACTGCCGGAAACACCTGTGAATGCTTCCCATGGAGAAAACAAGTATGACGGGTCGCGATCGCGTTCTGGCCGCACTGAACTTTCAACCACCGGACCGCCTCCCCCGGGATCTGGGGGGCATGCCGTCCACGAACATCAGTTGTTTTGCCTATCCCGGACTGGTTGCCGCCCTCGGCCTGCCGTATCGCCGTCCGCGGGTGTATGATACCGGCCAGATGCTCGCGCTGCCGGAAACGGACGTCCTGGACGCCCTGGGCTGTGATGTGGTTACCCTGCAGCCGAATCTTACCAACGCTTTCCCCCAGCCGGAATTGTGGCATCCCTATGATTTTGGCGGCCGACTTGACGCGGAAGTACTCAATCCCGCCGCTTTTGAAGTGCTTGAAGACGGCACCATCCTTCAGAACCGGGGCCAGCTAAGCATGCCGACGGCAGCTTATGTATTCGACAGCGAGCATGCGGGGCAACCCCTGGTTCTTGAAGGGGACCTTCCCCGTCCGGACCTGAACAATTTGGAAAAGGAGTTGTCTGAAAATACCCCGACACGGGAACAAGTTGCCCAACTCCTGGAGATGAGCCGGCACGCGCGCCACGCCACCGATCGGGCCATCCTGTTCAACGGGATGCAGGCGGGCATTGGCATCGGCAATTTCACCGGCGTAGCGATGTTTCCCATGCTCTGTCTCACCGACCCCGGCTTTGTCGCGGAACTGCATGCGTTAATGATTTCCCACGCGGTTCGGCAATTGGAACGCTGGCTGCCGGCGCTGGGGCCCAACATTGACGTGTATATGTGCAGCGCTGACGACTGGGGTACTCAGAACGCCACCATCGCTTCCCCTGAAATGTATTGCACCTTATTCCAGCCGTTTTACAGGCAGATGAACGACACCATCCACCGTTTGGCGCCGAATGTGAAAACCTTCTTTCATTCCTGCGGCGCGGTGTACACGCTTATTGACGACATCATCGACAGCGGCTTTGACGTGCTCAATCCCGTGCAATGGACGGCGGGCGGCCGCCATTGGCGGGAATGGAAGGACAAGGGCCGGGGCCGTATCGCTTTGTGGGGCGGCGGCGTGGACACCCAGACCACCCTTCCCCTCGGATCCATTGAGGCGATTGAACGGCAGGTCCGCGAGGTGGTCGGCTATTTTCAACAGGATAGCGGCTATATCTTCTGCGCCATCCACAACATACTCGCCGAGATCGCGCCGGAGAAAGTAATCGCTCTCTATCGCGCCGCCGGTTCCTGTTGAACTCACCGGACTTGGGAAAATTCCTTTACGGGAGAGACCGATGCGCACAACCTCAGCTGACGGACTGGGGCACCTAGCCGAAGAAATAGATCATGGCGTCCACCACGCCCAGCACACCGGCAAGTATCTGGGTGGCCCAATAAGCCGATATACTGTCAAAGGCAATACTCATGATGCCGCCGACGGTTGAACTGAATACGGCTAAAACAGCAATGATTTCCGTAAATCCCATGAGAATACAACTCCTACATGTTGTCGCGCCCTGTACCACTTCATTCACAACAGGCGGCCGAACCTTTATTACCCACTCAGGACACTGAAAGCCCCGCTCCGGCAGCCGTCAGAAACAACAGGTCGCGGTGTATTATAATCATACCGCGAAGCAGCGCCGTATGCAACTTAAACCACACCCGGGAGAACTCCTATGCATGCCAGAATCTTTGAGATTCTTTGCGCCATCCTCATCCTCTTGTCCGGAACCTGCGGCGCCGCCGTCAATTTATCCACCGCGAACGTCTATTGTGCCGAAGCCTCCCGGGATATGGTTTTGAATACGGCGGTCCGGGTGCTGACCGAAGAGGTGGAAAAACGTTGCGGCCTTGCGTGGCCGGTGTCACCGGTCCTGTCGGATACCGGACCGGTAGTGGTGCTGGAACTGGAGCCCGCACTGCCCCCGGAGGGATATTCCATAGCGGTGGCGCCGGCACGGGTGACCTTGTCCGGCGCCGACGGCCGAGGCGTGTTATATGCCGTGGGCCGTTTTTTGCGCGTCATGAGATGGGAAGCCGGGACGCTATATTTTCCCGAAATTAACAAGGAGGTTTCCAGTCCCGCGTATCCTTTGCGCGGCCATCAGCTCGGCTACCGGTTCCAAGCCAATTCCTACGACACTTGGGATGACGCCAAGTATGAACAATACATAAGGGAACTGGTCCTGTTCGGCTGTAACAGCATTGAAAACATTCCCTTTCAGGATGACCGGGAAAGCCCGCACATGCCGCTGGACCGGCGGACCATGAACCGGCGCATCAGCGAAATTTGTCATCTGTATGGGCTGGACTACTGGGTTTGGACACCGGCCGAGTTCGACCTTTCGGACACGGAAAGGCGTGAAGCCCATCTGGCGGAACACCAACAGTTATACGAAGACTGTCCGGAACTTACCGGCGTGTTTTTTCCCGGCGGCGATCCTGGTGCAAATCCGCCGGAACGGGTGCTGCCATTTATGGAAGCGATTGCCGGGCGCCTGCGCCGGTTTCACCCGGATGCCAAGGTGTGGCTTTCACTGCAGTGGTTCAACGCAAAGCAATGTGACGATATCTATTCGTGGATTGACCGGACACGGCCCGACTGGTTTGGCGGGCTCGTGGCGGGCCCCGGCAGTCCACCCGCCCCGGAAACGCGCGCCCGGCTCACTGACGCGTATCCCGTACGGCTGTATCCTGACATTACCCATACAGTACGCTGTGAATTCCCCGTGCCCTGGTGGGATCCCGCTTTTTCATTGACCCTCGGCCGCGAACCAATCAATCCGCAGCCCGTGTACTACGCCTTCATTCACAACTACTTCGCCCCCTTCACAGCAGGATTTATAACCTACTCGGACGGCATCAATGATGACTTGAACAAGACCATCTGGTCCATGCGCGGCTGGGATCCCACATGCGAGGTGCGCACCATCCTGGTGGAGTATGCCCGGTTCTTTTTTAATGCCAGTCAAGCGGAACATATCGCGGACGGCATCCTGGCGCTGGAAAAGAACTGGGAGGGTTCATTGGCGGAAAATGGTGCCGTAGCCGCAACACTCACCCTGTGGCAAGACCTTGAGGAAACGCTGCCGGGATTGGCAGATAACTGGCGCTGGCAGGCGCTTCTTGTGCGCGCATATTATGACGCCTATACCCGGGAACGCCTGCTGTTTGAGACAGGATTGGAAAATGAGGCGAACACGATACTTGCCGCCGCAAAGGAAATCGGCACCGGCGCCGCAATGGATGCCGCCCTGGAGGTATTGAACCGCACAGAAACGGAACCGGCCGCACCCGGACTGCGGGAACGTATTGTTTCCCTGTATGACGGACTGTTTCATTCCATCGGCCTGAAATCCAGTGTTAAAAAATACCAGGCTTCCGGCTATGAGCGCGGGTGCAGCCTGGATTTCCTGGAGTATCCGCTCAACAACCGCTGGTTCCTGGAAGATGAATTCAACCGGATACGCACCCTGCCCGATGAAACCGAACGTGCCCGTGAGCTGGCAACGCTCGCGGCGTGGGCCTGTCCCTCTCCAGGCTCGTTTTACGATGACATCGGCCATCCCGGTAAATCGCCGCACCTGAAACGGTTGGAGGGACTAAATACTGACCCCTACATGCAGCGTTCGACCAATCCGGGTTTCTGGTGGTGGGAGGACGGGTTCAGCCGGAGAAGACTTTCCTGGCAGAATACCATGGATTGCCCAATGACCATGGTCTACACCGGGCTTGACCCGAAGGCGGCTTACCTGTTGCGCATGACCGGAAATGGGGAGGCTCACGTCCGTGCCAACGGGTATGTACTTGCGCCAACCCTATATAACAAGGGTATCGGCGAACTTAAGGAATTTCCCATTCCCAAAGCCCTCACCGCCGACAGAACGTTAACGCTGCTATGGGAGTGTGAAGAACAGTCTGAACTGAACTGGCGTGATTATGCCACCATCGCCGAGGTGTGGTTGCTGAAACAATAAGTCGTTGTAATGATTCAGTGAAACACCATCATGAAAGGGCCAATCAGACAACTCCAAAAAAAACACCACGAGCCGTCCACCATTTTGATGAACAGCTCGTGTAAAGAATTATTCAGTATACTGTAGGCGTGCTTTTAATACTGGGCTACACGCACATCGGCCCCGCCGCCACCGGTGGCTCCGCCGCCGGCACCACCCGCAGCACCGCCCGCCCCGCCTGCACCGCCGCTGACGGTGCCGCCCACCAAGTTAACTTGGGGGTCGGCCGGAGCGGCATCTTCCGATGCGGCAATCGCGTACCCGGCCACAACACCAACCAGCGCCAACACGGCGACAATCATCCAAAACTTTGAGTACTTCATCGTCATCTTCTCCTCTTATTATTAAGGCCTCAACGTCAGTATGGGCACAATTCACACCCAATCGAACGAACATTACCTGTCGTTATTGTACACCATTGCGAGCGAAAAGTAAAGCTTTTTTTTCGCGTGCAAATACTTAAAGGCGGGCCGTTTACCCCCAGTACGCCTATTTGCCGGTTACTGCTATATTTGGTAGACATTTCTTTAAAAAATACTATATTTAGCGCCGATCAATCAAAGAATGGGTGCCGATAGCGAACACCCCATTCTCGCCACCCCATAGAATCGGCATTAATTGTATCGGATTGGGGTTAATGCGGTATGATCATCTTTACTTTATAGAGGTACCCTTCTGATGGAAGGGAAATATTCAACCAGAATGGAGCATAGTAATGACTCAGAAGATTAAGATTCGCGGTATTATTTCGGCCATGGTCACGCCTTTTACCAAGGGCGGGGAGTTCGTGGATTATGAGAAGTTGGGGCCTTTGGCCAACTTGTTGTTGAAGCAGGGTGCAAGCGGGTTGTTTCCCTGCGGTACGACCAGCGAAGGGCTGCTGATGACTCCGGAGGAGAGGCGCGAGGCCCTGGAAGAAGTTCTCCGGTCCGTGGATAAGAAAACGCCCGTGATTGCCCACACGGGCACATTTGATACGGCCACTACCCTTGAATTAACGCGCCATGCGCGGGACTGCGGCGCCTATGCCGCCGCAATTGTGGCGCCGGGATACTACGGCTATGATGATGAGGCCCTTTTCACGTATTACAAAACCATAGCCCGGGCGGTGGATGGTTTTCCGATTCTCCTGTATAACATTCCTTCTTGTGCGCGCAACGTATTGCATCCCGAATTGGTGTTGCGTCTGGCGGAATCGGAAGAGAACATTGTGGGCATCAAGGACAGTTCTGGCGTGATGACGGGAATCACGCGTCTGGTCGGCAATGCCCCGAGCGGCTTCCATGTCATCTGCGGTACCGATGATTACGGGTATCAGGCCATTCTAGCCGGGTGTCCTGCCGTGGTTTCGGGCCTTTCGAACGTGGTGTGCGAGATTTATGCCGCTGTGTACAATAATATCCAGAAGGGCAACCTCAAAAAGGCATGGCAGGAAGAAGTGCGTCTGGAAAAGGCAGCCCGCCTGTTTAAATATGGCCAGAACCTGGCCGCGTTTAAAGAGGGCCTGCGCTTGCGCGGGTTTGATGCGGGATATGTGCGTCCGCCGCAGCGGGAATTGAACGCTGCCGAAAAGCGTGCCGTGGAGAAAGGGCTGAAGGAACTTGGCGTTATTTAAACGTGTTGCCGCGACAACCTTCCATGGACGTAATGGACATTATGGACGAGACTTGGGTATGCGCCGGGTAATTGCGTTGATCGTGTCCATATCGTCCATACAGTCCATGCAGTCCATTCTCATAATAGTGTTTGGCCGAAAAACTTCTTTACGGATTCCGCTTCATGGAATTGATCATTAACAAATCCACGCTTAAGGGTACAGTAAACATTCCGGCATCCAAGTCCCACACCATCCGGGCTGTTGCCATTGCCGCGCTGGCCCCGGGCGAAAGTGTCATTGAACGTCCCCTGGAATCGGCGGATGCCCGCGCAGCACGGCGCGCGTATGCCCTGCTGGGTGCGGACGTTGCCGTGGAACAGGACTGCTGGCGTATTCAAGGAACGGCTGGAATGCCAACGGCACCTGCCGATGTCATCAATGTGGAGAACTCGGGAACGACCATGCGCATGGCCTTGGGCAGCGCGGCGCTGCTGGGTTCGGGTATGGCCGTGCTTACGGGTGACGCACAGGTGCGCCGCCGCCCATGCGGTCCGCTGGTGCAGGCGCTGAATGCGCTCGGCGCGGAGGTGCGTTCGACGCGGCGTGAAGGGTTCCCCCCTTTCGTGGTGTCCGGAAAATTGCGCGGCGGCGAAGCGAAGGTGGAAGCCGTTACCAGTCAATATATCAGTGCCTTGTTGCTAAATGCCCCGCTGGCTGAAAAAGACACCCGTCTGCAGGTGCCGTTGCTGAATGAAAAACCGTATGTGGTCATGACCCTGGACTGGCTGGAGAAACAGGGCGTAGCCGTGCAGCATGATGGCGGGCTTAGTGAATTTTTCATTCCCGGCGGACAACAGTATCTGCCCGTAAACCGGGTTGTGCCCGCGGATTTCAGCTCGGCCACTTTTTTCCTGGCTGCCGGCGCATTGCCTGGAAATGAAGTATCGTGCCTCGGTCTGGATATGGAAGATCCTCAGGGCGACAAAGAGGTAATTACTTATTTGAAGGCGATGGGAGCGCGGGTGGATGACTTGGGAGAAAGGGGTATCCGGGTCGCGGCCGGCACGTTGCGCGGCTGTGAACTGGACCTGAACGCAACGCCGGACGCGCTGCCCATGATGGCAACACTGGCCTGCTTCGCAGAAGGCACAACCCGGCTGGTCAACGTGCCTCAGGCCCGGCTTAAAGAAACCGACCGCATTTTGGTGATGCGCGAGGAATTAACGAAGCTGGGTGCGCACATTTCAGAACTCGAAGACGGGCTGGTGATAGCGGGTGGCGCGCTTAATGGCGGTGTGGTGGAAGGGCATGACGACCACCGCGTTGTGATGGCACTGGCGGTTGCAGCCACGGCCATTGACGAAAACGTTGTTATCCGGGGTGCGGAGGCCGTCGGAGTGACCTACCCGGAATTTACGCAGCATCTCAGGCAACTGGGTGGGTGCATCGCGGCCCGGGAGATGCCATGAACCTGTTAGAACGCCTAAGTCGTAGCGAAAGGACGTAAAGGACCAAAAGGACGTAAAGGACATCAAAAGACATGAAATGTCTAAGATAACTGGCGAAATTTGTCCTTTTAGTCCTTAATGTCGTTTATGTCCTTTGAATGCAGGGAGTGTTGCCCGAAGCGCTCCTCAGCGAAGTACGCGCGGATAAGGTCTTGCCTGCACAAGGGTAATTTGGGCTTTAAGGAAAACAACCATGAACATTATCATGATGGGCCCCAAAGGGGCGGGCAAAACTTCCGTCGGTATCGCCCTTGCCGGGATACTGGGCCGGCCGTGGGTGGATACGGACCGCATCATCGAAGACCTGGACGGTAAGGGGCGCAGTTGCCGGGAGATTTTTTCCGCCGATGGCGAACAGGCTTTTCGCGTGCTGGAACGTACGGCAGCTCAACGGGCGTCCGAATTGGCCTATCATGTGGTGATTACCGGCGGTGACCTGATGATGAATCCGGATTCCCGGCGGCCGTTACGTTTTGGAGGCGTGCTTGTTCTCTTGAAAGCGCGGCCGGCGGTGCTGTGGGCGCGGGCGACACAAAACGGGATTCCCCCCGCCTTTTCGGGCGAGGACGGCGAACTCCGCTTTTACCAGCAATGTGCGCACCGACTGGAGGTGTTGACGCCTTTTGCCGATATCGTGGTGGACACCACCGAGGAAGACCCGGAAACACTGGCGGAACAACTGGCGCACCGGGTGGGCGAGGAACTGGCGTTGCGCTGCCATGTCGCCAATACCTTCGGCGAGATTATCCGATGCACCACGTTTGGCGAAAGCCATGGACGCGCCATTGGCGTGGTGCTGGACGGGCTCCGGCCCGGTATTCCCTTCGACCGGGAAGACATTCAGAAAGAACTGGACCGGCGCCGGCCCGGTCAGAGCAAGGTGGTCACCCAGCGCCGTGAAGCGGATGCCGTCGAGGTTCTCTCCGGGGTGTATGAAGGCAAGACCACCGGCGCGCCACTTGCCATGGTTATTTATAATGAAGACCAGCGATCGAAAAACTATGATGATTTAAAGGATCTGTTTCGTCCGGGACATGGCGACTTTACCTTTTATAAAAAGTATGGCCTGCGGGACCATCGCGGGGGCGGACGGCAATCCGGCCGGGAGACGGCCTGCCGCGTGGCCGCCGGCGCTGTTGCGCGTGCTATCCTGGGCAGGCTTGGCGTGCGTATCGTGGCCCATGCCATTGAAATCGCGGGAATCCAAGCGAAGCGCTGTGAGTATGATGTCATCGAAAACAACCCGGTACGCTGTGCCGATCCCGACGTCGCCCCGTTGATGGAGGAGGCCATTTTAAACGCCCGCGCGATGAAGGATTCCGTTGGCGGTATTATTCAACTTGAGATTTACGGGCTGCCCCCCGGACTGGGCGACCCCGTGTTCGGCAAACTGGACGCGCGGCTGTGCAGCGCCATCATGACCATCGGCGCCATCAAAGGCGTGGAAGTGGGTGATGGTTTCGCCATCACAAAACTGAGTGGTTCCAAGGCCAATGACGGCATGGATACCGCTGGGTTTACCAGCAATCATCATGGCGGCATTCTGGGCGGCATCTCCAGCGGCGCACCGGTGATTATGCGCCTTGCCGTCAAACCTACCGCTTCCATTGCGAGCACGCAGCATACCGTAACCGTGACGGGTGAACCTTGCGAAGTGGAGGTGCGCGGCCGGCACGACCCCTGCATCGTGGTGCGCGCCGTTCCCGTCGTGGAAAACATGGCCGCCTTTGTGCTGCTCAATGCCTTTGAAATGCAGGCGCGCCTCAATCCTGCCTGGGCCACGGAATACTACCCGCTTGCGGAATAATCACCGCTGAAATCTTTATGTTAATACCATTCTTTGGCATGTTTTGACAGTGTGTGCGGGCCGCCATGGATACCATGACGGCTCGCAGCACTATAGGTAACACGAAACGTAAAGGTCTTTCTTACATGCGTTTCTTCCGTGCGAGCAATCCCAGCGCGCCCCCGGCCGCGGCCAGTACAATTAGACCCAGCGTACCCATAACCGGTATCTGGTCCACAACCGTTACCTGCGCTTCAAACACCTTAATGGCCTTGGTGCCGTCGTTATAGGTGCAGGAATACAGGCCGGAATCACCTGTGGTCAGCATCACTATCTGCAAGGTGCGCGCATTGGCACCGGAGACACGGCCGCCGTTTGCAAGCGGGGTACTGTCTTTTGCCCACGTATAGGTAGAACCGCTGGAAACGGGGCACGGTATGCACAGGCACAAATCGCTACCGATCTCGTAATCGCCACCCAAGGGCCTCGGGCAGCCCTCTGGATTCTCGACACATTCTACTTCGCCTTCGACAGGCGGTTCGCCTTCACCCTCGACCGGGGGTTCACCTTCGCCTTCAACGGGCGGTTCGCCTTCACCCTCGACCGGGGGCTCGCCTTCACCCTCGACCGGGGGTTCACCTTCACCTTCGACGGGCGGTTCGCCTTCGCCTTCAACAGGAGGCTCGCCTTCACCTTCGACGGGCGCTTCACCCTCGCCTTCGACGGGCGGTTCGCCTTCGCCTTCAATGGGTCCCTCATAAAGCGCCAGGTCTTCACCCGGTTCAGGCACGACGTCGGCGGGTACCACTGCCAGCGCGGCATCCAGGGCGTCCAGGTTGTCAGCGGCCTGCAAGCCCAGGACGGCGGCGCCAGCGAGTACATCCGCCACACCGTCCGGCACTTGCCACGGGAGCATACCATCGGCAACCAAAAGATCTCCGGGGCCGGCTGTGGGAAGTATTAGAATCAATTGCGCCACAGAGAAAATGGCCAACCCGTTTTTGTCAACAAACAACGCGTCGAGATCATTGTCTGCCGGAATACCGAGCGTTACGTGGTCTCCGTTGCGAATCAGTCCGTCACTCATCAAGGCAACGCGGAAGAAGCCGGCGCCGTCGGGCGTCAGAATATCCGCGGCCGTCACGCCCGCCAGGGCCAGGGAGGGAGAGCCTTTTGTAAGCGAGAAGAAGAGGTCGCCCGGTTGGAGATATTGGCCCGGCGCGGGACTCAGCCGGTTAATCAGGGGCGCGCGAAGGTCCAGGCCGTTCAAATTGTCGTCGGGTAGCTGAACCACAAGCCCCAGATCCGCCTCGTCGGCGGCAAGGGCGTTGGAATTCCAATTGGCGGCTGAGGTAACGAAAATATCCCCGGAGGCTTCCGGCAATTGGGCGACAGGCACGCCACACGACGCGGTGCCCACCGTGACTTCATTGCTGACCGCGGTGCCGCCCACGCCCTGGCTCTGTTGGTCCACGGAGAAATGCCAGTGAATGGGGCGCATCAGGGAGTCATACATGCCATGCGTGTCAAGCGCGCCCAGCGCGAGGTCATTTGTTCGGTAGGAAATGGCGTCAATGTCATCCGCCGGTTGCAGTCCCAGCAGCCGGTGGCGCAGCCGCATCAGGTTGGTGCAGCCCCCCGCCTTATAGACATCGTTCGGTGGGTCGGTGTCGCCGTCCAAAGCACTGTTGATATCTGTGCCTGGCAGGCCGATACCATTTACCTGGACCGAGATGTTGATTCCGTGGTCCGGTGCGATTTCGCCTTCGCCCTCCGGTTCACCCTCCAGTTCCCCTTCGACAGGGGGCTCGCCTTCACCCTCGACGGGTGGTTCGCCTTCGCCTTCGGGTTCACCCTCTATCGGTGGTTCCCCTTCGGGGAATTGGACATCCAGGCAGGAATGGCAAATATCCCCTTCTATTATCACGTTCGTACCCATAACATCAATGGAGACCCACTCGGGATTAAAGTTAATGATGCTGTGCAGGAATGTCTGGGTAACGGGTCCCGCCAAGTCCTGCGCCACAAAGACGACATCCCGGACAATCCAGGCCGCCTCATCTTCCGGGGAAAGAGGCGGCAAGGGTGGTTGCCCCGTGCCGGGGGGATAGTTGGGCGAGCTGTAGTTGATGGCGACGGTAGCATCAGCATCCGCCCCCGTGGGCGTGATGGTGACCGTCAACAGGACGTTTTTCACCCGGGATAAATCCAGCACGCCGTCGTAATACCATTCATTCCACCATTCCGTATTCGGGTAATAGAAAAAGGTACCTCCATCATAGCCGGAACCGCCGCCTTCTGCCATCCAACCGGTGGCATCAAAGGTGATGTTGAATACATCACAATGATCCCAGCCGTTTTCGCCCTGGTGCGTACGGACCGAGTCAGGCCCTGTGGTTATGCCAGAGTATCCGGCCAATGGACCTCCGGGCGCTCCCGCGAAGTTGGTTTCGAAGAAAACATCAAAAAAACTGTCTACGTTGTACCTGCCATCTGGCAGCCGCGTCAGCGTGGTGCCGCCCGGTGCCGGAAAACCATGCGATTCTCCCGCGATTATGGATAGTTTGTCGAAGTCCGGATCGCCCGGAGTCAAGGCGCCCTCCAGGTTCCCCAGGGTACAACCAAATATCTGTCTGGATTCCCCCGGTATGCGCGGCGCCGTGTACATGACTACGGAAATCGGCAAATCAATGTCGCGTAAATACCCAAGCAGCATTCCCGTGCCCGACATATGGAGATGCATGATGGCGCCGAACTCGATCATCTCGCCGCCCATCGGTCCCCCTATCTCCGTGAAAACATCGAAGAAACTGTCAATTTGGTAGTCGCATTCAAGGGTGGTTCCCAGCGGCAGGCCTTCAACGATGTTAAGCGTGCCGCCTTCGTTCACATAGGGACAGTTCGCCGGCAGGCTCACGGTCCCTCCTCCATTGTCCGGCGCCACGCAGCGCTCGGCCGCCGACAGTGTAGGGCTCAAAAAGAAAATCATTAAGCCCACACTCAACGAATACTGCAGTGTTTTCTTCATGGCTGTGCTCCTTATAGTTTATAGTTCCAAGACTAGCATACCCTGAATTTCCCCATAAGGCACGCCCACCCGCAAAAGGAACAGCACACCTTGTAGAGATATTACTATTAGTTTTATGTCCTAAATCTGTAAGCGTCGTATTCACTATATAACAAGTAGAAAGTAAAAGATAATTTTTAAGGAACATAAAATATACTGAAGTTAAAAAAATAATACTCATTAACTTAAGGTTACAAGTAACAGTGTAGATCAAAGGATAAAATAAGTCAATAAAAATACTCTTCAACCAATAGAAATCATTTGAGATTTAGAAATTACATATAACTATATATTTCATGTTCAATGTTTCAAATCCGAAGATGGCAAGTCGACTATATCCTCCCGTTTCAGACGTGCATCATCCTGTCTTTGTTGCCTTGGAAAAAAAGGGTAAGGCGCAGAATAGGTTTATTATCCGCTGCGGCAACACATTGCCTTTGCATCGCGCAATTGATAAGCATGCTTATCATTTGTTATGGAATATAATCACCAACAATCATGTTACCTCACCAGAACTTGGTTGTCCCTGTTAGAGCAAAAATTAACGGAAGGGTTTTGAATATGAACACAACACGAAGAGATTTTTTACAGGTTGCCGGCGGCATTGCGGCCACAGGGGCCATTATGGGCGCCCTTTCCCCAGAAGCACACGCGCAGGCCGGCGGCACAGTTACGGAACACGTTCTGGCACCCCTGCCTTACGTCTATGATGCGCTGGAACCGTACATTGACGCCAAAACCATGGAATTGCACCATGGGAAACATCATGCCGCCTATGTGAGCGGTTTGAACGCGGCGGAGGCTGCCCTTGCCAAAGCCCGTGCCGATAATGATTTTACCCTGGTCCAACATTGGTCCAAGCGGGCCGCGTTTAACGGCGGCGGACATTTCCTTCACAGCATGTTCTGGAAAGTCATGGCGCCGACGGGTGCGGGCGGCGGAGAGCCCGAAGGAGCGTTGCGCGATGCCATAAACCGGGATTTTGGCGGATTCGAACCGTTTAAGCAACAATTCAACGCGGCGGCGGCCCAGGTGGAAGGCGGCGGCTGGGGCCTGTTGCATTACCGCCCGGAAGATGACAGGCTCATCATCCTGCAGGCGGAAAACCAGCATAAGCTGTCGCCCTGGGGCGCATGGCCCATTTTGGGTCTTGATGTGTGGGAACATGCCTATTATCTGAAATATCAAAACCGCCGCACCGATTACATTGATGCCTGGTGGAACGTGGTAAACTGGAAACAGGTGGCCGACAATCTGGCGGCGCTGAAAAAATAGATTGCGTTGACAACACTCGGGGACCCCGTGCATTCGTCGTCTTGATAGATGCCGGGGTCTATTTTATAGGTGCCTTTCCACGCGCAGGGCCTCTCCTGCGAAGCGGTTAGAACGGCAGGATTGATTTCCAGGTCAAAGCCGCCTAGAATACACAGGCATTGACGCTAGGCCGATAGTTCAAGCGCTTTTCTGGGGAGCACCGGGACCAAGTAAGCGTGGGCCCTGAAAAACCCTGTTGGCCCCGGCACTGAATCCCGCCCGGAACCGCCGGGTACAGGAAGGAACAAGCATGACCAGGCGAGAGCGGCTGCTCCGTACGCTGCGCGGCGATACCGTAGACAGGCCTCCGGTATCGTTTTACGAAATCAACGGACTGGATGAATGCCCGGAAGATGACGACCCGTTCAATATCTATTCTCACCCTTCCTGGCGGCCCCTGATTGAACTGGCGCGCGACCACACCGATCGTATTGTCATGCGCGGGGCGGCTTTTCAGGGGGTGCAGCCGGACCCCGTCGCGGCCCTGGCATCCACGGAGACCTGTCTGTACCGGGGTAGCCGGCAGGTTACCCATCGGCTGGCGGCAGGGGGGCGCATGTTGACCTCACGCACAAGGCGGGACCCGGACGTGAACACGATTTGGACCGAAGAACACCTGCTAAAGGATGAAAGGGATCTGCGCGCTTTTCTAACCCTTCCACTGCCGGTCTCCGTCGGAACGCCGGACCTTTCAGGAGTGCTGGAAGCGGAAACAGCCCTGGCTGACTCGGGCATTGTGATGCTGGACACGCCGGACCCGCTTTGCCTCGCCGCATCCCTTTTCGACCTGGGCACCTATACCACGATTGCCCTGACGGAACCGGCGCTTTTCCGGGCGCTGCTCGACTGGTTTGCCCCGGCGTTAATCCAAAGGACGGAAGCGGTATCCCGGGAACTTCCCGGCCGGTTATGGCGCATCTATGGTCCCGAATATGCCGCACCGCCGTATCTGCCGTCGGCCTTGTTCCGTGAATTTGTCGTGCCTTATGTGGCGCCTATGATTACCGCCATCCAGCGCCACGGCGGGTATGCCCGTATTCACTCCCACGGACGGCTGCGCAATATTCTGGATGATATCGCCGCACTGCATCCCGACGGGCTGGATCCCATCGAGCCGCCGCCCCAGGGCGATGTGGAATTGGCGTGGGTGCGCGCGAACTACGGCACGGACATGGTGCTTTTCGGCAATCTCGAAGTTAGCGATATTGAGGCCCTGCCTCCGGAACAGTTTCGTGACAAGGTGTTGCACGCCCTTGAGGAAGGTACGCGCACGCCCGGACGCGGATTTGTGCTCATGCCGTCCGCCTGCCCCTACGGCCGGGAACTTTCCCTGACTTCCCTTCGTAATTATGAAACCATAATCGACTGTGTGGAGACGCTGTAATCCGGTTAAGCCCCTTTATCCTGTTCCACCCTGTGCGGGGCATATGGTATACTTCGCGTGATAATACCAATGCAACCAATACCGTGGAGAACAAGCCATGCTGAAAGACAAAATGATACGGGTCCGCTTGTATAAATCCTACCACGAACAGCGGCCTCTTTCCTTCGTGGGGAAATGCGTCGTCTTCAATGACTGCTGGGTCGCCGTCACGGGACGCGTCATTATGGTGACGCGCAGCAGCAAAACGGGCGTTCAAATAGACGACAAATTAAGCCAGCACGTTATCCCGAGAGACAGCATCGAGTCTATCCGCGTGCTGCCTGATGATTTTGACATCAATGCCATCACGGTAACCACGGAAGGCCAGCAGCTCGTCATCCCGATAAAAGGCACTCAGCCCTGCTTTATCGGAGAAATCGGCGAAGGCTGATCCCGGCGGCATCCCTGCGCGATACTGGGCACGGATGCGTCCGGGTTCCGTTATTCTTTAAAAGGAGTGGTCAGGTTTTGCGCGGCAAAACTCCAATCAACCACATCCCAAAACCCTTCAATGAATTTGGGTCGCGCGTTCCGGTAGTCAACGTAATATGCATGCTCCCACACATCCAGGGTCAATAGGGGTTCCTTGCCATGGCGCAGCGGGGTGTCGGCATTGCTCAGGGGCATGATTTCAAGTTTGCCCGTACTATCCGCCGCCAGCCAGGCCCACCCTGAACCAAACAGTTTGGCGGCCGCAGAGGAAAATTGTTCCTTAAACGCGTCCAGGGAACCGAAGTCGCGTTCGATACCCGCCAGCAGCGTGCCCGCAGGCGCGCCGCCACCGGAAGGCGACATGCAATGCCAAAAGAAACTATGATTCCACGCCTGGGCAGCATTGTTGAAAACACCCGCCGAAGAATTCATAACCACGTCTTTCAAGGTCATCTCCGACTCGGGCTTGCCATCCACCAGGCCGTTCAGATTGTTGAAGTAGGCGGCATGATGTTTTCCATAGTGATAGGACATTTGTTCCTCGGAGAGAAAAGGACTCAAGGCGCCCAGGTCATAGGGCAGTTGTGGCTGTGCAAAACTCATCGTTGTTTCCTCCTGGTTTGTAGAAAGCATTCCACCACTAGTCGCTTGATGCCATCGCGTTTACTACACTACGTTAAACGCCAGGTCCGTTCGCATTATTCCCGCTGGCATAGACGTATAGTTTAATGTATTGTCCCGTTCCCGAACAAAACACAACACCATTGTGTTATGCTATCATTTACCAGCCAACCCGTTTTATTTCCACGTGTTGCACCATGACGGCAACCTGCGGGATGTGTTTCCAGGAGCCTGTTCCATTATGAATATTCTTTCCGTTTGCAATCTGACACTGACTTTCGATGGCAAAAAGATTTTGGATTCCATATCGCTGGATTTTTGGGCAGGTCATGTTCATGCCGTTATCGGGCCGAACGGCGCAGGCAAATCCACCCTGGCAAATGTCATCATGGGGCTGCATGGCTATACCCGCTACGATGGAGAGGTGCTATACGAAGGGTGCTCGCTGCGCGGTGTTTCCGTGGATGAGCGGGCGCGCCGGGGTATCACGCTGGCCTGGCAGGAGCCGGCACGCTTCGAAGGGCTGTCTGTACAACGCTTTGTTACGGCGGGGTCGAGGCGAAAAGACACGGCGTATGTGAAGGAACTGCTTGACAGCCTCGGCCTGGAACCGGACCGGTACCTTCACCGCAGCGTGGACCGGACCTTGAGCGGCGGCGAGCGCAAGCGCATTGAACTGGCTTCCATCCTCGCCATGGAGCCGCGGGTCATCCTGATGGATGAACCCGATTCCGGCATCGACATTGAAGCGCTGCAGAAGATTTTCGAAGCGTTGCGCCGCCTGAAGGACAAAGGCGTCACGGTAATTATGATCACGCACAGCATGTCGGTGCTCGAACAGGCCGATCATGCCTTTCTTATTTGCAGCGGAACATTGCTGGACAAGGGCAATGTGAAAAAAATAGGCCGGTACTTTGCCGACAAGTGCATTTCCTGTGATCACATCAACCGTCCGGCCGTAAAGGAAATACAGGCATGACCCAAAAGGATATCGTTGCGGCACTGATGCAATCCATCGGCCTGGACCCGCACAAGCCCTTCGGAGACGATGTGGCGCGCATTGAAATCCATGAAAACCGTGTCGTCGGGGTAAAACTCGTTGCGGGCCTGAACGTCGACGCCAATGAAACCGACAAGGGCGTGGACGCCGTTATTTCGCTGGATGAGGGTACTCACCTTGAAAAGCCGGTCCATATCTGCTTCGGGGTGCTTCCAGAAAGCGGACGGCAGCATATTAATCTCGACATCCGCATCAAACAAGACGCGCGGGCTTCTTTCCTCGCTCATTGTACCTTTCCCAACGCGGTAAATGTGCAACACACCATGGATGCCGTTATCGAGGTCGAGCCCGGCGCCCATTACGCCTACTTTGAACGGCACATTCACGGTTCCGGCGGCGGCGTCAACGTGGTGCCGCATGCCCGGGTCGTTGTCCATGAAGGCGCGGAATTTACCACGGAGTTCGAGTTAATCAAGGGGCGTGCGGGGCGCATCGAATTTGAATACGACACGGAGTGCCGCGCGCGCAGCGTGGTGGAAATGACGGCGCGCATCAACGGCCGGGCTGATGACACCATTGTCCTCCATGAAAAAGCGCGGTTGACGGGCGAGGACGCCCGTGCCGCGCTGATATCCCATATCGCCCTGCGCGACCGGGCCACCGCGGAAATTTACAACGACATGATAGCCACCGGCGACCGGGCGCGCGGTCACGTTGACTGCAAAGAAATTGTACTGGGCCAGGCCGTGGCGCGCGCGGTACCCGTTGTCGAAGTGCGCAACCCTACCGCCCACGTCACCCATGAAGCCGCCATCGGCAGCGTGGATTCAAGGCAACTCCAGACGCTGCTCAGCCGCGGGCTTACCGAAGACGAGGCCACGGACCTGATTATTGAAGGCCTGCTCAGCAAGAAAGCCCGGTGGACAGACGCTTGAGCGGCATAAGGTACCCAAGCCGCTTAGGCATACTTTGTAACGCTATCCACAGCGGTTGGTGCAACGGCCGGCCACCTCTTATTTCAGAAGGAACCTTTCATGAAAATCGCCGTTACTCGCCGTATCCCTGAAGCGGGCGTGGAAGTACTCATCAATGCTTATGGGCGGGAGCACATCCGTCTTTGTGAAGAAGACAGCGCCATGACGCGGGACGCGCTGCTGGATTTCATAGCGGGCGCCGACGCAATTCTGAGCACCGTCACCGAAACACTGGATGCCGAGGCCATGGACGCGGCCGGTCCGGATTTGAAGGTCATTGCCAACATGGCGGTGGGATACGACAATATCAGCCTGGAAGCCGCCGCGGCTCGGGGAATACAGGTCACCAATACGCCGGGCGTGCTCACCGAAGCCACGGCCGACCTCGCCTGGACGCTTATCCTTGGTGCGGCGCGACGCGCAGGGGAAGCAGAGCGCTGCCTGCGCGCCGGGCACTGGGACGGCTGGGGGCCCCTGCAATTCCTCGGCAGGTCCGTGTACGGACAAACCCTGGGCATTTTCGGCATGGGCCGCATCGGCCGGGCAGTCGCGCGCCGGGCGCGCGGTTTTGATATGACCATTCTTTACCATGACGCCAAACCCTTGGATGAAGAAACAGAGCAGCACCTGGCCGCCCGCAGAGTGGAGAAAGAAGTCCTGTTGCGAAACGCCGATATCTTGTCCATCCATTGCCCGTTGACACCGGAGACACGGCACGCCTTCACCATAAACGAATTCCGGCAAATGAAACGGACGGCGATGCTGGTAAATACATCCCGCGGCCCTGTGGTAAAGGAAGAAGACTTGTGCGTCGCACTCCATGAAGGCCTGATCGATGCCGCAGGGCTGGATGTGTACGAATACGAACCCTGCGTGTACCCGGGGCTGCTTCTTGAAGAACGCGCCTTTTTACTGCCCCACCTGGGCAGCGCAACCGTGGAAACCCGGGGGACCATGGCGCACATAGCCGCGGAAAATATTGTGGCCGCCCTTGCAGGGCGCGTGCCGCCCAACAAAGTCGTTCCTGGGGAATAGTCGGTACTGCTTGATTTCATTATCCGGCAAAATTGCCGTATATTAGAATTTTGGAATTTATGCGCTGTTCCATGAAACGGTGGCCCCTTGCGGAATGATCGTCGGATACCCTTGTAAATAAGGGGGCTTCTTAAAGATATGTTTCTTGAATTTCCCTGTTCAGGCACGGTATACTTCCACTGAATCGGATGCAAGGTTCCGGTTAAGGTCAAATCGCATGCCCCTTGAAACAGTTGCGATAACATGTGGTTGTGTGCCGGGAATAACGGCCGAAGGAGATCCCCCGTGTCGTACAGTACCTCCGTATATGAAATGGTTGTGAAAAAGAATCCGGCGGAACCTGAATTTCACCAGGCCGTCAAAGAAGTCCTTGAAACATTGGAACCGGTGCTGGAGCGGCACCCGGAGTATGAAGAAAACCGCATTCTCGAACGGTTGGTGGAACCGGAAAGGGTACTTATTTTCCGTGTGCCCTGGACCGATGACAAGGGCCGGATTCAGGTGAACCGCGGCATGCGTATTGAATTCAACAGTGCCATCGGCCCATACAAAGGCGGGCTGCGTTTTCATCCCACCGTCTACCTGGGCATTTTAAAATTTCTGGGATTTGAGCAGGTATTTAAGAACTCGCTGACGACTTTGCCCATGGGCGGCGGCAAGGGCGGTTCGGATTTTGATCCGAAGAGCAAGAGTAATAACGAAGTCATGCGTTTTTGCCAATCCTTCATGACGGAGCTGGCACGCCATATCGGACCGAACACCGACGTTCCCGCAGGGGACATCGGCGTGGGCGGACGCGAGATCGGTTATCTTTTTGGACAATACAAACGCCTGCGCAATGAATTTACCGGGGTGCTGACAGGCAAGGCCGTCACCTGGGGCGGTTCGTTGATCCGGCCCGAAGCGACGGGATACGGCGCGGTCTATTTCGCACAGAACATGCTGGCCACGCGGGACGACACACTGGAAGGAAAGGTGTGCGCCGTGTCCGGTTCCGGCAATGTGGCCCAATACACAGTGGAAAAGCTGCTCGATTTCGGTGCAAAGCCCGTATCCATGTCGGATTCCAACGGCACCATTCACGATCCGGACGGCATTGACCAGGAAAAATTGGCCTATATTATGGAATTGAAGAACGTATACCGCCGCCGGATCAAGGACTATGCCGAGCGGTACCCCAAAGCGGTATACCTGGAGGACAAGCGGCCATGGGGCATTCCCTGTGATTGCGCCTTCCCGTCCGCAACGCAAAATGAAATTACCGGAGCGGACGCGGCCTTGCTGGTGAAGCAGGGATGCACGCTGGTGGCTGAAGGCGCCAATATGCCGACAGACCCGGAGGGCGTGGACGTCTTCCTTGGAAACGGCCTGCTTTACGGGCCGGGCAAGGCGGCCAATGCCGGCGGCGTGGCCGTGTCGGGCCTGGAAATGGCCCAGAACGCGCAGCATACCAACTGGACGCGGGAAGAGGTTGACCGGCGACTCCAGGAGATTATGATGGCCATCCATACCCAGGCTGCAGAAGCGGCCGCGGATTATGGTAAGCCGGGCAATTATGTCATGGGCGCGAACATCGCCGGGTTTGTGAAGGTGGCCGATGCCATGCTCGACCAGGGCGTAATATAACGGCACCGCGTTGTTTGCCGCAAGACGGGGCCCGCGTAAGAACCAGCAGAAGGAACCAGGATGCAGTGAAAAGGACGGATTTAAGCACCGGGCTGCCTGAACTGGACCAGTTATTGCGCGGTTTGATTGCGGGCGATAATCTGGTCTGGCGCGTCGCCCACGTGGAAGATTACCGTGCCTTTGCACTGCCGTACTGCGCTCACGGCATCAAGTCGGGACGGGCCGTGGTCTACCTGCGTTACGCGAATCATCCGCCCATTGTGGAACCGGATGCGTTTCCCGGCGGCTTAACGACCTGTGAATTGGACCCGCGACAGGGATTTGAGTCTTTTCTCGACGCGGTACATGACGCCATTGAACAGACGCCCCGTGATGCGTATTATGTGTTCGATTCCCTTTCAAGCCTGGCGGAGACCTGGTACAGCGACCAGATGCTCTGTAATTTTTTCATGCTCACCTGTCCCTACCTGTACGACCGGGGCGACATCGCGTACTTCGCGCTTATGCGCGACCGGCATTCGAATGAAGCCGTGATGCCTATCCGCGAGACGGCGCAGGTCATGGCGGACGTGTACCGGCATGAAGGCGAACTGTACCTGCGCCCCCTTAAAACGCAGCAGCGCTTCTCGCCGACCATGCACATGCTGCACCGCTGGCGTGACGAGGCGTTCCAACCCATCTCGGAAAGCCACACCATTACCCGGGTATTGCGCGACACGCCGCCCTCTGCCGTTGGCTGCGCGGTGCGTCCCCTGGATGCCTGGAACAAGGCCTTTCTTCAGGCGCAGGACCTGCTGCTTGGACCGCCCGAGGGACTGCACAGTGAATATGCGTCCCTGCTGTTTGAACAACTTCTGCGTATGGCCATTTCCCGTGACACGCGCATCCTGTCGCTGGCCCGCACCTACCTGACCCTGGAAGACATGCTTGATATCGGGCGGCGCACCATCGGCACGGGCATGATCGGCGGCAAGGCAGTGGGCATGCTGCTGGCCCAGGCCATTCTGAAGCATCATGATCCTGTCCGCTGGCAAAAGCGCCTGGAAGGACACGACAGCTTCTACATCGGCGCCGACATGTTCTACACCTTCCTGGTCCGTAACGGTTGCTGGTGGATTCGGCGGCGCCAGAAAACGGCCCGGGACTTTCTGGAAGGCGCCCAGCAGATTCGCCGTCGTATTCTTACCGGTGTTTTCCCGCAGGAAATGGAGGCGGAACTTACGCGCATGCTCGATTATTTCGGGTGCTCCCCCATCATTGTGCGCTCCAGTTCCGTCCTGGAAGACAATTTCGGAAACGCCTTCGCCGGTAAATATGAGAGTGTCTTCTGTCCCAACCAGGGTTCGTTTCAACAGCGGCTGGAAGATTTCAAATCCGCCGTACGCAGCGTGTACGCCAGCGCTATGAGCGAAGACGCGCTGGCCTATCGCAAATGCCGCGGACTGCTCGACAAAGAGGAGCAGATGGGCCTGCTGGTGCAGCGTGTCTCGGGCGTCCAGCGCGAAGATCTCTTTTTCCCGGATGCGGCCGGGGTCGGTTTTTCCTACAATCCCTATGTCTGGCATGAGGACATTGAACCGGAAGCCGGGCTGGTACGGCTGGTCTTTGGACTGGGCACCCGTGCCGTAAACCGCTCCGATGACGACTACACACGGATCATCGCGCTGAACGCTCCCATGCAGACCCCGGAAGGCGACCGCGCAATGGCGCGTAAATATATCCAACATAAAGTGGACCTGCTGGATCTGAATGCGAACCATCTGGGCACCATGGATTTTATGCAGTTGCTTAAACGTCGCCAAGACGGACAGGCCTGGAAATGCCTCTTTCTTGCCGCGAGCGACCCTGAGGTGGAACACCAGATTCGACAGACCGGAAGGCAGATAGTGTCTCCCCTGTTCATCAATTTTGACAAGTTTCTGCGCAGCACGGACTTTGTCGACGATATGAACACCGCCCTGAGCACCCTGCAGCGCGCCTATGAAAACCCTGTGGATATTGAGTTCACCTTAAACCTGGTCAATGAAACCGATTATCGCATCAACCTGGTGCAATGCCGGCCGTTACAGGTAAAGGGCAACGCCGCCATGGAAGACATGCCGGAAAACATACCGGATGAACGGATACTGCTTCGGTCCTCGGGGCCCATTATCGGCCAGCCCAGGTCGGACTCGGTGGAACGGTTCATCTTTGTCAATCCGGATACCTACGGACAATTACCCGTCCAGGAACGGCACCGGGTGGCGCGTCTCATCGGGAAGCTGACCCATTGTGAAGACGCCTGCCGGCATGCGCATGTCATGCTGCTGGGTCCCGGCCGATGGGGAACCTCCACCCCGTCCCTGGGCGTGCCCATTACCTTTGCTGAAATCGAAAACGTGGCCAGTCTGTGTGAGATTGTGGCCATGCGGGAAGACCTGGTGCCGGATGTTTCCATGGGAACGCACTTCTTCAGTGAATTGGTGGAAATGGAAATGCTATATCTTGCCCTGTTTCCCGAAAAACCGGATTCGCTGATTGCCGCCCGCTTCTTCCTGGAGGGGCCGAACCATCTTGTGGAGGCGCTTCCCGAAGCCGCCCCCTATGCGCATGTTATCCGCTACCTGACGCCGGAAGACGCCGCGCCGGGTGCGCGCGCCCATATTTACGCCGATCCTATAAAACAACAGTTTCTGTGTTTTATTGAATCCGTGTGAAGCACTACAGGAGGTCCTCATGCCGAAGGAACAGCACAAACCCTTTTCACTTTCCCTGAAAGCCATTGTGCTGAACCAGGAAAGGCGATGCCTTCTGTTGCGCCGCTCGGGCACGTCCAAAAACAACCCCGGAAAATGGGAGTTTCCCGGCGGCAAAATGGACCATGGTGAAACATTTGACGAGACGTTGAAACGGGAGGTGCGCGAGGAAACCGGCCTTGAAATTCGGCTACTCCGGCCTGTGGATACGGCCATGTCCTCCTTGTCCAATTGCCATGTGGTATATCTTTTCATGCTCGCCGAGACCGAACCGGGGGAAGTACGCCTGAGCACGGAACACGACCGGTATCACTGGGCGGACGCCCGGGAGATGGAGAGCGTCGATTTAGCTGCCCAGTTCCGGGCTGTGGCGCGACAGTGCACCTCCTTCATGGCGCCATAATGTAATCTGGCCGGAGGCAATAACGGCCTGGAAGAGGAACGCTTAGAGCGCCGTCAGTGTTTCGATCGTGATGTTGGCATTGGTATAGATGCAGATATCCGCCGCTATGCGGAGCGCGCATTCCACAATTTGTTGGGCGTCCATGTCGGTATGGGCGGACAAGGCCCGGGCCGCAGCCAGCGCATAGGCACCGCCGCTACCAATGGCCAAAATGCCGTCTTCAGGCTCGATGATCTCGCCACTGCCGGAAATAAGCAGTGATATTTCACGATTGCTCACGGCCAGCAATGCGTTCAGTTGACGCAGGTATTTGTCCGTGCGCCACTCCTTGCCCAGTTCCACTGCGGCACGTTGCAGATTCTTGTTGAATTCCTTGAGTTTCCCCTCAAAACGTTCAAATAGGGTAAACGCGTCCGCAACCGCGCCGGCGAACCCCGCCACTACCTCGCCGTCGGCTAAACGCCGTACCTTCGTGGCGTTTCCCTTCATGACGGTTTCACCGATCGTGACCTGGCCGTCACCGCCCATGGCGACAATGCCGTTCTTCCGCACACATAAAACCGTGGTGGCATGAAATTGACAGGGCATGATAGAATCTCCCGCGCAACCGCGCATGGGGCCGAAGCCCGGCAAAGAACGCACTACTATGACCGCTTCAGTATACCGTATTGCCTGTACGACGGCGCAATTGCATTTGCGCGGCCGCATGGTCCAAGTGAGGTTCTTTAAGATAATTTGTTTGTTTCCATGCCATGGTGTATTGTATAGAAAAATCCATCTGGAGTAGGTAGTGTCTGATTTGAAGGTTGACACCGTTCAATTGATTCCAGTACAGCCCGTTATTGAAAGGAACACATTCGTATGAAAAAACATTCAACAGGGACGCTGTCCCGCAGAGAAGCACTGGCCGCTATGGGCGCCATCGCCCTGTCAACGAGATTGGCAAGCGCCACAAACGCTGTCGCAGGGGATGCATTTAAGGGAATCGCCCTGCAACTGTATACGTTGCGCGTACCCGCCAAGGACGATCTGGCAGGTACGCTGAAAAAAGTGCGTGATATGGGATGGGAATATGTGCAATGGAGCGGTATGCCGGACCTGCCCGCACAGGGAATACGGGATGCTTTGGACGCCGCCGGCCTGAAAGCGGTCTCCGCCCATATCGGCATTGAAGGCTTTGAAACGGATTTTGAAGGTCAGGTCGCCTTCTGGAAAACAGTAGGCAACACGGATGTGGCGCCCGGCGGCATGATGGGCGACTGCAAGGACTCGCTGGAGGCCTGGAAACGCGGTGCGGCACGTTTGGATGCTGTTGGCGCGAAACTGCGCGAAGTCGGTATGCGCCTGTCCTATCATAACCATGACTGGGAACTTGGGAAATTTGACGGCGATGACCGTGCCAAGCTGGACATTCTCATGGCGGAAACCACGCCCGGCAACCTGTGCGCGGAGCTGGACCTGGCCTGGGTCAAAGCGGGAGGCGCCGAGCCCGCGGAACTCATCCGCAAGAACAAAGGTCGCTGCCCGATGATTCACGCCAAGGACCTGGTGAAAAGCAAAAGCCTGCTGAGCCGGGGCGTGCGCTTTATGCCGTTGGGCCAGGGAATACTGGACTGGCCGGATATCTTCGCGGCAGGCAAGGAATCCGGCGTTGA
>Ga0116149_1001569_pt1 | contig 27339 bp, 23 predicted proteins | sample AD_UKC057_MetaG_FD_89787 | JGI IMG/M metagenome (GOLD analysis project Ga0116149, IMG submission 89787) | Active sludge microbial communities of municipal wastewater-treating anaerobic digesters from USA - AD_UKC057_MetaG | ecosystem: Engineered > Bioreactor > Anaerobic > Digestate | place: USA...
CCATGGGGGGAGGCATCATACCCGGCAGGGATGACATAATCGCTGTGGCGTTAAGGGGTGTCATAATCGCTGTGGCACGACAGGGACAATCCCATCGACAACTGACTATTGTGCACTGAAGACGCATCTTCCAGAGGCCTGGCACTCCTGCTTGTCTTCAATGGCCCATGGCCGGTGGTCAATGCGGCTGCCGGCTGGTGGTGTGCGGCCCCCGCCCCCATTGCAGTTTGGTCGTCAGGGTGTCGAAGAAGTCGCGCTGCGGGTGGCTGAAGATCCGCGCGGGGCGGGCATGACGGACGATCTCGACGCGGTCGCCCTCGCAAAGGTGGGTGCTGACCTGCCCGTCGATGATAAGGGCCGTGCCGGGGTTGATGCGGACGGCGTCGATGCAGATGGGGCTGTGGGTATCGACGACCAGCGGCCTCATCGCCAGGCTGTGCGGGGCGATGGGCGTGAGGATCAGGGCGTCGAGGGACGGCTCAAGAATGGGCCCGCCGGCGGACATGTTGTAGCCGGTCGAACCGGTGGGGGTGGCGACGATCAGTCCGTCGCCGAAATACTGGGCAATCTGGGTGTCGCCCTGGAATACGTCCAGTTCGATCATGCGGAAGGGTTGGCCGGCGGAGATGACGACGTCGTTGGCGGCCGCTGAGCAGAAGCCGTGGCGTTCGCAGTTGGAGACGCAGACCTGGAGCATGATGCGCCGGGCAGGCGCCAGTCGCCCAGCCAGGATGTCGTCCAGGTAGGTCCGCAGGGCGTCGAGGTCGAACTCGGCCAGGAAACCGAGCTTGCCCATGTTGACGCCCAACAGAGGGATGTCGGTGTCGGCCAGGGCTCGAGCGGCGGACAGAAGCGTGCCGTCGCCGCCGAGCACGAGGCACAGGTCGGCCTGCGCAGCGCACCGGGACAGTTCCTCCCGGGCGGACTGGACCAGCATCACTTCGGCCCGCTGGGCGATCCACTCCCGCAGTGCCTCCAGTTCCTGCTGCACGCCGGGCTTGTCGAGATTGGCCAGGATGATGATCCGCTTGCTCACGATCGCCATTGTCAATTGTTGGTCGTCAATTGGCAATAGTCAATCGTTACGCTGCGGCGCGGATGGGCGACGCTTGCGCCGTGCCGGCCTGGGCCTGCTCGCGGGCGATGGCCAACAACCGTCGAACCAGGTAGGGCGCGGGCCAGGTCCGCTGTCCGCGGTCGAGGTTGGCCAGGGCCCACGCCGGCGCCAGCGGCAGCAAGATGGCCTCCACGTCGGTGTCTTCCAGTTCCGCCGCCAACTGGCTGAGGGCCTCGACCATGCTTACGCCCCGGGGACGGACTCGTCCCGCGCCCGGCTGAAAGCCGCCGCACAGTTCGGGCTTGGTGGTGACGATGTGCTCGCGGCAGGCCAGGGGGCGGCGCGAGTAGAGACGGCACCTACGGGCTTCCGGAGCGCCGTGCAGCAGGGGGCAAGGCTGATTGATGCGGGCGGACCACTGCCCGAGCAGCCCGGCTGTCGTCTCGCCTGGGGCGGCCTCCAGAGACGGCAACTCCGACTGCAACACGGTCTGGGCGACCCGAACGAACGAGCCGACAAGATGGTCGCGCGTGCCGGCGTCCAGGTCCTGGATGTCTTCCAGCAGGGCAAACGCTTCGGGACCACTCACGGGCACGAGGTAATGGCAGCAGGGCGAGCAGCCCTTGAGACAGGAGACGGTCCGGCCCTCGCGGCGGCTGCGGTCGCAAGCGGTGCGAGTCGCGTCGTCGGAAGCGGCGCGGGCCAGAGGGACGAGTTGGCTGAGCCGGGCCGGTTCGTCGGCGACGGCGGCGCAGACGGTGATCGGTCCGTCGGCGAGGGGCAGTTCAGCCTGGAGAATCTGCCTTCCAGCCAGCGAGGCGTCGAGCCGGCTGCGAGGGTGGTCCAGGACCAGGATAGGGTTGTCCGAACTCATGGGGCTTTACCTCGCTTGGCGCTCCTGATGTAGATATCGGCGCGGGCGAGGGGGTGGTTTAGCAGGCAACAAGTACCCAACGAACGACCAATGTCCGGTTTTCGATTCCGTTGCGGGCAGGTCAGGTGGCGGCCTGGATTTCCTGGGTGATCCGGTCGATTGCGGCCTGGAGCTGCGGGTCGCGTTGGCGGAGGCGGTCGATAGTCTTGTTGGCGTGCAGCACGGTGCTGTGGTCGCGTCCGCCGAAGTACCCGCCGATCTCTTCCAGGCTGTGGCGGGTCAGGGTGCGGGCCAGGAACATGCACACCTGGCGGGGCAGGGCAATCGAGCGGCTGCGCTTCTTGGACTGCAGGTCCGCCAGGCGGACGTTGAAGCGGGTGGTGACAGCCGCCAGGATCGATTCGATGGTCACATCCTTGGTCGTGCGGACGGGCTCGGCCCCCAGGGCTTCTTCGGCCAGCCTGAGATCGATGGAGCGGTCGGCGACCTTCGCCAGCATGGCCACTTTGGAGATGGCCCCCTCCAACTCGCGGGTGTTGGAGTCGACCAGGCTGGCGATGAAGCAGACAACGTCCTCAGGCAGCTCGACGCTGCGCAAGCGGGCTTTTTTGTGAAGGATCGCGATGCGGGTCTCGTAGCAGGGGCGGTCAATGCGGGCAACCAACCCCCAGTTGAAGCGACTGACCAGGCGCTCTTCCAGGTGGGGGATCTCGCTTGGCGAGCGGTCGCTGGAGAGGATGATCTGCTTCTGGGCCTGATAGAGCGTGTTGAAAGTGTGGAAGAACTCCTCCTGCGTCTGCTCGTGGTCGGAGAGAAACTGGATGTCGTCGATAGCCAGCACGTCGGCATGGCGGTAGCGGTAGCGGAACTCGTGGAGCTGACCCTTCTCGACGGCCTCGATGAAGTGGTTGACAAACGTCTCGCAGGAGAGGATGGAGAGGCTGGCCCTGGGATTGTCCTGGGCGATCTTCCGGCAGGTAGCCTGGAGCAGGTGGGTCTTGCCCAGCCCGACGCTGCCGTGAAGGAACAGCGGATTATACGTTCGTCCGGGCGACTCGCTGACGGCCACACTGGCCGCGTGGGCCAGGCGATTGCACGGGCCGGTCACGAACGTCTCGAATGCATAGTCGTCGTTGAGGGCGACGGGGGGCTCCGGCAGGGCCACCTCCACCTGGGTGGGGTGCTCGCCCTGGCTTTCCTTCTGGGCGGCGGTGAGAAAGCACACGCCGATCAGCCGCCCGGTGGCGGCCTGGGCGGCCTCGGTGAACAGCCTGGTGGCGTGTTGTTGGCAGTACTGCTGCTCGGCCTTGCCGGGCACCTCGATCTCCAGCAGCCCGTGCTCCAGCGAGATCGGCTCCAACTGCGTGAACCAGGGACGGATGAGATGACCTCCCGTGGCCACTACCTGCTGGATCACTTGTTGCCACAGTCCACGATCCACAGTCGCCATATTCGAACGTCAGCCTTTCGTCCAGCGCGCGCATTGGCACGCATAAGCAATTTCCAAAAAAGAAATCGATGGGTTCGGCTGTGACCGGGGAGCGTCGATGCCTTCCCTGGCGGCGAGTTGGACTTCCCTGTATCGGTCACGCCTTCATCGATCCAACAAGCCAAACTCTACACCACGATCCGCGCCTTGTCAAAAGCAAATCCGGCGATTTTGCGGAGGAAGAATTCAACCTCCGATGCGAACAAGACTTGTTCCCTGTTTCGCGACAGAGCTTATTTCGTGCGCTGGTGCGGGCACGTTAATCATCCGCCTTCTTTCACCGCCGCGAAGAACGCGTCCAGATTCTCGGCCGGCGTTTCCACCGCCAACGTGCAGCCGGAACTGGCGACGAACCGCGCGTGCCCGACAGAGCGCATCGAGCGGACCAGTTCCATCGTCGTCTGGCGGACTTGCCTCGGCGCCGCCTGGGCCAGCAAGGCCACCGGATCGAGATTGCCCCACAGCCCCACCCCGGGCCCGACGATGCGGGCGGCGGCGGTCAGATCCACTCGCTGGTCCAGCTCCAGCGCGTCGACGCCGGTGGCGGCCATGTCGCTCACTACCGCTGTCGCGCTGCCGCAGATGTGCAGCGTGACGGGCTTGACCGTCGACGCCTTGAGCCGCTCGACGAGCCTGCAGGCGAAGGGCCAGGCGACTTTGTGGTACAACTCGGGCCCCAACAGGCCGGCTGGGCTGTCGCCCCCGCTGAGCACGTCGGCCCCCGCGCGATCCAGCGACAGGGCGTAGGCGGAGGCGTAGTCGACGGCCTTGGCCATCACCGCCTCGAGCAAGGGCGGGTCGTCGAAGGCCTTCATCAGGGAGGTCTCGATGCCCATCAGCGCGCAGGCCAGGGAGAAGGGGTACTGGTCGAAACAGGCAACGAGGCAGACATCCTCACCGACGCCTCGCCGGATGCGCTGCAGGGCATCGAGCATCATGGGCCAGCGGCCCTGTGAGCCTGGATCGGGCGGGGGGATCTTGTCCACGTCCGCAGGCTGCGAGACCAGCGGCTCCCCGGTACCGGACATGGGGCTGTCCCCGTCGCTGAAGGCGACGGGTGCACCCATGGCCTGTGCGGTGACCCACGTGTCGGCCGACAGCCAGATCGCGTCGGGTTGGAAGCGTTCGTAGTAGCGGGTGACGCACTCGGCCAATGTGGCTGCGTCGGTGGTGTAGCGGCGGAGGGACACGCCGGCCAGGCGGGCACAGTAGTGCACCGCCAGCGGGCCGGCGGGCGTCCGCGGAACGGCCCGCCCCGCCAAAACGTCGAGGACGAGTTCGCGACCGGTCATGGCAAACCTTCGCTTTCTGCCGGGGGCGAGTGAGATGATAGCGGACGCAGGCAAGCGCGACAAGTTCCGGCTGATTCTTGAGAGTGACGGGAGATTACGCTGCCACCGGGATGTTGACCGTGTCGGCCACGATGTGTCCGTCGCGAAACTCCACCACACGGTCGGTCTGGTCGGCTACCTCTCGCTCATGGGTGACGATGAGCATGGTCACGCCAAGCTGGCGGTTGAGGTCGATCAAGAGGCGGATGATCTCCGCGCCGGTGGTGGTGTCCAGGCGGGCGGTGGGTTCGTCGGCCAGCAACAGCGAGGGGGCGTTGACCAGGCTGCGGGCCAGGTTTACACGCTGCCTCTGCCCGCCGGACAGTTCGCCCGGGCAGTGCTTCATGCGATCAGCCAGGCCCACACGGGCCAGCAGGTCCTTGGCCCGGCTCTTGGCCTTGTGGCCACTCATGCGGGCCACGCGGGCCGGCAGCATCACGTTCTCCAGGGCCGTCAGGTGCGGCAGGAGCAGGTCGTCCTGGAAGACGAACCCCAGATGGCGGTTACGGAAATTGTTCAGATGGCACTGGTCGAGGCGGTGGATGTTGAGCCCGCCGATGAGCACGCGCCCGCTGGAGGGCTTGTCCAGCGTCGAGACGATGTTCAGCAGCGTGGTCTTGCCCGCGCCGCTGGGCCCCACCAAGGCCGCCACCTCGCCCTGCGCGATCCGCAGATTCACGTCAAAGAGCACCTGGAGCGGCACGGACCCGCCGTATCGCTTGTTGACATTCTCGACGCTGACAATCGGTTCGCTCATTACCTATCAGCTTTCAGTCCTGCAGCCCATCAAGACTCGGTATCCTCTAGGCCTCTGCGGCGCGCCGCCTCTCACCGACCGAAGATCACTTGCACCGGGTCCAGCTTGGCGGCCTTCCGCCCGGACCACCAGGCCGACAGGCCCATGGTGCAGGCTGACAACACGCCCGCCAGCACAAACGCCGACAGCTTGGGACAGGTCGCATACGAGCCGATCCCGTATGTCTCCTCGCTGACGGTGTAGGGGTTGCTCTGCTCGAAGGCCATCACGCCCAGTGCGATGGTGCAGCCGATCACCGTGCCGATCACCCAGATCACTGCCGCCTCGGTCAGAAGGATGGTCTTGAGCGAGCTGCGCGAGCCGCCCATGGCCCGCAGGATGGCCAGTTCCTTCTGCCGGTTGAGGATGAACATGGAGAATACGTTCGCCATCCCCGCCGAGGCCACCAGGGCAACCAGGATATTGATGAACAGCGTGACCCGCTGCACCGTGGCAATCTCGGCCAGCAGGCTGGCGTTGTCGTCCATCCAGTTGCGGATCTTGTGGTCCAGACGCTGGTCGAGGGCCGCGGTGACCTGGGCGGCCTGGTTGAGTTCCTCGCATCGAACCGCCAGGGCGGAGACCTCGCTGCCCATGGCGAACATCCGTTGGCCGGTCGACAGGGCGACGTACGCGTGCTGTATGTCCTTGTCGTAGTAGCCGCTGCGGAAGATCGCCTTGACCCGCATTACTCGGCTGGTCTGGGCGGTGGCCACATGGATGTGCTCGTCAACGTGGACGGCCAGCTTCTGGGCCATGCGGAACCCGATGGCGATGTCGCTGGGCCCGAGTTTGGGCGCCCGTCCGTCGGGAAAGTGGCGGGCGATGTTGACCACGTGGGCGTACTCGCGCGGATCGATGCCTTCGACCGTGATGCCCAGATTGACTCGTCCTCGGCTCACGGTGGCCGAGCCGCGCACGAAGCTGGCTACCGCCTGTACGCCGGGCGCCTGGGCCAGGCGCACCGCCAGGGCGTGCTGCCCGTTCAGGTCGCGGTAGCGGGGGTAGGTACGATCATCCAGGGCCAGCACCACGCCGTCGCCCGCTTCGCGGCGGAGCGTCTTATCCAGCTGTCCGCGCGGCTTCTCCTTCGGCCAGATCGTCACGTGGGCGGAGTTCTGCTCGATCGCCCGGTCAATCAGGTCATCGTAGAAGCTGGACATCGTGCTGGGGATGTAGACCATTACCAGCACGGCCACCGCCAGGCCCAGGACCATCCCGGCCATGTGCCAGGGGTGGCGGCTGAGGTTGCGGCAGGCAAGATGGAGTTCAAATGGCAACATTACAACCAAACCTGATTCCGTGCTCCTGAGTGCCGGCCACTGGCCACTAATTCACCCTCACCACTTCCCCGACATCCAGTCCCTTGCGGATTTCGACCCAGTGTCCGTCGGTGGCCCCGAGTTCGACGAAACGCTTCTCGAAATTGGGTCCACTACGGACCCAGACTTCCGCACTCTCGCCGCTGCCTCGGACAGCCTCGGCCGGCACACGGATCACGCGATCGCGCTGCTCCCGGACCAGGGCGATATCGACGGCCATTCCGTCCATCAGCGCCACCGCCGGGGCCTCGTGGAGGCGAAGCAGCACGGTGACGGCTCCGCTCTCGGGGTCCACGCGGGGGAGGATCTTCTCCACAATGGCCTCCAGCGGCTTGTCGGGGTAAGCGTCGGCCAGCACACGGGCCTTGTGTCCCAGGCGGATGCCCGCGAGCTGGGTCTCCTGGACCGCCGCCCGGATTTCGGTGTCGTCAAGGTTGTTCAGGTGCATCAGGAGTTGGCCCGGCGAGACGACCTCGCCCACGTCCACGTATCGGGCGGTGACGATGCCGCGGTGGGGGGCGTGGAGAACGCACTTGGCTCGCAGGGCCTGGCAGCGCTGCAACTCGGCCTGGGCCTGGCGGACTTCCGCCTCGGCGCGGGCGATCTGCTCGGGGCGCGCCCCCGCCTCGAGCAGGTCCAGATCGGCCTGGGCCGATTTGAGCGTCGCCTGGGCGACCTTCAGCTTGGTCTCCTCCAGACTCAGTTCGGAGGCCGTCGCCGCTCCGCGCTTGCGAAGATCCTCCAGGCGGGCGAAGTTCTTCTGCGTGTGGTCCAGTTCGCTCTGGGCCTGTACCACAGCCTGGCGGGCCCGCTCGAGTTCTTCTTTTCGCGCCCCGGCCTTCAGTTCCGCCAGCGTCTGGCGGGCGACCTCGATGCGGGCCTGGCTCTTGGCGCACTCGGCTGCCAGGACCGAGTCGTCCAACTCGACCAGCACCTGGCCCTTTTGGACCTGCTGCCCCTCGCGAACGCACATGCGGGCGACAGCGGCGACGATCTCGCTGGCCACGGTGGTCTTCTGCTTGTTACGGACGGTGCCCGAGACGGTCACCCCGGTCAGCAACTCCCCCTGGTCGACCGTCCACAGGCGGATGGAACGCTGGCTGTAATCGTGCCACCACCAGGCCATACCCACAGCCGAGGCCAGCACAATCGAGAACAGCAGCAATCGAATCATGGCTCGAATCACGGTCTTGCTCCTGGGCGCAAGGCAACAGGTGCGCCCAGTAGGGGTATCGGAGCGCGGGGGAAGGGTCTTAAACAAGCTCCCGGGTTCGTCGAGGCCCCCGGAACGTCTTGTGGTTGCCCCCGCACACCGTCTTGACGACGCCCAGGAAACCTCTGTTTCCGGTCCGCGGGCCGAGGGTGTATCGCTCGTTGTCAGCCAGGTTCGAAGAAGGCGGCTATTGCGGTCGGTCGATGGCGTCGGCTAGGGCGTCGGCGACGTAAGCAACCTGGCCCTCGCTCATGCGAGAGAAGAACGGCAGGGCGATAGTGCGGTCGGCGGCGTGCTCGGTGCGAGGGAACTGGCCCGCCCGGGTGCCGAACCGCTCGACGATGTACGGTTGGAGGTGGATGGGCGAGAAGTAGTTGTTGCAGCCGACGCCCATCTGGCGAAGGCGGGCGAGGATGGCGTCGCGGTCTTGGGCGGAGAAGTCATCCGCCAGGCGGACGACGTACACGAACCAACTCGCGTCATGGGGCTGGGCCATGGCGGGCAGGTGAAGGGCGTCGAGGTCGGCCAGGGCATCATGGTAGAGTCGGGCGACGCGGCGCCGGCACTCGAGAATATCGTCGAGACGGACCATCTGGACCTCGCCGAGCGCGGCCGCCAATTCGCTCAGGCGGTAATTGTAGCCGAGTCGGGCGTGGGCGAGCCAGTCGTCGGTAGCCCGTCCCTGGTTGCGGAGCGAGCGCGCGAGGTCGCGGATCTGCGGGTCGTCGGTGACCAGCATGCCGCCCTCGCCGGTGGTAATCTGCTTGTTGGGATAGAAGGCAAAAGCGCCGCACTGCCCGAAGCTGCCCGCGGGCCGCTCGCCCAGGCGCCCGCCGAGAGCCTCGCAGCAGTCCTCGATGAAGGCCAGGCCCCGCCGTCGGGCGATCTGTTCGTGCCGGTCGAAATGGGCCAGGTTGCCGAACGCTTCGACGGGAAGGATGGCGGCGGTTCGAGGGGTGATGGCGGCCTCGATGGCGTCGGGGTTGAGGTTGTAGCTGAGCGGGTCGATGTCGACGAAGACAGGCTGGACCTGCTCGAACAGCAGGCAGTTGGTGGTGGCGATGAAAGAGAAGGGCGTGGTGATGACCTCGTCACCAGGCTGGAGCCCCAGCCCCTTAACGCACAGGTGCAGCGCAGAGGTGCCGCTGTTGACGCCGACGGCGAACGCTCGCCCGGCCCGTCGGGCCACCGCATCTTCGAAGGCCTCCAGTCGCGGGCCGATGCTGAGCCGGTCGCTTGTAAGAACGGCGAGGACGGCGTCGATTTCGCGCCGGGTGATGTCCTGCATGGACAGGGGCACCTGCATGGTCCGGGCGAGGGTCATGCGGTCACCTTGCCTTCAGCGAGGACGGGTTGCTTCCACTCGCCGACCGGCTGAGGCGGCAAGGGCGACTCTTCCGGGGGGTTGAGTGGGCGGAACTCCGGCACCAGGCGCTGGATCGACTCGATGATCTGCTCGCGCGTGGCCTTGTCTGCCAGGTCCGTCAGCTCGGCCAGTGCCTCCTGTACATGCTGCCAGGGGGTGGGTTTGCACTTCCACACGCGCACCTTGGGGTGGACGGTAGGCTCGATGTCCTCGCCCTCGGTGCGCAACTCCTCGAACAACTTCTCGCCCGGGCGGATGCCCGTGAAGACGATGTCGATGTCTTCCTTGGGACGAAAGCCGCTCAGCGTGATCATCTGCCGGGCGAGGTCGACGATCTTGACCGGCTCGCCCATGTCCAACAGGAAGATCTGCCCGCCGGCGCCGGTGGCGGCAGCCTGGAGGACAAGCTGGGAGGCCTCCGGAATGGTCATGAAGTAACGGGTCATCTCCGGGTGGGTGACGCGAACAGGCCCGCCGGCGGCGATCTGGCGACGGAAAGTGGGGACGACCGAGCCAGCCGAGCCCAGCACGTTGCCGAACCGAACGGCCATAAACTCTGTCTGGCATTCTCCGCGGGCGTACAGGGCCTGGGTGTAGATCTCGGCCACTCGCTTGGACGCCCCCATGATGGAGGAGGGGTTGACGGCCTTGTCCGTGGAGATGAGCACGAACTGGGCCACGCCTGTGGCGGCGGAGGCGTCGGCGACGTTCTGCGTGCCGAGGATGTTGTTCTTGACAGCCTCGGTGGGGTTGCGCTCGATGATGGGCACGTGCTTGTGGGCGGCGGCGTGGACGACCACGTGGGGGCGGTATCGCTGCCAGATCTGAAGGACCCGCCGGCGGTCAAGGATGTCACACAGGCAGGCGTTAACGAGGACCTGTCCGCAAGCGGCGCGGAGTTCGTTCTCGATCTCGAAGAGGTTGTTCTCCGCCTGCTCGACCAGGATGATCCGTTCGGGGTGATAGGCGAGGATCTGGCGGCACATTTCCGAGCCGATCGAGCCGCCCGCGCCGGTGATGAGAACGCGCCGACCCCGGAGGAAGCGTCCGACGGCGTCGGCGTCAAGCTCGACCGCTTGCCGGCCCAACAAGTCGTTGATGTCCACCGGGCGAATCTGCGAGACCGTGACGCGACGGTCGATGAGATCGCTCAGGCCGGGCAGCGACTGGAAGCGGAGCTTCGTGCCGCTGCAGAGTTCGATGACGCGCCGGAGCTGCTTCTGGGTGGCCGAGGGCATGGCGATGATGATCTCGTCGATGCGCTTGTCCTCGCAGATGCGGGGCAGGTCGGCGGTGGTGCCCAGGACGGGGACGCCGTGGATGCAGATGCCCTTTTTGTCGGGGTCGTCGTCGACCAGCCCGACAACGCGGTACCGCTCGATGCGCATGCGGTTGATCTCGCGGAGGATGGTCTCAGCGGCGTTGCCGGCGCCGACCATAAGGACTCGCTTGAGGCCATCGGCGCTGACGGGGCGGAGTTCCTCGCGATACAGGCGGTAGCCAAGGCGGGCGGTGCAGACCAGGAAGACAGTGCCAATGAAATCCAGCACGAGCACGCCCTTGGGGAAGAGGCCGAAATAGGGACCCAGGATCGGCAGATATCGCCCGGTCCACGTGGGCAGGCGATAGAACAGCACGATCATCACAAACGCCACCAGCACGAACAGCCACGAGGCCAAGAGGATGTTGGCCACGTCGCGGATGGAGGCATACTGCCAGCCGCCTCGAAACAGCCGCATCCGCCCGAAGATGATCAGCTTGACGCCCAGGAAGAAGGGCAGGCAGGGCAGAAAGGAGACGCGGAACCAATTGTGAAGCTGCTCGTTGACCGGCCCGGCGTCGAACCACAACAGGTACGCCAGCAACAGGGCGGCAGTGAACAGAATCAGGTGGAGCAGGACGTTGGTAGCCAGGCGGTAGCGCAGCACTAAACGCTCCAGGCCAGTCAATTCGCCCCATCGCGAGGCGGTGTCCGTTTTGTGCGACTTGGTCATCCGTTTCATTTCCGCAGGCGTGCGCGGATTGTCCGCGCTGGGTCCTTTGTTGCATCGGAGAGGGTGGGGGGGCACTTTAGTACTGGGGATTACGGATATGGAACCTGTCTGTCGCGGGCCGTGACCGGCACAGAGCAACGCTCCGGTTCCTCGCGAACGCGGGACACTTGCCCGGCCTTGTCCGTCGGCGGGCTGGTCCGCGCCGCTTGGGGTGGGGGCGGGTATTCCACTGCCGCATTCAGCGTCCGACGGAGGGTTTGCACGGTTGCCAGGAGGGGGTCGGTGTCGAGGTGGTCGGGCGGCACGGTGGCGCGACGGACGCGGTCGGCGCGGGCGAGCAGCCCGGCTGCCTGGTCGCGGTCGCCCTCAAATGCTCGCAAGAGCGACAGCACCAGCACCGCTTCGGCGTCGTCCGCCTCGGCCTCCATGTGCCGCTCCAACTTCCGCACGATCTGGGTGTAGGAGTCCGGCCCGCCGAGCAGGTCGGCCAGACGAAGCCGCACGAGCGGCAGCGAAGGCATGAGCCGGACCGTCTGCTGCATGTGGACGGCGACCGACGACCAGGAGCGGATGGTCGTGGAGAGTCTGGCCAGGGCCATACCCAGCGGGGCCTCGGGCAGGTCCGGCTGGCATATGGCGGCCAAACGGAAATGTCCCCAGGCCTGAAGGCAGTTGCCTGTCCGCAGGGCCGCTTCGCCCCGGCCCATGTGCCTGGCGGACTCTCCATTGTCGCAGGGCACGAGCGTATTGACCTCGCGCCCGACGAACAGGCAACTGTCGCTTGCCTGGCGAACGGTGTCGAACGAGGCAAAGGCGAATGGCGCTGCCGGAAGGGCGGGTCCGTCGACAGGGCTGCTTGACCGCGTCAACAGTCCCGTCGGGTCAGCCGGCAGCGGACGGTAGGCAAGCCGATTAAGGGAGAAGGATCCCGCCGCCGTGGGCATCGGGCGGGGGGTGCTGTGGCGGATGTTCACCGGGTTGCGTTCGGGCAGGAGCGGCCCGGCACTCCCGCCATAGACGCTCTGCGCGGGGGCGTGGCGAAGGCGGTTCAGCAGGATCTCGCCGGTGGTGGTGGGGGAACTGGGGCTATGGACGTACACGCTCCGTCGCCCCTGCCCCGGCGCAGAATGAACGATCGCCGACAGCAGCACGGCCGCTACGGCGAGGGCGATTCTCCTGGGCCGAGGGATGTCCAGGCGAATGCTCACGCGAATCCACGTTTCGAGAGCCGATCGCGGGCGAGATCCTCCGCGGACCCCGCCTCCGAGTCCAGTATAAAGGCAAACCCGAAAAAGGGGTGAACTTTCGCCGTCCGTCGGGCCGACGTATAGAGCGGGTCCATGCACAGTTATGCGTTAGGTTGGAGCGGCAACTCGCCCGACCGCGGTCTGGCGCGTCTTTACGTGGGCATGTTCTTCCCCGCGTTGATCCTCTATGCCCTGACGGCCCAGCGGGGCGTGGCCTGGCAGGACAGCGGGGCCTTCCAGTGGCGGGTTCTCCATTTCGAGCTGGCGTCTGACAGCGGGTTGGCCTTGTCGCACCCGTTGATGATCGTGTTGGGGCGGCTGTTCTGGGCGGTGGGGCTCGGCCCGCCGGCTTGGCGGATGAATCTGCTATCGGCGGTGTGTGCGGCGGTGGCTGCGGCGAATGTGGCCGTGCTGGTTCGTCGGCTGTGCCCGGCCCGGCCGGCGGCGGCGTGGCTGGCGGGGGGGTTCTTCGCCTTGTCCCACACGGTGTGGTGGATGGCGACGGTGCTGGAGTCGCAGGCTCTGTTGGCGGCGCTGTTGACGACGGAACTGCACGTGCTGGTCTCGCTGTGCCAGCGGCCGCGGGTGCGGACAGCGGTCTTGCTGGGCCTGGTGGCCGGGCTGACGTTGACGGCGCACAACATGGCTCTACTGAGCCTGCCCGTGCACGTCCTGGTCGTGCTGTCACTGTGCCTGGGCGGGCGGTTGCCCTGGCAGGCTGTGTGGGGGGGGACGTTGGCATGGCTGGTCGGGTCGGCGCTGTACCTGGGACTGGTCTTACAGGCGGTGACGCGGTGGGGCTGGGGCGAGGCGATTCGTTCGGCCCTGTTTGGTGGTCAACCGGGTACGTCGGGATGGCAGTCCAGCGTGTGGGGCGGGTCCTGGAACATGATGCGTCACGCACTGGGCTACGTGGCCTACAACTTTCCGAATTTGGCCCTGGTGTTGGCGCCGCTGGGTCTGATTCGCTGTCTGCGTGCCCTGCCAGCCCGGCTGGGGCTGGCGTTGGCGGCCTTGACAGCGACCCATCTGGGCTTTGCGCTGACCTACAGGGTCGCCGACCAGTTCATGTTCTTCACGTCCAGTTACGCGCTGTTGGCAGTGCTGGCGGCGCTGGCGTTGGGCGGATCGCCCGCTTCTTCCCGCCCCGCCCGGCGATGGGTGCTGGCGATCGCGGCCTTGACCCTGGCCGCCACACCGGTGCTGTACGCAGCCGCGCCGACGCTTGTGCGGCGCGCGGGGTTGATGCTGCCAGCCCACCACGAGGCGCCGGGTCGTGACCCGCTGCGGTACTGGCTCGTGCCGTGGAAGAACAACGAGGAGTCGGCCGAGCGGTTTGCTCGTGCCGCTCTGCGCCAGGCCCCGCCGGGCAGTGTGATCATCGCCGACAGTTCCAGCCTGCATCCGCTGCGCTTGGTGCGGGCCCTCACCGCCATGGGGCGGGGCGTCGAGATTGTGCCGGTCAGCCAGGCCACCCCGCAGGTCGTTCCACCCGGCGCGGTGCGGGCCTACGTGGTCAGCGATAAACCGGGCCGTCGCCCGGATTGGCTGACACACATGGCCACGCTGCCGCCGCGAGGCGAGGGCCAGGTCCTCATCGACGTTATCTGGCACGCCGACCGCTCGGCCACGCAGCCGAGCAACTAGAGCGGTCGTTCCGCCCGCCTTCGGGGCCCCGCAACTCGCACGGACAAGGCGCCGCCAACGGGCGACGGCCGAAATTTCGGCTGGCTCTTGACGATCGCAACGCCGATATGTATCGTAATCTGACTTGGCTCCGGGAGTGTGCCCGAGTGGACAAAGGGAGCAGACTGTAAATCTGCCGGCTCAGCCTACGGAGGTTCGAATCCTCCCGCTCCCATGAAGCGGCCGATGAGCGCGAATCAGCGCCGTCGGCCGCTGTTGTTTGTTACTGCGCGATGAACGATGACGCTTGTAGCTGCGGGTGCTGCTGAACCGCGGGTCAGTTCGGCCGGCGGTTCTGTTTGAACCACGATTGGAGAAGCTTCTGACGGTCGGTAGGCGTGGCGGAGGGGCGAGTGTCGTTGCGGTCGCCGCCGTGCTCAACGCTCCAGCCCTGCCACTCGCGGAAGGCATGGTAGGCCCAGTCCCATCCGTACTCTTCCATCACGTCGATCACGTCGCGGAGATAATTGCAGGCGGAATCGCCCGGGGCCCAGCGGATGGCGCTGAATTCCCCGATGTAGATGTGCGCGCCGTAATCGAGCTGAAAATCGCGGGCTACCTGGAAGGCCCGGCGGATGGCAGCCTTGTCCCAGTGTTTGCCCGCGATGGGCCCCGGATAGCTCAGGTTCGTCGGCGGGCCGTAAACGCCCTGGTGTGTGAACGCGTGCGGCTGGTACATGTGTACGCTGTAGACCACGCGGGGGACGTTCAGAGGCTGGAAGTGCTTGAGACCTTCAATGCTGCCCCACGGGGCGGGCTCGATGATGATGGCGTGGTCGCCGTCGATCTCGCGGATGGCTCGGGCGGTATGCTCTGCCAGGGCGGGCCAGTCCATGAGTTCCTCGCCCATCAGGCCCTCGACCGGCTCGTTCACCAGGTCGTAGCCCCACACGCTGGCGTTGCCGCGGTAGCGGCGGGCGATGCCCTTCCATAGCTCGACGAACTTGTCCTGGAAGCGTTTCTCCTGGAAGAGGCGGAAGCTGAGGGCCTTGTCGCGCCCGCCGGGGGGCGTGTGGAGGTCCACGGTGACCAGGATGCCCAGTTCATGGCAGACGGGCAGCAGTTCGTCGAGCTTCTTGAGGGCGCCCTCGAGCCACTTGTCGTAAGCGGCCAAGTCACCGTTGTCGGCTGGGCTGTGCGGAAAGCTGTTCCAGTTGAGCTGCCAGCGGACGTGATTGGCACCCCACGAGGCCAGCACGCGGAGGTCATCGGCCGACACGCGCGGGTTGATCATCGTCCCGCGGAGTCGCGGCAGGTTGTGGCCCTTGTAGACGGGTCCTGTCGGGCGACTCGCGGGGCGCGTGCGAGGCGGGGTCAGGCAGGTGATCTCGACCTGCTCAAACCAGACCGCGCCGTGTGTCTGTTCCAGACCCAGGTGGAGCGAGATGGCCTTGGCGTCGGCGGGCACGTCGACGACAGTGCCCACCTTCTTCCAGTCAAACGTGCCATGCACGCCATTGGGTTGCACCCAGTGCCCGCCGTCGCTCGCGACCATGTGGAGCATGACCTCGACGCCGTTCCACGGGTTCGGGGGCTTGGCGACGTTGTCTGCCTTGACGACGGCGACGAGGCGGATGCGACAGCCGGCCAGACGCTTGGCATCCAGGTCGATCCTCGCGCCTGCCCCGGCGGGCTTGCCCGCGGGAATCCGGACGTGCAGTGCGGTCCGCCCCTCTCGGCCAGGCACGAGTTCGACTTGCCCCGACTGGAGGCCTTGCAGGCCGCGGACGCTCTGGGGCTTATCAAAGACGCAACGGAAGAGCACTTCGCCTCGCGTGGGCGGAACCTCCGCGCGAACGGGCAGCCCTGCACCGCCCGTACTCAGCGCCGCCGCCAGGACCATCACTGTCCATCGCCCTGTCCAAGGCATCGCTCTCTCCTCGGGGTGTGCAGCTTCGCCGTCGCCGTCCAGAACCGTTCGCGGCTCCACGGAACGCCGCCGTCTGGTGCAATTGTCCAAACGCTTCGTAGCGGATTGTAGTGCCTCGTGAGAGGATATAGAATCCTGAGCGTGCAGGTCCTGCTCTTCTGGAGAATCGCCATGGGTCCTCGTCACCTCGCTCAGTCGGCGCGTGTTGTTGAAGTCACCACGGCCTTTCTGTTGGCCCTGTCCTTTCCGGTATCGGCGGCCCCGTCGGCATCCCCTGCCAATGCCCCACCCGTGGGCAGCGACCAGTGGTGGCAGGACCCGTCCAACGTCCTGTCAACTCGGGCTGACGCTGCGGCCATGCACGTAGCGTACCTGGAGCGGATGTCCCAGTCGCATCGACTGACGGTCCGCAAGGGGGCTGAGTTCCAGGCCCACCAGAAGGCCCTGCGCCGCACATTCCTGGCCTGCGCGGGTCTCTGGCCGCTGCCCGATCGTCTGCCGCTGGACCTGCGACACAGCGAGCCGCTGGACCATGAGTGGTGCACCATCCGGCGTGTGGCCTACCAGCTCTGGCCCGAAGTCTATGCGACCGGGCTGCTGTATATGCCCAAGAGCCTGCCTGAGCAGCCCGCCCCGGCGGTACTGTGCCCGCACGGACATTGGCCGGACGGCAATGCCCACCCGGTCGTCCAGTCGCGCTGCCTGGCGCTGGCCAAGATGGGCTACGTCGTCTTCTCGACCACGCAGAACCACTACGAGGACCTGCCCTGGGGCGTTTCGCACCAGACGGTCATGATCTGGAGCAACATTCGCGGGCTGGACCTGCTGGAGAGCCTGGCCGAGGTGGACAAAACGCGGATCGGCTGCACGGGCTGCTCGGGCGGCGGACTGCAGACCGAGATGCTGTTGGCGGCCGAGGGCGAGCAGTCGCGGATCAGGGCAGCCTCGGTGGTGGGCATGACGTGCGACTTCCGCGAGATCATCTTTCCGGCTTCGCACCACTGTGTCTGCAACCACTTCCCCAACATCATGCGCTGCGCCGACCCTCCTGAACTGGCAACACTGGCGATGCCCGCGGCGGTGCAGTTCCTGACCATGAACGACTGGACCCGCCGCTTCGAGAAGGACAACTTCCCGCTGTTGGTGGAGCTGTACAAGGCCAACGGTCTGGTCGAACGCCTCGACTGTCACTACGAGCCCACCGAGCACACGTTCGACAAGTCCAAGCGCGAGCGGATGTACGGATGGATGGAGAAGTGGCTCCGCGGTAAAGAGTTCAAGCCGGTCAGCGAGCCGGAGATCAAGACGTTCCCGGTCAAGACGTTGCAGAACTTGAAAGCGGACGACGGCGGGAACAAGGGCTTCAGCCAGATCAGCGGGCTGTTCGCCAAGCAGTTCGCTCCGAGCGTACCGAAGCTGGCCAGCCGGGCCGAGTGGGACTCGTGGCGGAAGGGCAAGCTGGGGGCGCTGGACGACCTGCTGGGCCGGCCGTTGGGGCGAGAGGGCGATGCAACGCGGACGGTGGCCAGCGAGACGCGCGATGGACTGGTGATCGAGAAGGTGTTGGTCGCCAGCGAGGGGCCGGTCAAGGTGCCTGTGCTGGTGCTTCGATCGGCCAAGGCGAAGATCAAGCTGCCAGTGGTGGTCTACGCGGACTCCCGGGGCAAGGCGGCTATGCTGGCGGATAAGGGCGCAGAGTCGCCGGCCGTGGTCGCCCGGAGCGGCTCGACGGTAGTCTTGGCTGACGTGCGGTTCGCGGGCGAAATGCGCCTGGAAGCAATCTCGGGGCTGGCGAATAAGCTGTCGACGTTCAAGCCCGCCAGTAACGTGGGCGAGCGTCCAGCGGGGCAGATCCCGCTGTCGTGGGAGCGAAACAGCATCTTCTGGGGCCGGCCGGCGGCGGGTATGGGCGCAACCGACCTGCGCGCGGTGATCGACTACGCGTGCGGTCGGGATGACGTCGAAGTCAGTTCGGTACAGTTGGTGGGCTGTGGCGACCTGGCGGCCGTGGCGATGTTCGCAGCCGCCGGCGAGCCCCGCGCAAAGTCGCTCCGCCTGGACTTCGGGGGCAAGTGCTATCAGGCGAGGACATTGCCCCTGGTGCCGTTCATCCTTCGGCACGGGGACGTGGCCACGTGGCTGGCGGTGCTGGCCGATCGGCGAGTGGAAGTTGCAGGCCTGAGCGGTCAGGCGGGATCCGCAGAATGGCTGAAGGCTGTCTTCCGGGCTGCTGGCAACGCCGATGGCCTGCGGGTGAAGTAGGGCGGCCTAGGCCTCTTCAATCTCGATCTCTCCGCGGATCTCTGGTTCCTGTGCGTGCGGATTGTCGCAGTCGCTCTGGGCTCTGGCACGTCCCTCCGCCCGGGCGCGGAGGAACTCCTCTTCGCCGAGGGCTTGTCGGGCGTAGGCCTCGATCTGCTCGGGAGTCTCAAAGAGCTGCTTGAAGTCGTGCCCGCCCAGGGCGATCTCGCAGGTGTGGGGGGAGAACCGCCTGCAGACCAGGGGGCGGTTGTCATAGATGCGGCACCGCTCGCCCTCGGGCGTTTGTTCGAGCATCTTGCAGCGGTTCTCGATCAGGATGCACCAGTCGTCATCGTGGTCGATGTGTACGCTGGTGCCCTCGTGGCAGAGGTACCAACGGATGTTCTCATAGTCGTCGTACGACTCGGGTGCATCGATCTGGAAGCAGTAATACTGACAACAGCGGGAATTGCATTTCGAGCAGTTCGGATGCATCGCGTCTCCAACGATAGACCAATGATTGTAATACGCAAGCGGAGAGCCCGCGGACGGTTTTCCGTGGGCCTGCCTGCCGGCAGGCTTTGCTGCCTGAAACCGTCGACGAGCCTTACCCAAACGAGCAGACATATTCGGCGATGCCGGAGTCGACGGCGATCTCGAAGGACGAGTTAGCCGCCACCCGGAAGGCGCTGCCCGCCTCGTAGGCAATCCAGTCGCTCTGGTCGGCGATGCGGGCCCGGCACGCGCCGGCGACGATTTCCATCGTCTCGGCTGCACCCGTATTGAATGTGTAACTGCCCGGGTAGATCAGGCCGATGGACTTGCGGACCCCGCCTGCCAGCAGGATGGTGTGACTGACGACCTTGCCCTCGAAGTAGACGTTGGCCTTGCAGACGACGGTGACGTTCTCGAATTTCTCGGCTGCCATGGTGGTCTTTCCTTTGGTTGAAAGGAAGGATGATACAACAAAGGCAGGCCTTGGTAAAAGAGCTTCCATTACGGGGGCGGGAACGCTGCACGATCGGAACGCCGGCTCTACTGAAGGTCCTCCAGGCTGGTCTCGGGTTCGTGATAGCGGCGAAAGACGTGCGTGGGGGTGGTCAGCGTGAACAGCCAGTGGATCGGCGGGATCCGCAGCAACAGTTGGAAGAGGGCGTAGGCGACGGCCATCGAGACCAACCACCACAGATAGCCGATCACCGCCAGCGTCCACTTGTTGCCCGCGATGGCGGCGGGTAGGTGGGGCAGTAGATACGTTCCCATCAGCCAGACTCCCGGTACACTGAGAGTGTAGTAAAGCAGAGCGGCCCAGGACCACCCAGCCTCGACCGCGCACTCGGGGCAGTAAGCCATGCAGCGCATGCAGTTCTGGCAAGTCATGGACCAGTAGGGGCGCTTGCGGCGCCAGCCGATCATGCGGATCGATCCGTTGGGGCAGGTACGGGCGCACTGTCCGCAGCCGGTGCAGCGGGGGCTGGCGAAGAAGATCTTGCCCAGCAGGAATCGCCCGCCGGCCAAGTAGGCCACCGTGACCGGCAGGAGCAGGATGCCCAGCACCAGGCCCAGCCACCCACCCAGGCACCGCCGCCCGGTCACGATCTGCGCGGTGAACTCCTTGGTCTTGGCCTTGGCGTGCTCGATGATGTCCGCGGCGGCCGGCTCGGCGAAGCCGGGGTGGAGTTGTGTCCAGTTGCTGGGCATGTCCACGCCCAACGTGCCCCGCACGCGATAGCCCTTGGCCGCGAGGATGCCGGCCAGGACGTAACAACCGGTTCCTTCGAGCCCGGGGAAGCGACGCTTGCCGAACTTCGTGCCGGCCCGCGTGAGCACGATGGCGGCCTGGCGGCCCTGTCCTCGTTCCATCCGCAGGGCGAACTTGAGCATAGCCCAGCTTGCGGTGAACGCGTGGGCCGGGGCGACCAGGGCGACCCAGTCGCCGTCGCAAGCGGGTCCGTCCGGCTGTCTGGGCGGGGCCTCCTCGCCGCGTTCGACGCGATCGCCGACAGGTTCGGACGCTGCCTCCTTGCGGTGTATCGAGAGGACTTCGCCCCCCACCCCATGGGCCTGGGCGGTTTCGGCCATCCAGCGTGCGACACGAAACGAGTTTCCCGTTCCGCTGTGAAAGTAGATCGTCGCTTTGTTCATAGCAGAGATTCTACCGGTCGGCGGCGACGGGCGGCAACAATGAGTCCTGCGGGCTTGGGGCGCTCTTGCCCGGGGGCACGAAAGTGACCAGACCGTTCACGCGCCCCGATAGACGCAGCGGGAGGTGTCGGATTCCCAGAGCGTGACGGCCGACAGGCCAGGCAGCTTCGCCCTCAGGCGGGTCCAGAGGTACTCGCAGATGTTCTCGCTGGTGGAGTTCTCCAGACCGGGAACCTCGTTGAGGCAGTGATGGTCGAGTTGGTCGAGGATTGGCTCGACGGCGGCCCTGATCTCGCCGAAGTCGATCACCCAGCCGGTGGTCGGGTCGCTCTGGCCCGTGACGTGGATGTCAACGCGGTAGCTGTGCCCGTGCATGCGTCCGCACTTGTGTCCGGGCGGGACCATGGGCAGCGTGTGAGCGGCCTCGAACCGGAATGTCTTAATCAGTTCCGCTTCCATATTCTGTCGCATCGAGAGACTGGCCCGCCGGAAGGTAATGTCCATCCGCCGATCGCCATGGGCGCTATCGTCCTGCCTCGTCGTCGGGCCAGATGATTCTATGCAGTTGCAGGCCCAGGCGGACCTCCTGGAGTTTCGGGTCGTCCAGGATCCAACTGGCCAGATCGGCGGGAGGCAGACGGTTGATCACGGGCGAGAAGATCACGGGGCAGCGTCCGAGGATCTCCCGCTCGTCGATCGCCTGGCGGGCAAACTCGAAATCGCCCCGGTCGGCCAGGACAAACTTGACCTCGTCGCGAGGCGTCAACAGGTGGACATTCGCCCAGCGGTTGTGGGCGTCCATGAGGCTGGAGGGGCACTTGAAGTCCACGATGCGGACGACGCGCTCGTCCACGCCGGAGATGTCCATCGAGCCGTTGGTCTCCAGTAGAGTCTCGTAGCCAGCGTCGCACAGGGCGCCCAGGAGGGCGAGGGCGCCATTTTGCATCAACGGTTCGCCGCCGGTCACCTCGACGCGGCGGCACGGTGCTCGGCCGACGGCTTGCATCACCTCTTCGAGGGGCATCTGGGACCCCTCGTGCCAAGCGTGACGGGTATCGCACCAGTCGCAGCGGAGGTTGCAGCCGGTCAGGCGGACGAACGCGCAGGGCAGACCGGCCCGCGTGCCTTCGCCCTGGATAGAATGAAAGACCTCGTTGACGGTCAGGAGATCGCCCATGGGATTCTTCGCCGGCATTCCGTGCGGAACGGGCGGCTACTCCTCTTCCTTGCCTTCGGGCGGCTTGGCCAGCCCGACCACCTTAAGCTTGATGCGGTTGGCGGAGATCTCGGTGATCTCCAGTTTGATGGTCTTCATCTCGCTGAGGCGGTCGGCGAGGTTGTCCACGGAGTAGCTGTAGTCGATGTCGATATTGGCGTGTTCGAGGGTGATCTCGCGCCGACGGACGTTCTGGACGCCGCGGATGGTCCGGGCCTCCTCGCTGAACGTCTTCCAGGCCTTGTAGTCCATCGCGCCGATGAGCAGCTCGACGTGGCGGGTGACGTTGATCTGTTTGCGCCAGGCCTCAATGAGCGTCTTGAGAAGCTCGGGGGCGGATTCCTCGGCCAGCTTGGTCATGGCCTTGTCCTCCCCGCCCGCGGCGGTCATGGAGTTGCTGGTGACCGGCCCGAAGGTCTTGGAGACCAGCAACTGGGCGGAGTCGGTGCGAATGATCCGTACGTTCATGGAGGCGACGAACTGGTTGAGGGCAGTGCCGGCCACGTGGATGCGCTGCCCGAGCTTGGCGGTGGCCTGCCCCACGACGACCACGTCGGCCTTGAAACGGGCGCCGATGGCGGCGACCTCGTTGGTGTCGTCCTTGATGCTGGCCAGCATGATGTCGCGCTTGGAGACGTTCTGGGTGGTGCTCCGGTCCACCAGGACCAGACCCTTGGACAGGAAGAAGTCCTCGATCTTGCCCTGGACCAGCCCGGCCTCCTCCCGGGTGACCGGACCGGTGGTGGTCATCAGTCCGCCCTCGGAGATGACCACGACCACGCGGGGGTTGTTCTCCTGGTGGAGGGTGTGGGCGATGCGGATCCACTCCTGCTCGAACTTCTGATTGGATACGTGGGCCTTGACGGTGACCCAGGTGATGCCCTCAGCCTCCCACGTCTTGATGACCTTATGCTCGATGACATAACCGACCGCGCCGGCAATGACCTTGTCATAGACGGCCTGGTAGTCCACCGTCTTGCTCTTGCTGGTCAGGAACACGCCACAGGCTTGCTCGACGGCCTTGCGCAGAGCGGCAGCCACCGCCTCGTCCTGGGCCTTGAGCCCAGTTCCGGCCGCCCCTTCCTGCACGGTCACCCAGGTGTCGGTCGAGCCCGAGATAGCCTGGCCCTGCGCGGCCCCGGCCACCAGGGCACACGCCAGAAGGAGGATTGTCAGCCGCTTCGGCCACGTCCGCCGCATGGTGATCATCGCTCTACTCCTGTTCGCCAAAAGGAACCTGTCCGCCTGAGGCGCCAGGCCTTGACCCAACGAAAAGACTCGCTTCCCGTCCTTGAGCGTACGCTCGACCGTCCATTGTAAGGCTCGGTGCAACCAAATCAAGGAAAAGCTGGGACGGTCTGTCGCCGGAGCGTGCGGCGGGCCTTGAGGCGATTTCATCCTTTGGAGGCATAGTGGCGCGTAGCCGCACTGAAGTTACTGGCGACGAGAAGTCGGCCAAACGTGCGCTGCCTTACCGGCCGGACGTGCAGGCCAACGGAGAGCCCGACAGCGACAATCCGGTCCTCGCACGCCCCCTGTCATGGGGGTGGGGCTTTACTGGGCGGCCGTACGTGACCGGTCGTTCGCGTGGGGAAATCCGGCGAAAAAAGGTTGCATGCACGGGAAAAGCGGCTATGATAATCGGACTTTTGACCGACATGGAAACTGAGTACCAGCAGAAAGGGCATGCGATCGCCGTATGATCAAGGTGAAGGCCAGAGGCAACGAGTCCGTCGAGCAGATGATCAAGCGATTCAAGAAGATGTGCGAGAAGGAAGGCTTGACCAAGGACATCAAGCGCAACAGTTATTATGAGAAGCCTTCCGAACGCCGTCGTCGTCGCGCTCGAAAGAACATGAAGCGGACCGTTCCGTTTGGCGGCAGGTAGGGCGGGCCCGAGGCCGGCCAGGCGAGGCCGGCTCGCACCTCCAGTCGTTCAGGCCGCTTGTGCCAGGTCCCGGTTGCAGCGGGAACTGGCGATTTCCCCCCGAACCGGCGCCGCATCTTTCCCACGCAGGGGAGGATGTCCTTCCAGCCGGACGATCGAAACGAACGAATCAACGGGCTGAAGCAGCCCGACAGACTGTGAAAAAGATAGCGGGAATGGTCCCCGCTGGATTTAGCTAAAGGAGTCTCCGGTGAGAGTGCTTCAGGAACAGCGTGCGTCCCGCGGCATGGGAACGGCCGCACTGGCCCTTCTGGCGTTGGTCGTCCTGACGGGTCTGGCCGCCCCCGCGTTGGCGGCTGAGGCCGGTGAGGCCGTCCAGTCCGCCTCCTTCAACATTCCCATCCCGATCCTGTGGTACGTTGCCCCCGTCGGGTCCGTGCTGGCCCTGGTGTTCGCCTGGCTCTTCTACAAGCAGGTGAAGGGTTCGCCCGAGGGCGACGACCGGATGAAGGAAATCGCCGCCTACGTCCGTACCGGCGCATACGCCTATCTGCGCCGCCAGTACAAGGTGGTGGCCGTCTTCTTCGTCGTCGTCTCGATCATTCTGTTCATCATGGGCCAGTTGGGCGTGCAGCACTCGATCGTCTTCGTGGCCTTCCTGACCGGCGGGTTCTTCAGCGGCCTGTGCGGGTTCCTGGGCATGAACACGGCCACCCTGGCCTCCAATCGCACCGCCCAGGGCGCCAAGGACGGGCTCAACCGTGGGCTGACCGTCGCCTTCCGTGCCGGCGCCGTCATGGGCCTGGTCGTCGTGGGCTTCGGGCTGCTGGACATCGCCATGTGGTTCATCATCCTGGCCAAGGTCGCCCCGATGTTCGGCTACCACATGAACTTGGTCGAGATCACAGTGGTCATGCTGACCTTCGGCATGGGCGCCAGCTCCCAGGCCCTGTTTGCCCGCGTGGGCGGGGGCATCTACACCAAGGCCGCCGACGTCGGCGCGGACCTGGTGGGCAAGGTCGAGGCGGGCATCCCCGAGGATGATCCCCGTAACCCCGCCACCATCGCCGACAACGTCGGTGACAACGTCGGTGACGTCGCCGGCATGGGCGCCGACCTCTACGAGAGCTACTGCGGCTCGATCCTGGCCACCGCCGCCCTGGGCGTGGCTGCCGCGGCGACCCTGGGCCTGGGCATGGCTGAGCGGGTCAACCTGCTGGCCGCCCCCATGGTCCTGGCGGGCATCGGCATCGCTCTGTCCATCCTGGGCATCTACATGGTCCGCACCCGCGAGGGAGCGACCATGAAGCAGCTCATGGGCGCCCTGAACATGGGCATCAACGGCTCGAGCGTGATGATCATCGCCGCCGCCTTCGGCGTCTGCTACTTCCTGCTCAACACCCCCGCCCTGAATGAGGCCGGCGTGAGCTGGCTGGGCGTCTGGGGCTCGATCGTCTCGGGCCTGGTCGCCGGCGTGCTCATCGGCAAGTTCACCGAGTACTACACCAGCTATGACTACAAGCCCACCCGGGAAGTCGCCGAGCAGAGCGAGACCGGCCCGGCCACCGTTATCATTGGCGGCATCGCCGAGGGCATGAAGTCCACCTGGGCCCCCATCCTCATCGTCATGATCGCCATCATGCTGTCCTACGCCTTTGCGGGCGGATTCGTCAACATGGCCCTGGGCCTCTACGGCGTGGGCATCGCGGCCGTCGGCATGCTGGCCACCCTGGGCATCACCCTGGCTACCGACGCCTACGGCCCCATCGCCGACAACGCCGGCGGTAACGCCGAGATGACCCACCAGCCCCCCGAAGTCCGCAAACGCACCGACGCTCTGGACTCCCTGGGCAACACCACCGCCGCCACCGGCAAGGGCTTCGCCATCGGCTCGGCCGCTCTGACCGCCCTGGCCCTGCTGGCTGCCTACGTCGAGGAAGTCCGCGTCGGGCAGAACCGAGAGGCGGAGTTCGCCCCCATCGTCGCCAAGGCCGACAGCCCCCTCCACAAGCAGTTGATCGAGTATTACGACACCCAGATCAAGGGCAAGCCGGCGACCGAGACCAGCCTATACAAGGCCACCAGCGTCCAGGCCGTCTACGTCGGGCACAACAAGGGCGCCATGGGCTTCCGCGAGGAAGGCAAGAACACCAGCTCCATCGGCGGCGGGATGTTCCTGATGGACCAGGCCATGGACAAGCACCCGGAGATCTGGAAGAACGCCGACGGCACGCCCCGCGTGTTCACCCTGACGACCGAAGAAGCCGGCAGCGGCGTGTTCACCCAGAGCATCGACGTCCCCGCCAAGGACGGCCAGATGCGAAAAATGAACATTCGCTTCGTGCCCACGCCCACCGCCAGCCTTCGCCAGTACATGGAGTTCTACGACGTTACGCTGATGAACCCCAAGGTCCTCTGCGGGCTGTTCGCCGGCGTGCTGTTGGTCTTCCTGTTCAGCGCCATGACTATGAAGGCGGTTGGGCGGGCGGCCAAGGCCATGGTCATCGAGGTCCGCCGCCAGTTCAAGGAAATCGTGGGCATCATGGAAGGCACGGGCAAGCCCGACTACGCCCGCTGCGTGGAGATCTCCACCGCCGGTGCCCAGCGGGAAATGATCGTGCCCTCTCTGCTGGCCCTGGTGGTGCCCATCGCCGTGGGCCTGCTCCTGGACGTGGCCGGCGTGCTGGGCCTGCTGGCCGGCGGGTTGGCCTGCGGGTTCGCGATGGCCGTCTTCATGGCCAATGCCGGCGGCTCGTGGGACAACGCCAAGAAGTACATCGAGACTGGCGCCCTGGGCGGCAAGGGCTCAGCCAACCACAAGGCCGCCGTCACCGGCGACACCGTGGGCGATCCCTTCAAGGACACCTCCGGTCCCAGCCTCAACATCCACATCAAGCTGATGTCCATGGTCAGCGTCGTCTTCGCCGGGCTGATCGTCAAGTACGGTCCACAGATCGGCGCCTGGCTGGGCATGGAATAAGCCAATGGCCAAACAGGCGATCAAGAAGAAGGACGAGGCGCGCAAGCTGGCTATCGAGATGGCCCGCGCGGCCCACGACTCCAACTGCCAGGACGTGGTCGTGCTGGACCTGCGAGAAGTCAGCCCCGTCACCGACTACTTCGTGATCGCCACCGGCTCCTCCGGGCGACAGATGCGCTCCACCGCCGACGACATGAGCCGACAGGCCAAGAAGATCGGCTCGCCCGTCTGGCACGTAGCCGGGATCGAGAGCGAAGACTGGATTGTCCTGGACTTCGTTGACGTGGTGGTCCACCTGTTCGATCATGACCACCGCAAGTACTACGACCTGGAGTTGATCTGGGGCGGCTCGCCCCGCGTGCGGTGGAAACGCCCCACCTCGCGAAAGCCCAAGGACTAGGGCGGCCAGGATCAGGCCCAGAATCATCAACCGTTATCGCCGCGGCGGCCCCACCGGCCGCCGCGGCTGTTTCGTAACTCAGGCAGGAATGCCTGCGTTACCGGGAGTAGTGTAACTAGTTGTGTGTAAGTTTTGATGATCGTGTCACGCGGCGGAGCGGAGGCGAGCGCAGCGAGCCGAAGCGAAGACGCGTGACACGGCGCAAAAAGTTGGGTACGTACTGC
>Ga0116149_1001570_pt1 | contig 27335 bp, 42 predicted proteins | sample AD_UKC057_MetaG_FD_89787 | JGI IMG/M metagenome (GOLD analysis project Ga0116149, IMG submission 89787) | Active sludge microbial communities of municipal wastewater-treating anaerobic digesters from USA - AD_UKC057_MetaG | ecosystem: Engineered > Bioreactor > Anaerobic > Digestate | place: USA...
ATTTCTGGCAAGTGTGTAAAGCTGGGTTCTGGTCATATCGTTCAGCTTGGCCATGTCCAGTTCAACGGGGCGTATCTGGTCTTTTTCGGTTCCTTTGTTCTGATCCTGTTTATGATTATTGGTGTCTGTCAAAAAAATCACCCCTGCTTTTAAAAGATTTTAATATTGTCTTTCTCTGCCGTTTCTTATTAAAGATTGTTTTAGTTATTCACAAGGTAAGCTTCAAAAACATCTTGGAGTAATCCGGAGCATTTTCAGTTCTGAAAAAGAGGCTGTAAAGCTTTTCATTGGAAGAATATGCTTGAACGAAGTTTTTAGAAAGTTCCTGATAAAAAAACGAGGTTTGAAACATACTGCTTTTATACAATAATAACACAAAAAAGTTTTTCTGAACAGAAAAATTATAGTATAAATGGGAGGCAAAAGCCTCCCATAATGTTCTTATTTTTCTTCTGTCGGAATAAGCTGCAACAATGAAAGTTCGGCAGCATCTCCTCTTCTGAAACCAATTTTAAGTACCCTTGTAAAACCGCTTGCCTTGTTGCTGTACTTGGGAGCGATCTCGTTTACTATCTTGGCAGTCAGTTTTCTGTCGTTGAAATTTCTGTTGATATCTCTTGATAGAGCCATCTTCCTTGAAGCATCAGCAGTTGTGCTTGCTTCCTTGGCCTTTGAGAGAACTCTTTCCACCAACGACTGAGCTACCTTAGCCTTAGCAGATGTGGTTATTATGCTTCCGCTTTCGAAAACGTTTCTGGCAAGATTTTTAACAAGAGCATTCCTATGTGAGGCAGGTCTGCTTAACTTATTCATTTTTACTCTATGTCTCATGACTTGGTGCTCCTCCTTTCACCGAATAACTTCTCATAATCAATTCCAAATTTATCTTTTAATTCTTTTCTTATCTCATCCAAAGATTTTTTCCCGAAATTTTTGATCTTCATAAGCTCCTCAGGAGTCTTTTTAAGTATTTCGGCCACGGTGTTTATCCTTTCACGCTTAAGACAGTTCTTGGCTCTTTTGGTAAGGTCAAGATTATCTATGAGCGTATCCAGAATCTCCCTAGACAGACCGAAAATATCTTCTTCATCGGATGATTGCTCTACACCTTTAGTCTTGGCCCCTGTATCCTGGACAGGAGGCTGACTGACAAATCCCGCAGAAACAGCTAAATCTTCAGAAGGATTAATAAATCTAAAGTGCTGAATGAGGATAGAGGTAGCTTCTTTTAAAGCTTGTTTCGGAGTAATGTTCATCTTCGTCCATATCTCAAGGATAAGCTTGTCGTAGTCTGTTCTCTTTCCGACTCTTATGTTTTCTGTAAGATAGTTGACTTTCAGAACAGGACTGAAAACTCCGTCAATATAGATAAACTCTATATCGTTTTCGTGCTCCATTTCAGAAGCTGGAACAAATCCTTTTCCTCTCTGTGCAAAAAGCTCTATCTCAACTTTATTTTTACCGTTTATTGTGGCAATCTTAAAGTCAGGATTGGCTATAGATATCTCAGATGGAACCTCAATGTCCCCTGCTGTTATGTCTGACGGACCCTGTTTGTTGATCTTTAGGTGAAGTTCACCTTCAATATTGTTCAGTTTTTTGAGATCATCGACCTTAAGCTGAACTTTCTTAAGGTTGAGGGCAATCTCTAGGATGTCCTCTTTTACACCTTCTATTGTATCAAATTCGTGAAGCTTGTTAGGTATACGAATGCTTGTTATGGCTACTGCCGGAATGGAAGAGAGCAAAACCCTTCTGAGCGCATTTCCGATAGTTATAGCATAGCCCTTTTCTAGAGGATACAAAACATACTTTGCGTATCTTATTCCTTCTTCAGCTAAACGTTCTTCTTCTAATTGAAATACCTCTGGTTTTATTAGTAATTCCATAAGAATACCGGATTCAACTCTGAACCGGATTGCACACCTCCTTTGATGACTTTTAAGAGCGAGGTGGATCTCAAGCTACGAATAGAATAAAAACTAAACTTACTTGGAATAAAGTTCGATAATAACCTGGACATCAACTGGTACAGATATTTCATCCATTTTGGGCATTCTGGTAAAGGTACCTTTAAACTGTTCAGCATTTACTTCAAGCCATGAAGGAGTGTTTGCCTTTTTTGAAGCAAGTTCTAAACCTTGTTTGACCTGCAGTATACCTCTGCTGCTCTCCTTTATTTCGATAACTGTTCCCGGTCTTACTCTGAAAGAAGGAATGTCAACTTTTTTGCCATTCACCATTATATGACCGTGTCTTACAAGTTCTCTCGCGGCTCTTCTGTTCACTGCAAAACCCATTTCGTAAACAACATTGTCAAGCCTTGATTCGAGTATCTGCATCAACACTTCACCTGTTTCCTGACCTATCTTTTTGACAGCTTCTTCAAAGTATCTCCTGAACTGTCTCTCTAGTATTCCGTATATTCTCTTGAGAGCCTGTTTGGTTCTTAACTGTGTGCCGTACTGGGTAAGCTTTTTGTTATCCTTTCCATGCTGGCCAGGTGCAAAGTTTCTCTTTGCCATAGCACATTTTTCAGAATAACATCTCTCGCCCTTCAGATATAATTTAAAGCCTTCTCTCCTGCAGAGCTTGCATAGAGCTCCTGTGTATCTTGCCATTCTGTTATTCCCTCCTTCAAGTCAATTAGAATCTTTTCTTTTTGGGTCTGCATCCGTTATGTGGAATAGGAGTAGCATCCTGAATATTTTCTATGTTTAACCCGGCTGCCTGCACTGATCTTATAGCTGACTCTCTTCCTGAACCCGGACCCTTTACAACAATATCAACTTTCTGAACTCCGATTTTTAAGGCTTCTTTTGCTACTTTGTCAGCAGCAAGCTGCGATGCGTACGGAGTACCTTTCTTCGAACCTTTGAATCCGGAAGTTCCGCCGCTGGCCCAAGTTATTACGTTGCCTGTCATATCTGTCAGACATATTATTGTGTTGTTGAAGTTAGACTGTATATGAACGACTCCCTTCTCAACAGCAATTTTCTTTTTCTTTGAAGATACTGCTTTCTTATTCGCTGCCATTTAACAAACCCTCCTTATGATGCCGAAGCTGTCTTTTTTTTGCTTATTCTGCTCAATCTTGGTCCTTTTCGAGTTCTGGCGTTGGCATGAGTTTTCTGACCACGGACCGGAAGACCTGCTTTATGCCTGTATCCTCTATATGATCCAATTTCGATTAATCTTTTCACGTTTTTCATATTTTCCTGTCTTAGATCACCTTCGACTTTGTAGTGCTCGTTTATAAATCTGGTTATTTTGGATATTTCGTCGTCGGTAAGGTCTTTGGCTTTTTTGTTAGTATCAATGCCAGTAAGCGTAAGGATCTCTTCTGCTCTTGCATATCCCACACCGTAAATATAGGTAAGAGCTACAAAAAGCTTTTTGTTTCCCGGAATTTCAACACCAAGGATACGTGCCATCTATCTTTCCCTCCTTATTAACCCTGTCTCTGGTTATGCTTGGGATTCTTATCGCATACCACCCAAACTCTTCCAGCTCTTCTTACTATCTTGCAGTTCTCGCATCTTTTTTTTACTGATGCTCTTACTTTCATATTATCCATCCTCCTCATCTATTTCTTCGGTCTTAGTAATCTTCTCTCTTCTGGTTATCCTGCCTCTGTTAAGATCATATACGGAAACTTCAACCGTGACCTTATCTCCGGGAAGAAGTCTGATAAAGTTCTTTCTCATCCTTCCGGATATGTGAGCAAGCACAAGATGTCCGTTTTCTAACGCTACTCTGAAAGTTGCATTTGGAAGAGCTTCCATAATCTTTCCCTGAATTACTATGACATCTTCTTTTTTTGCCATTTAATACCCCCTTCAAGGGTTATAACCAGTTACTGCAGTAAGAACTTCCGGTCCGTTATCTGTTATGACTATTGTATTTTCATAATGGGCCGACTTACTTTTATCAATGGTTACAACTGTCCAACCGTCTTGTAGAATTTCAACTTCATAATTACCAAGCGAAATCATCGGTTCAATTGTAATAGTCATATTTTTTCTCAGCATCGGTCCGGTTCCTTTGAAGCCATAGTTAGGAATAGAAGGATCTTCGTGTACCTTCCTGCCCACCCCGTGACCTACAAAATCTCTCACAACACCAAAACCAAACGATTCTGCATATGACTGAACGGCGTAACCTATATCTCCTGTCTTTTTCCCGATCACTGCTTGTTCAAGCCCGATAAAAAAAGATTTTTCTGTTACCCGGATGAGCTCTTTCTCCTTATCGGTTATTGTACCGACAGCATAAGTCCTTGCAGCATCGGTTATCATACCGTCGTACTCGATATCAAGATCAACAGAAACCAGATCGCCGTCTTTGAAAACCTTGGATTTCAAAGGATACCCGTGTATTACCTCATCATTCACAGATACGCATGTAGCATATGGATAACCGTTGTAACCTATAAGAATCGGTTTTGCACCTATCTCTTTCATATAGGAAACACTGAACTGCTCCACATCATACGCACTTGCTCCGGGTACTATAACTGACTTTAACAAATCATCAAGAAGGCGGGCAAGCTTTTCTCCGGCCCGTCTCATCTTGATTATTTCGTTTTCTGTCTTAAGAATTATCATTTATGCGGTACTCCTTCCAGAATATTAAACAACTCTTTTGTAACTTCTGCAACGTCTTTAGCACCGTCTACTGTAACTAGTTTGTTATTTTTTCTATAATATTCTATTACAGGCTCAGTGTTACTGAGATAAACCTTAAATCTTTTTCTTACCACATCCTCATGATCATCTTCCCTATGCACAAGCTTTGAACCGCAATCATCACAGATACCTTCTTTTAATGGCTTAAGAGATATCGTGTTGAAAACCCTTTTACATTTAGGACAGACTCTCCTTGAGGAAATTCTTTTGACTATATCTTCTTCGCCGGCATCGATCAAGACTGCACAATCCACTGGTCTAGAGAACTCTGAAAGAATACCGTCTAAAAACTCGGCCTGCGGAATGGTTCTTGGATATCCATCCAGAAGAAAACTTTCTTCCTTTGACAAACGAAGCTTTATAAGCTCGTTCATTATGTCATCGGAAACCAAAAGCCCTTTTTCAAGAATATCTTTAACCTTAAGCCCAAGCTCACTGCCTGAATTCACTGCTTGCCTCAAAATATCGCCGGTGGATATATGAACTGCAGAAAATCTTTCTGAAACTTCTTTAGCCTGGGTTCCTTTTCCGGCACCCGGTGGCCCGAAAAAAATAAGTCGCATAAACTTACCTCCTTCCGCGAAGCTTTCCTTTCTTCATGAAGCCCTCATACTGCCTGGCTATCATATGGGATTCTATCTGCTGAAGCATGTCAAGTGCAACTCCAACAGCTATAAGAGCACTTGTTCCGCCTATCCATATCTCGACTCCCGAGGAACTTCTTATTACGTAAGGAAGAAGTGATATTAGAACAAGAAAGATAGCTCCTATAAAAGTAACTCTGTTCATTGAGGTTGTTATAAATTTTGATGTTGGATCACCAGGTCTTATTCCAGGTATAAAGCCACCGTAATTCTTTATATTATCCGAAACCTCTTTTGGATCCATTACAACTGAACTGTAGAAGTAGGTGAAGAAAATAATCAGTATTGCGTAGACAATAAGATAAAATGCTCCACCAAGTTTAAAGAACGAATCATCCCACTGCCATGGAGTGAATGAAGATATCATGCTTGGAAGAGACACTATTACCGATGCAAATATTATCGGGATAACTCCTCCGCCATTGACTTTTATAGGAATGTATGTTGTTGATCCGCCCATAACTTTATTTCCTACAACTCTCTTGGCATACTGTACTTTTATTCTTCTTTCCGCTTGCTGAACAGCAATAGATGTAATAACTATTACAACAGCTATCACAAGAAGAAGGATCCATTCAAAAGGAGTAAGAGCTACCAGTGCCTGAGCGGCATAGCTTGGATACCTGGAGACGATACCGGCAAATATAAGCACTGAAATACCGTTTCCAATACCTTTTTCAGTAATCATTTCACCAATCCACAGAACAAACATCGAACCCGCAACTATCGATGTTGTGGCAAGGATTATGTAAGCAAAAGCAGAAATAGGTTCGCCTGATGAATTTACTGCCCTATAGTTCATAGAGGTGAAAGCCATCATCAAACCCTGAAGTACTGCTAACACAACGGTCAATACTCTTGTATAAAAACCAAACTTCTTTCTACCCTGTTCGCCTTCTTTAAGCATTTCTTTAAGGCTTGGAATTATTGATCCCAGCAACTGAAGTATTATTGATGCGTTTATATATGGGTTAACGCTTAAAACAAAAATGGAGAAGTTACTTAATGCTCCTCCGGCAAATACATCAAAGAAATTTATGAAACCCCCTGCCGCACCACTCTGCAACCCGCTTAATGCACCTTTCCAGCTTTCTATGTTGATTCCAGGAATTGGTATAAAAATACCAATCCTGAAAGCAATCAAAGCTAGTATTGTAAATATTACGCGATCTCTTAATTCAGGTATTTTGAAGATGTTTTTAATGGCATTGCCCATATTGTTGGCCATTACTTTATCACCTCAACCTTACCGCCTGCTGCTTCAATTTTTTGCTTCGCTGATTCAGAGAATGCATTAGCTTTTACAACGAGGGGTTTGGTGAGCTCTCCTTTACCTAATATTTTTACTCCGTCTTTCAGATCTTTAAGTATATTTCTTTCTACAAGCTTTTCTATTGTTACTTCTTCATTTGATTCAAATCTTGCTTCTAAGGTAAGAAGGTTTACTTCGGCAAACGTTACTCTGAACTTTGCATTGGTAAAACCAATCATCGGAGTTCTTCTGTAAATAGTCGTCTGTCCGCCTTCAAATCCTATTCTGACTTTTCCTCTTCCTCTTTTACCCTGACCGTTCATACCTCTTCCAGAAGTCTTGCCAATTCCTGATCCAGGACCTCGGCCAACTCTTATGCTCTTGGTTCTTGAACCTGGTGTGGGTTTTAGGTCCTCTATTCTGAGTGCCATAATTGCTTACCCCCTCAATTATCTATTTCCTCGACTGTAACGAGGTGTTCTACTACCCTTATCATGCCACGAATCTGGGCATTATCCGGCTTTACTACTTCTCTATCTTTCTTTTTGAGTCCGAGTGCATCAAGTGTCGCAAGTTGGTTATAATTTTTGCCAGCTCTTCCTCTGACTAATTTTATTTTTAAGCTTTTCATCATTAAGCCTCCTTGTGAGCACCGCTGAAAATCTGTTTTACCGTTATATCTCTGAGCTGAGCAATCATGAGCGGCGATTTAAGCTGTTCGAGACCGTTCATTGTGGCCTTTGCAAGATTGAGAACCGTTGTAGAACCGAGTGATTTTGTAAGAATGTTTGTTGCTCCGCAAAGTTCAACCACAGCTCTCACAGGTGTCGATGCTATAACTCCAGTACCGGGACCGGCAGGAATCAATATAACATCTGAAGAGTCATGTCTTCCGATTACTTCGTGTGGAATAGTTCCATTTTTTATCGGAATTTCCTTGACATTCTTCTTGGCATCCTGAATTGCTTTTCTTATAGCCTGAGGAACTTCTCTTGCATTTCCTATACCCACTCCGACTTTACCGTTCTTATTTCCGACAACGGCAACAACCCTGAAAGACATGGTTTTTCCGCCTCTTGTAACTTTTGCAACTCTTCTGATTTCAATTATCTTTTCTTCCATTTCTTTTGCAACATCTGTTGCCTTAACATTCTTGGAGAATGACATTGCTTTAAGCACCTCCCGTTAAAATTCAATTCCGGCTTCTCTTGCTGAATCCGCGAGAGCCTTGATTCTTCCATGATACTTGTAGCCTGCTCTGTCAAAGGCAACTTTGCTTATTCCCTTGGCCTTTGCTCTTTCTCCTATAAGCTTTCCAACTATCTTCGATGCTTCCACTGTCCATGTCTTCTCCAACTTTCCCTTGAGTTCCTTGTCGCTTGTTGAAGCAGCTGCAAGAGTGTGGCCCTGAACATCGTCTATTATCTGAACATATATGTGCTTTCCGCTTTTGAAAACGGCCAGTCTTGGCCTTTCAGCAGTTCCGGAAAGAGTCTTTCTGATTCTCAAATGCCTTTTAGCTCTTTCTTCTTTTCTGTCGAGCTGTTTTATCATAAAAGTCTGCCCTCCTTATTACTATCCAGTTATTAAACTTTCTTTCCTTCCTTCTTTACGATAACTTCATTAACATACTTTATTCCTTTTCCGGAGTAAGAGTTCGGCTGTCTGAACTTTCTGATGATGGCAGTTACTTCTCCTACAAGGTACTTGTCATTGCCCTTAATAACTATCTTGTTAGGTGCGGGAACTTCAATCTTTATTCCCTTGGGGGCAACATACTCCACAGGGTTTGAATATCCTACGGAAACGACAAGCTTTTCACCCTGCATAGCGGCTCTGTAACCTATACCGACTATCTCGAGCTCTTTGGAAAAACCTACGGTTACTCCCTTTATCATATTTCTGATAAGCGCAGCGTAAGTACCTCTTAAGGCTGTAAGCTGCTTCTTGTCGGAAGCTCTTTTCATTGTATTTTCATTTTCAGTAACATCTATATGGCCTTCCTTAATATCAAGATTAACGGAAGGGAGCATACTTAGGAAAAGTTCCCCGTTCTTGCCTTTTACTGTTACTACATTGTTTTCAAAGGTTATCTGCACATCCTTAGGCACTATAACCGGTTTGTCTGCAACTCTTGATTTTGGCATCTGCAGTCACCCTCCTTACCATACATAACAGAGTAGTTCTCCACCGACGCCTATTTCTCTGGCTTGCTTATCGGTAAGAACACCCTTTGATGTTGAAACGATGGCTATACCCATTCCGCCTTTAACCAAAGGTATTTCCTCTGACTTAACGTATATTCTTCTACCTGTCTTGGAGACTCTTACTATTCCTGTAATTACCTTCTGGGTATTTCTTCTGTCACCTTTGTACTTCATAGTTACTTTTAATACTCCCTGTTTGCCGTCTTCAATCACCTTGTAATCTGAAATATACCCTTCAAGTTTCAATATGTCGAGAATGGCTTTCTTTAAATTTGAAGCAGGGATTTCAACCGATTCTTTTTCAACCGAATTGGCATTTCTTATTCTTGTAAGCATATCTGCTATTGGATCACTCCACATCGTTGCTTCCCTCCTTACCAGCTTGCTTTTTTAACTCCTGGAAGTTTTCCCTCCAGGGCCATCTTTCTGAAGCACACTCTGCAAAGTCCAAATTCTTTATAAACTGATCTTGGTCTTCCACAGACTAAGCATCTTGTGTATTCTCTAGTCTTAAACTTAGGTTCTGTTTTCATTCTTTCAATTAAGCCTTTTCGTGCCATTTATCAATCCCTCCATTCAGTTCTTCTTAAATGGGAAGCCAACAAATTCCAGAAGTTTCTTAGCTTCTACATCAGTCTTGGCTGTGGTTACTATAGTTATATCCATACCCTGAACCCTTTTTGCCTGATCAGGTCTGATTTCAGGAAACACTATCTGTTCTGTCAAACCGAAAGTATAGTTGCCTCTTCCGTCAAACGAATTAACAGGTAAACCCCTGAAGTCTCTCAACTTAGGAAGAACTATGTTTACAAGTTTGTATAAAAAGTTATACATGGTTGCTCCTCTGAGAGTTACCTTGGCACCTATGGGCATACCTTCCCTGAGCTTGAAGTTGGATATGCTTTTCTTTGCCTTGGTTATAACAGGTTTCTGTCCGACTATGGCAGCAAGTTCATTGGCATGTTTCTCAAGAACTTCATAGTTTCTTGATCCTTCACTTACTCCCATGTTAACAACTATTTTAACTATCTTAGGAACTTCATGAGGATTTGTATAGTTAAATTCTTTCTTTAAAGCGGCAACAGCTTCACTGTTGTACTTTTCCTTTAATGGTATAAATTCAGCCATTTCTATTCCTCCCGACTTATACTCTATCAATTATCTCGCCACATTTTTTACAGTAACGAGCTTTTTTGTTGTCATCCAATAGTTTGTATCCAATTCTCGTGGGTTTTCCACAGCTTGAGCAAACTACCATTACTTTGCAGGCATATAATGGGGATGGCTGTTCAATGATTCCGCCTTCTTTCATCTGCTGGTTAGGCTTCTGATGTTTCTTAACAACATTGACATTCTCTACAATTACTTTGCTGTACTTATTTATTACCTTCAGAACTTTTCCCTTTTTTCCTTTATCTTTTCCTGATATTATCTGAACTAAATCATCTTTTTTTATGTTCATGCCTGTCACCTCAATCACCATACTTCCGCTGCTAAGGAAGCAATCTTGGCATAACCCTTTTCTCTTACTTCCCTTGCGATAGGTCCAAAGACTCTTGTACCTAACGGAAGATTCTGTTTATCGATCAATACTGCAGCATTATCATCAAACCTGATATATGTGCCGTCTTTTCTGCCAATCTCTTTGTGTGTCCTAACAACGATGGCCTTGACTATCTGTCCTTTCTTTATGTCTGTGTGGGGAATGGCTTCCCTTACTGAACAGACCACAACATCACCGATTGTACCGGTAGATTTGTGAAAACCGCCAAGAACTTTAATTACCTTTATTACCTTTGCTCCTGAATTATCGGCTACTCTGAGATACGATTCAAGCTGTATCATTTCTCTTCACCCCCAAGTATTTGTTCCACAGTCTCGGGTGTCTCATTTGATTTGAAAATATTTTCTTCAACGATCTTGTTGACTACCCATTTTTTTGTTTTGGATATGGGCTTTGATTCAATTATTTCTACTACATCCCCTACCTTGCAAACATTGTTCTCATCATGGGCATGGTATTTTTTTGTTTTTTCGCCTATCTTGTTGTAGACAGGGTGCTTAAATCTGCTTTTTACTTCAACTGTAACTGTTTTATCCATTTTATCGCTTAAGACCTTTCCCACTAAAACCTTTTTCGGCATACTCCTACCTCCTTATACCCAGTTCTCTTTCTCTGAGTATAGTCTTGATCCTTGCTATGTCTCTCTTCACCTGTTTGATGGTAGCAGTGTTCTTCAACTGTCCCATTTCAAGCTGAAATCTAAGATCAAACAGTTTCTTCTTTGTTTCCTCAAATTTCAGATTAAGTTCCTGCTCTGTCAAAGTCTTGAATTCTGCAGTATTCATTACTGTTCACCCCCTATTTGATACCTGGGAACTATCTTGGTCTTTATGGGAAGTTTGCTTGCAGCATACTGCAATGCTTCTTTAGCAGTGGCTTCATCTATTCCGCCAATTTCAAACATTACTCTTCCCGGCTTTACCACTGCTGCCCAGCCTTCGATGTCACCTTTACCGACTCCCTGTCTTGTTCCTATACCTTTGGTTGTATAAGACTTATCCGGGAATACCCTCATCCAAACTTTACCTGTTCTTTTAAGTGTTCTTACCATTGCAAGTCTGCATGCTTCTATCTGTTGGGAAGTAATCCAGGCCGGCTCAAGTGCCTTAAGCCCCCATTCGCCGAAATCAACCTGAAAAGCCCCTTTGGTTTCGCCGCACATTCTGCCGCGCTGAACTTTTCTATATTTAACTCTCTTAGGCATTAACATTTTCTAGCTACCTCCCTATATTATATCTGGACATCGCCTTTATATATCCATACTTTTACACCGATGGTACCATACTTGGTGTGAGCATCAACTATTGAGTAGTCGATATCGGATTTAAGAGACTGTAGAGGCAATCTTCCTTCCATATACCATTCGGTTCTTGCTATTTCAGCGCCGCCCAATCTTCCGGAAACCATTATTTTGATTCCTTTAGCTCCTCTTTTCATGGAGTTGGTAATGGCTCTTTTCATGGCAACCTTATGGGATACTCTTCGGAGGATCTGTTCCTTTATGTCATCAGCTACAAGCTGAGCATTAAGCGAAGGATTCTTTACTTCCTCAACATACACCTTTACTGTTCTGTCATTAATAATAGTTTTTATCTTTTCTCTGAGCGAGGCGATCTCCTCACCTTTCTTACCTATTATTATTCCGACTCTGGAAGCATGAATAGTTATCTTGACAAGGGTGTCGCTAGGTCTTTCGATATCTATATCTGCTATCCCCGAGGCTTTATAAAGATTCTTTATATACTCTCTGATTTTTTTATCTTCATGGAGATATTCTTTATAATTCTTTTCGTTAAACCATACTGATTTCCAAGGCTTAGAAACTCCAACTCTAAAACCTAACGGATTAACTTTTGAACCCACGGATTATTCACCTCTCTTATTTAGCATTTTTATCTTTAACCGTTAAGGTAACGTGACACATTCTTTTCTGCTGAATATCTCCGCTTCCTCTTGATCTTGCCCAAAGCCTTTTCATTCTGGGACCCTCGTTGACCATTATCTCTGAAACATAAAGGTTGTCTGATTTGAGTCCAAGATTGTTTTCTGCGTTAGCAATTGCCGACATAAGAAGCTTGTAAATAAATCTTGAGGATTTCTTGGGACTGAACATAAGAGTCTGTAATGCCTGACCCACATCTTTTCCTCTTACTCCATTTGCTGCGGCTCTTGCTTTAGTAGCTGACATTCTAAGAAACTTAGCTGTCGCAGATGCCTGGACTTTAGGCTGAGTAGCTTCCTGTTCTTTCCTGAGTCTATGATAAACGGATTTCTTTACTCTTTTTCCATCCTGTACTCTACTTACCAAAGCCATAATTTACTCCCTCCTCATTTCACTTTTCCCTTAGTAGCTGAGGCAGCCTTTTTGTCTGGATGCCCTCCAAATCTCCTAGTAGGGGAAAATTCACCTAATTTGTGTCCAATCATCTGTTCTGATATATATACCGGTATATGCTTCATGCCATTATGAACGGCTATTGTATGACCTACCATTTCAGGAATGATCATTGAGGCTCTTGACCAAGTTTTTACAACTTTCTTCTCACCCTTGCTGTTCATTTCTCTTATCTTTTTCAACAGGCTCGGGTGTACATATGGACCTTTCTTTAATGATCTGCTCACTTATAGACACCCCCCTCTATTTATTCTCGTTTCTTCTTCTTACTATTAATCTGTCTGTTCTCCTCTTGCCTCTTCTGGTCTTGTAACCCTTAGCAGGCATACCCCATGGCGACTGAGGAATATGGCCTTTACATTTACCTTCTCCTCCGCCCATCGGATGGTCAACCGGGTTCATGGTCATACCTCTTACGGTTGGTCTGATTCCGAGCCATCTCCTTCTTCCGGCCTTTCCGTGCACTTCGTTCACATGATCTTCATTTCCAATCATGCCTACTGTGGCATAACATGTTTCCCTTACTCTTCTGAGCTCACCTGAAGGCATTTTCAAAAGAGCGTAACCGCTTTCTTTTGCCATAAGCTGTGCATATACTCCGGCCGATCTGGCTATTTTACCGCCTCTGTTCGGTTCAAACTCAATATTGTGAACAAGCGTACCCAACGGAATATTGGCAAGCGGAAGAGCATTTCCAGGCTTTATTTCGGCCTTGGGGCTGCTGAGCAGTTCCTGTCCTACCTTTACACCTTTTGGAGCAAGTATGTATCTCTTTTCGCCGTCAGTATAGACTAAAAGAGCTATTCTTGCGCTTCTGTTAGGATCGTACTCTATCGAGGCTATTTTACACGGAATATCGTATTTGTCTCTTTTGAAATCTATGATTCTGTATCTTCTCTTGTGGCCACCGCCCTGATGTCTTACAGTTATTCTGCCGTGATGGTTCCTTCCTCCATTCGATTTTAAAGGAGCAAGCAGCGACTTTTCCGGTTTATCTGTTGTAATTTCTGCAAAGTCGTTGATGATCATAAATCTTCGTGAAGGAGTTGTCGGTTTAAATTTTTTAAGACCCATTATTTATCACCTCTTAAACGTTGCCTTGCAATTCTTTTATTACATATCCTTGGGCAAGCGTAACTATAGCTTTCTTCCATCCTCTTGTATATCCTTCAAATCTTCCCATTTTCTTAGGTTTTGATTTAACGTTCATTATGTTGACTTTTTCCACTTTCACATTAAAAAGCTTCTCAATGGCAGTTTTAACTTCTGTTTTAGTTGCATCTTTTGCCACTTCGAAAGTGTACTTGCTTTCACTTATCAGCTGGTAACTTTTTTCGGTGAGGATTGGCTTGAGTACGATATCGTAATTGAGTTTATTATTTTCCATTGTCCAGCACCTCCTCAATCTTTTTTACTAATTCCTTCGTAAGTACGATCTTTTCATTGTTGATAAGATCAAAAACGTTCAATCCGTCAATATTCATCTTGCCCTGGTTAGGGTTGTCCGCTATAATGACCTTTACCTTAGGAATATTATTGGCAGAAAGCTTTACGTTATGGTACTCCTCATTTTTGAAAGGAAGAACAAAAAGCACTTTCTTTCCGGTAAGGCTTATCTTCTCAATAACTTCCTTCATCTGCTTGGTTCTTGGGGTATCAAACTTTATATCGTCAATGACAACAATATTGTTTTCCCTTAGTCTTACACTCAGTGCTGACTTAAGAGCAAGCTTCTTCATCTTTTTGTTTAAAGACTTATCGTAGTCTCTCGGTTTTGGTCCGAAGGTAACACCGCCATGTCTCCATATAGGTGATCTGGATGATCCTGCTCTTGCTCTACCTGTATGTTTCTGCGCCCAAGGCTTTCGTCCGCCTCCGGCTACTTCTGCTCGAGTCAATGTTGAAGCTGTACCTGACCTTGCATTCGAAAGCTGCATATCAACGTATCTGTACATAACGTCCATATTCGGCTCGATATTGAATACAGTGTCTTTCAACTCAATGGCTCCAACAACTTGCCCATTACTGTTGATTACATCAACTTTTGCCATTTTGTTCTCCTCCTATACACGTTTTCGGGCGTATAATTATTTCTTCACTGCATCCTTAATTATTACTAAACCGCCCCTCGCTCCTGGAACTCCACCTTTTATTGCAATAAGGTTGTTTTCTGCGTCTATTTTTACGACTTGAGAGTTTTGTATTGTGACTCTTTCATTTCCATACTGCCCAAACATCTTCTTGCCTTTGAAAACCTCAGCAGGATAAGTATGCTGACCGGTTGAACCGCCTTCCCTATGGAATTTGGAACCGTGAGAAGCTTCTCCTCCGCTGAAATTCCACATTTTCATTCCTCCGGAATAGCCGCGGCCTTTTGACCAGCCGGTTACATCAATTATATCGCCTTCCTGGAATACGGAAACATCAACAATCTGACCGACCTGATAGCTGTCTACATCATCTGTTCTGAACTCTCTTAACTTTCTCATCGGTTTGATATTAGCCTTTTTAAAATGACCAAGCTGAGGCTTGGTAAGTTTCCTTTCCGCAACCTCTTCAAAAGCTAACTGTATTGAATTGTAACCGTCAGTTTCTACGGTTTTTTTCTGTGAAACCACACAGGGTCCAGCTTTTATAACTGTGACCGGGATAGCTTTTCCATCTTTGTAAATTCTTGTCATAGCTACCTTTTTACCTATTATACCTTTCATGTTTTACACCTCCAGAGCCCGATCTGTTTTATGCTTTTATATCTACTGCTACTCCTGACGGAATATTTACTTTTAATAAGTTGGTTACTGTTTCACTTGAGGCATCATAAATGTATATAACTCTTTTATGAACTCTCTTTTCAAACTGCTCCATTGAATAGGAATACTTATGGGGTGATCTCACAACAGAGTATACCGATCTTTCAACGGGAAGCGGTATCGGACCTGAAACTTTCGCATTGGCCTCTTTTACTGCTTCTATTATCTTTTTGGCTGATTCGTCCAACAAACGGGAGTCATATGCTTTAAGCTTTATTTTTATAAACTTTTTGCCCATTTCTGCTTTTTCCCTCCTTAAAAATCCGAACAATAGGGGGAGCATAACCGCTCCCCGGCTGTCCTCGAATTATTTTAACTTTCAACTGTTGCAGTTACGTTGTATTACTCTATAATTTCTGTTACAACTCCTGAACCAATTGTTCTTCCGCCTTCCCTTATAGCAAATCTCATATTATTTTCAATTGCTATAGGATGGATGAGTTCTATTGTCATTATTATGTTATCTCCGGGCATAACCATTTCTGCTCCGCCGTCAAAAGCAACCAACGAACCGGTTATATCGGCTGTTCTCACGTAGAACTGAGGTCTGTATCCTACGGTAAATGCGGTGTGCCTTCCGCCTTCTTCTTTCTTAAGAACGTAAACCTGAGCCCTAAACTTTTTGTGCGGATGAATTGAACCCGGCTTTGCAAGAACCTGTCCTCTTTCTACATCATCCTTGTCTACACCTCTGAGAAGACATCCTACGTTGTCTCCTGCCATACCTGAATCAAGTTCTTTTCTGAACATTTCAACACCGGTACATACTGACTTTTTATTTTCTTCTTTTATACCTATTATTTCGACTTCTTCTCCAACCTTAATGGTTCCTCTTTCAATTCTTCCGGTAACAACTGTTCCTCTTCCGGTTATGGTGAATACATCTTCGATTGCCATAAGGAATGCCTGGTCTGCAAGTCTCTTAGGCTCTGGGAAGTAGTTGTCAACCGCATCCATAAGCTCATAAATCTTCTTTACCCACGGATCATCCTGTGAGTTAGCATTAAGAGCGTTGAGAGCGGATCCTCTTATAACAGGAAGCGTGTCGCCTGGGAACTGCTGGGAAGAAAGAAGGTCTCTGACTTCCATTTCTACGAGATCAACGAGTTCAGGATCATCGACGGCGTCAACTTTATTTACAAAAACAACTATTGCAGGAACGTTAACCTGTCTTGCCAAAAGAACGTGTTCTCTTGTCTGGGGCATAACACCGTCGGTAGCGGCAACAACGAGAATTGCACCGTCCATCTGGGCTGCTCCGGTAATCATGTTCTTTATGTAGTCAGCGTGACCTGGACAGTCAATATGTGCATAGTGTCTATTGTCTGTCTGGTATTCAACGTGGGAAACACTTATTGTAATACCTCTTGCTTTTTCCTCAGGAGCCTTATCGATCTGATCGAATGGGGTGAAATCTGCAAATCCTTTCAAAGAAAGAGATTTGGTAATAGCGGCTGTCAAAGTTGTCTTTCCGTGGTCAATGTGTCCTATGGTTCCTATGTTCATATGGGGTTTATTTCTGAGATACTTTTCCTTTGCCATTAGGATTCCCTCCTTGTTTTTAAAGAAATTATATTTATAATAGATAAACCATTTATTTGGTTATAAGCTTTTCTGCCACTGAAGCAGGTACTTCATCGTAATGCGAGAACTGTATCGTGTTTGTGGCTCTTCCCTGAGACAATGATCTCATAGCTGTTGCATATCCGAAAAGTTCTGAGAAAGGTACAATAGCTTGAATTATCCTAGTAGTTGTATTACCCACATTATCAAAACCTTCTATTCTTCCTCTTCTGGAATTGAGATCGGCAATTATGTCACCCATGTACTCTTCAGGAGTGGTAACGTCTACTTTCATTATCGGTTCAAGCAGAACAGGCTTCGCCCTTTTTGCAGCATCTTTGAATGCCATGGATCCTGCAATTTTAAAAGCCATTTCTGAAGAGTCGACATCATGATAAGAACCGTCATAAACAGTTGCTCTTACCCCTACCATAGGATAGCCTGCCACTATACCGCCCTGCATTGCTTCACGTATTCCTTCTCCGATAGCCGGTATATACTCTTTGGGAATAGTACCGCCAACAACTTTATCCACAAACTCGTATGTCTTTTCACTGTTTGCCGGAAGGGGTTCAATCTTTATCTTACAATGACCGTACTGTCCCTTTCCTCCTGACTGCCTTATATACTTTCCTTCTGCATCTGCTCCGACTTTTATGGTTTCTCTGTAGGCAACCTGAGGCTTTCCGACTCTTACAGTTACTTTATGTTCTCTTTTTATTCTGTCAACAATTATATCAAGATGTAGTTCGCCCATACCATGCAGTATAGTTTCACCGGTATCGTGATCTACATTTACCCTGAGACTCGGATCTTCGTCAAGAAGAGCCTGAAGTGCTTTGGTAAGTTTCTGCTCGTCATCTTTGGTTTCAGGTTCGATAGAAACGGATATAACAGGTTCCGGAAATTCAAGCTTTTCAAGAATAAGATCAGAACCTTCCTGAGCTATGGTTTCTCCGGTAGTTGTATCCTTAAGACCTATTATACCGACTATATCACCGGTAGTAATATAGTCAACCTCTTCCCTCTGGTCTGCGTGCAGGAACATAAGCCTGGATATTCTTTCCTTTACGCCTTTGGTTGTATTGAGAACATAGTTTCCTTTTTCAAGCTTGCCTGAGTAAACTCTCGCAAAAGTAAGCTTTCCTACATACGGATCAACCATTATCTTGAATGCCATAGCAATAAAAGGACCATTTTCATCAGGATGTATGTCCTGTACAAACTCTTTTGTCCTGGCATCAAAGGCTTTTACGGGAGGAAGATCCAACGGAGACGGCAAATAGTCGATTACTCCGTCAAGAATAGGCTGAATTCCTTTGTTTCTGAATGACGAACCACAGTATACAGGAACTAGGCTGTTAGCTATGGTTCCTTTTCTTATGGCTTGTTTTATCTTATCTGTAGGAATTTCTTCGCCGGAAATATAAAGATCCATTATTTCCTCATCAAACTCAGAAACAGCAGAAATAAGATCTTCACGTTTTTCCTCGCAAATCTTTACCAGATCCTGAGGAATTTCTTCCTCATGCATCTGTGTGCCGTCCTCGTTATCCCAGTAGATTGCCTTCATCTTAAGGAGATCAACTACACCTCTGAAAGATGCTTCGGCTCCTATCGGAACTTGAACAGCAACAGGATTAGCTCCCAGTTTAACCTTCATAGTATTGATGGCGTTGAAGAAATCTGCTCCTATTTTGTCCATTTTGTTCATGTATGCGAGACGGGGAACCTGGTACTTGTCAGCCTGTCTCCAGACTGTCTCGGACTGCGGTTCAACCCCTACCTGAGCATCAAAAACTGCGACCGCTCCGTCAAGTACTCTAAGCGACCTTTCAACTTCTATAGTAAAATCCACGTGACCTGGTGTATCAATTAAATTAATCCTAAAACCTTTCCAAAAACATGTGGTAGCCGCAGAGGTAATGGTAATTCCTCTTTCTTTCTCTTGTTCCATCCAGTCAAGAGTAGTATTTCCTTCGTCAACATTACCTATCTTATGTTTACGGCCGGTATAAAATATTACTCTTTCAGACGTAGTCGTCTTACCGGCATCAATGTGGGCTATTATCCCAATGTTTCTAAGGTTTTGCAGGGCGAACTTCCTCTCTTTCAAAACAACCGCCTCCTATTACCACTTATAGTGAGCGAAGGCCTTATTGGCTTCAGCCATCTTATGCACATCGTCTCTTTTCTTAACTGCTGAGCCAGTATTATTATAAGCATCCAATAATTCCTGAGACAACTTCTCAATCATAGGTTTCCCGTGTCTTGATCTGGCTGAATTAACAACCCATCTCAAAGCCAAAGCTACTGATTTTTCTTCAGGAACTTCAAACGGTACCTGATACGTTGCTCCTCCGATTCTTCTTGGCCTTACTTCTATTAATGGCTTAACGTTTTCTATAGCTTTTCTGAATGCAACTATTGCTTCTTCACCAGTTTTCTGCTTCAATACATCTATCGCGCCATACACAATGGACTCAGCCTTAGCCTTTCTTCCACTCTGCATTATTTTATTGACAAGCTTTGTAACAAGGACATCTCCAAATATAGGATCGGGAGCTACAACTCTTTTTTCCGCTCTTCTCCTTCTCATTTATCCAATACCTCCTTATTTCTTAGGTGTTGCTTTAGCTTTGTTTTCTTTTGGCTTCTTTGCTCCGTATCTGCTTCTGCTCTGTTTTCTGTTTTCTACTCCAGCAGCGTCGAGAGTTCCTCTGATAATTTTATATCTGACACCGGGTAAATCTTTAACCCTTCCGCCTCTTATAAGAACATTGGAGTGTTCCTGGAGGTTATGCCCTTCACCCGGAATATATGAAGTAACTTCTATTCCATTTGAAAGTCTTACCCTTGCAATTTTTCTTAACGCTGAGTTCGGTTTCTTAGGGGTCATGGTCGAAACCCTTACACAAACTCCTCGCTTCTGCGGATTGTGCTGAAGCGCAGGCGCTTTTGATTTGTAGACTACCTTCTCTCTACCAAATCGAATCAATTGATTAATCGTCGGCATCTGTATTTATGCCCTCCTTTCTATAATTTTTCGTAAAAATACCATGTTCTATTTTACCTCATACTTAATTAATTATATGTTAAAATGTCATAACAAGTTTTGCAGATACAATAATGATGATCGCACACCAGCAAGTTCATCAAAAATCATAGCCTGTTTTAAGTTTTGTAACTTTTTCTTTCGGTATTTTTTTCATAAAATCATTTTCGCTTTTCACAAAAACAAAACTATTCTTCAAATAAGGATTTGTTACTCCTGTACTCTGATTTAAGAGGTACAGTTCATCTTTCGCCCTGGTAACGGCAACATAAAAAAGCCTTTCCTCTTCGTCAAGCTTCATTTCCTTAATGGCCATAGCATTAGGAAGATCTCCGGGATTGACAGATATAAGTATGACAACCTTCCATTCCAGACCCTTGGCTCCATGTATGGTACTCATGGTTATCTTGTTTTCTTTATCTTCCTGTGAAGGAGCAATCACCTGTACATTTTCGCTCAAAACCATCTCTTCCAGAAATCTCGAAATATTGTCATATCTTCCTGCAATATCTATAAATCTTTCGACATCTGAATTTCTCGAACGGTAATCCGGAAAAGAAAGCTTTGAATACTCCTGGTAAAAAGTATTATATATATACTCTAAAACCTTTGAAGGATTTTGTTCCGACATAGAAATCAACGTGGAAAATATCTTCAGTGCGTCTTTATTTTTTTTTATGGATGAATCTTTCAATGATGTTTCAAAATCGCTTCCGTTAAGAAGTCCAGAACCAATTTCTTCATATATTCTGATTGCTGTCTTGGTTCCCAGACCTGAAAAAAGCTTAAGGGCCCTGCTCCATGAAATTTTGTCAAGAGGATTCTGAAGAACCTTTACAAAAGACAGCATATCTTTTATGTGCGCCGTCTCTATGAACTTTCTTCCGGAAAGAAGTCTGTACGGAAGTCTTTTGGAATCCATCTTCTGCTGTAAAACCATAGAAAGGGAGTGCGTTCTGTAAAGTACGGCTATATCTTTGTATTCAAGACCTTCATCAATTTTATCTGCAATTATCTTACATACGACCTCACTTTGTTCTGAATCGTCAAAGGTCTCTATCATAAATGGAAGAACTCCGGTTTTTCTTACGGACTCAAGTTTTTTTGGAATAGCCTTTCCAGGAAGCATCGTGTTGATCAGCTGAACTATTTCCGGAACGCTCCTGTAGTTTTTTTGAATTTTGAAAAGCTTGGTCCCTTTGATTTCCATGAACTCCTGTATGTTTTCAAATCTCGCCCCGCGGAAGGAATAAATACTTTGGGCATCGTCTCCCACAGCAATAAGATTTTTATGTACACTTGACAGGGCACGTACTATTTCAAGCTGAATCTTACTGGTATCCTGAAACTCATCAACCAGAACATACCTAAACTGTGAGGATACCTTCTCAAGTATATTCGGATTAGTCGAAAGAAGATGTCCGGTATTTACCAGAATATCGTCATAGTCCATTGAATTCATATCTTTTTTCATTTGGGCATACTTCATCCATACTTTTTCTATGTCACCTTCAAACTCCATAAGATATGGAGCAATGTCCCCAAGGGCCTCACGAACTGACTTCACCGTATTACATGCATAACTTATTATTTTACTTATAACAGATTCTTTTGGAAGCTCTTTGTCCAAAGAATACTCACTTCTATACTCGTTCCTTGCTATCTTCAGAAGATCATCGGCATCTTCTGAATCAAGGATGGAGTAACTGTTTGCATATCCCAGAATATTGGCATACTTTCTAAGTATAAGATTGCAGACATGATGAAAGGTTCCTGCAACTAGCTGCGAGGTATCCTTTTCAGTTACTTTTTTAACTCTTTCTATCATCTGTTTCGCTGCAGCACGCGTAAATGTAACTAAAAGTATATTTTCTGCTCTGACATGGTTATCCAGAAGATATGCTATCTTATAGGTTATCACTCTGGTCTTTCCAGAACCCGGCCCGGCAATTATAAGAGTATTTCCTTCGGATTTTGTTACTGCTTCAAGCTGTTCCTGATCAAGCCCGTCCTTTATAAACTCTGACAGATTTCTTTTCAGAGTAAATGTTTCAGTCTCCTTTTCCATCTTTCACCTAAAAAATCTTCTTACCAAGCATAGAGCTGAGATCCTTAAGTTGGGCGCTCCTGCTCGGATGCCTTAGTTTTCGCAGTGCCTTGACCTCAATCTGTCTTATTCTCTCTCTAGTAACGTTGAAGAACTGTCCTACCTCCTCAAGAGTCTTTACTTTACCGTCAAAAAGCCCATATCTCATCTTAAGCACGGTTGCTTCCTTTGGTTGAAGAGTGTCAAGTATCTTTTCTATCTCTTCTCTTATTATCATTTTAACTGCGGCTTCTTCAGGATGATCAACAGCATCATCCGCGAGAAAATCTCCCAGAGTGGAGTCGTCTTCATCAGAACCAGTTATCGGAGAGTCTGCGGAAATGGTCTCTCGTGCTGCAAGAAGTATCTCGCTTATCTTGTCAACAGGTTTATCCATGAGCTTTGAAAGATCCTGTACCGTTGGATATTCACCATTTTCCTGTAGAAACTCCCTTATAACTTTGTTCAGCCTGTTAATGGTTTCAACCATATGAACGGGTATTCTGATTGTCCTTGCCTGATCAGCTATAGCTCTTGTTATAGCTTGTCTTATCCACCAAGTAGCGTAGGTGGAAAATTTAAAACCTTTTTTCCAGTCAAATTTATTTACGGCTTTTATAAGGCCTATATTTCCTTCCTGAATTAAATCCAGAAAACTTAAGCCTCTGCCAACATATCTTTTGGCAATGCTTATGACAAGCCTCAAATTGGTTTTTATCAGTTCATCTCGCGATCTTTTATCTCCGGCCTGAGCCCTCTGTGCCAGTTGTCTTTCTCTTCTTGGTGTAAGCAAACCTATTTTGCTTATTTCCTTCAAATATATTTTTATCGGATCATTAAGCGATATATTATCATACATCTGCATTTCGCCGTCACCAAGTATATCTAGCACTTCATACTCCTCAGCGGCCGGTTCAGCGAACTCATCTTCGGAAAGGAGAAAATTATCATCACCCATAATATCTTCTGTTTCTCCGTCCAAGCTTGAATCAATTATCTCTATATCAAACTTCTGCAGTTCTGTATATATTTTTTCAAGATAATCGGCATCTATCATCTCCGAGTCTTCCGGAATACACTTATCTATATCTTCATAAGTAAGCTTATTGCTGTTTTTCTTTGCCAAATCCCTTAACTCTTTTATAATTGCTTCTATAGTTTTTTGCGGTTTCTGATTCTTGTTTTTGAGCTTTATCTTGTCATCCTCAAGGATCTCAAGATCTCCAAGCTCCTGTATAGTATCAGCTACCTCAAGATTCAGATCGTTTGCCATAACCATCTTATTTACCTCCAAGACTTTTCTGTTTTGAAATGCAGTTTATTATCTCCAAAGCTATTTTAGCCCGTTCCTCCTCATCAACTGTACCCTTAAGTTTATTTTTAAGACTATCAATATGTTTCTGAAAGGTTTTCCTTTCAAAAGTCATTTTTAATGCGTCATATATTTTTCCGGGTTCAAAAAAACTATCGATAAGATAGATCTGAGAGATCATCTCACATAACTGTACGGAACCGTTTTCAAGTATCTGTGTAATATTTTTGCCTTCATTTACGAACCTTAAAAACTCTTTGGCGGGTCCTTCATCAATAGCCCCACTGTCAAGCTCATTAAGTTTTTCCTTGTAATCATCGTATTTCAGCCACAGATAGATAATAGACCTGTCAAAATCATATCTTATTTCTTTTTCGAGATTTTGATGTTTTTGTTGATTTTGTATTATTGAATCTGCTTTAAAATTCAAAGTCTGAATCTTTGACTTGATTATTTCCTCTATTATTTCGTCGCGCTTTTTTGTTATCTGGGCAATAGTGCTGATAAAAGTGTCAAGTATCTCAAACCGTTTGGATTCTGTAAACTTTTTGTACCACACGGACATTTCCTTTAAATACTCTTCTAGTCCAAAATCATTTTGTATATCGTATCTTGAAACATATGCATGCGGTATATATTCATGGAACTTATAAGATTTCTTAAGAAGTTCGGCTATGTACTTGGTCTGATTGGCGCGCACCAGCTCATCGGGATCTTTTTCATCGTATTTAGCTACAGCAATCTGAAAACCTTTAGCACAAAGATTATCTATAGAAGATAGTGTAGCTTTGCGTCCAGCCTCATCAGAATCGAACATTGTAATGATTTTGTTCGTGGATTTCATTAACTCAAAGGCATGCTCCTTGGTCAGAACCGAACCAAGAACTGCTGAAACATTTTTAAATCCTGCCCTATACATTGAAATTGCATCAAAATATCCTTCTACTATTATTGCAAAGTCATTTTGCTTTATGTAATTTTTAGTTTTATGATAAAGATAAAGTATCTTTCCCTTTTTAAAGTACTGAGTTTCCGGAGTATTCAGATATTTGGGCGATGAGCCGTCTATGCTACGAGCTGAAAATCCTGAAAGATCTCCATTATTGTCTCTTATCGGTATTATCAGCCTGTTACTGAAAAACTCACGGTTTTGATTATACAGTCCGTTTCTGATTGCAAGTTCAACTTTAAAGTCACTTTTACTAATTACCTGCATCACTTCTTTACCGGTTGAAAAACCCAGTTCAAACTCTTTAGCCGCCTGTCTATCAATACTCCTGTTTTTGAGGTATTTCCATATTTCAGAGCTGTCCGGAAGGTTCATAAGAGTGTCATTATAAGCAACGGCTACCTCTCGGTTAAGTCTTAGCTCTGGTATTTCGGGTCTTTCTTCTAGTTCAATCGGTATTCCGCTTCGTGTTGCCAGTTTTTTCAAGGCCTGCACATAACTTATCTTTTCATACTCTTTGACAAAATTTATTGCATCACCGTGTGCACCGCAGCCGAAACAGTGATATGTGTTAGTTTCTGTAAAAACATAGAAAGAAGGTGTGTCTTCCGGATGGAACGGACACAATGCCGAATAATTCTTACCTGCTTTCTTTACCGATATATATGAACTTATTACATCAACTATGCTTAATGAGTCCTTTATTTTCTGAACCGTTTCTTTAAGTTGATCGTAATTGTTCATTTCTATACCTCTTTGAAAAAAAGAACGGCGTTCGAATGCCGTTCTTTTAATTTTATTTCTGATGCTACAAAAAATACTATCTCTTGGAGAACTGTGGGCGTTTCCTTGCTTTTCTTAATCCGTACTTCTTTCTTTCGACTGCTCTTGAATCTCTGGTAAGCATTCCTCTTACCTTAAGAACAGGTCTTGTACTTTCGTCAAGTTCAAGAAGCGCTCTTGCAACTCCGAGTCTTACTGCTCCTGACTGACCGTTAAGTCCGCCACCTTCAACTATTATGTATACATCGAACTTATTTTCATTCTGGGTAACTGTAAGAGGTTCAAAAGCATGTCTGGTCCATATTTTATTGTTATTAAAATATGCAACCGGATCATCGTACTCTTTACCGTTTATAGTAAATTTGCCGGTTCCCGGTCTGAGATGAACCCTGGCAATTGATGTTTTTCTTCTGCCTGTACCGTAATAATCCAACAATTCAGCCATTACAATCTCCTCCTGTTTTATAGTTCTATCTTTTCTGGTTTCTGTGCTTCGTGCGGATGACTAGAACCAGCATATATCTTAAGCTTTTTAATCATATGCTTGGAAAGTATGCTTTTTGGCATCATACCCTTTATAGCCATTTCAAGAACTCTCTCGGGCTTTTTATCAAAAACCTCTGTGATTTTTGAAACCCTAAGTCCTCCCGGAAAGCCTGTATGCCTATAATATACCTTCTGAGTCATTTTCCTTCCGCTTACACATATTTTTTCTGCATTTACTATTACTACAAAATCACCTGTATCAATATGCGGAGTATATGTAGGCTTATTTTTTCCCTGTAAAATTTTTGAAACCTGAGAAGCCAATCTTCCCAGAGTTTTACCCTGAGCATCCACGAGGTACCATTTCCTTTTAACCTCTGCCGGCTTAGCCATGTAAGTCTTCTGTGTCATTATAGAAGCCATTATTTGCTTCCTCCTTTCAAGTCTTTATTATTAAAAATCTTTTTTATTCTTGAATATGCTATGTCTCCGATAAAAGAGTTCGCCAGGAACTTTATTAAGTTAAAACCTATTATGGTAAGAATCAGCCCGGAAGTTCCAACACCGAGAGCAGATCCCGCATCTGCAAAACTCATGCCTGTATATAACGGAAGAAATAACAAATTCATTGTAAGCATTACTAAACTTGCAGCCAAACTGGATAACGAATATCCAATATACTTAGCGGTCTTGGTCTTAAGCAATGACAGGATAGAAACAAAAACTAGCCCGGCTGCGGTATTCATAAGCATTCCTATCGGGCCGCCCGCTCCCTGGTGAATTAAGGTAAAAAGAAGATCTTTAATCAAAAGGGAAAACAGAGCTGGAATCCATCCAAAAGCCTGAACCATAACAACTACAAGCGATATGCTCGGGTCGAACCTGAGAAAAGCAGCAAACGGAAATATTGGAAACTCTATGAAAGTCAACAAAAAAGCCAGTGCTCCTATTATACCTGATACAGCCAACCTTTTTGAATTCATAAGTCACCTTCCATAGGCTGACTTACTGTGCCTGAGGATATATGCTTACGTACTTTCTGTTGTTCTTTTCTTCAAACTTCACCCTGCCGTCAGCAGTGGCAAATATTGTAAAATCTCTGCCTAAACCGACGTTCTTGCCGGGATGAATCTTAGTGCCTCTCTGCCTTATTATTATGCTTCCTGATGTTACCAGCTTTCCTTCTCCGGCTTTTACACCAAGATACTTAGGGTTGCTGTCTCTTCTATTAGCATCGCCTGCCGCACCAGCAAAAAATTGTAGGTTGAGTTTCATTAGCTTGACACCTCCACTTTCATATTCTTTTTATAGTCTGTCTCTATGTTCTTAAAAGCTTCTAACAGGTAACTCTGCAGTTTCAACGAAATAACGTTGTCCGGGTCGAAATCTAACTGTATCGTGTTTTCCATTATTTTATATGATCCTATTTTTTCTTTTTCTATAATTTCACCCACAAACTGCGTCAGAACGCTTACAGCACTGCATACTATATCCTTACCATACGCACCGTAGCCGGCATGACCTTTTATAGTCATTCTTGC
>Ga0116149_1001580_pt1 | contig 27241 bp, 19 predicted proteins | sample AD_UKC057_MetaG_FD_89787 | JGI IMG/M metagenome (GOLD analysis project Ga0116149, IMG submission 89787) | Active sludge microbial communities of municipal wastewater-treating anaerobic digesters from USA - AD_UKC057_MetaG | ecosystem: Engineered > Bioreactor > Anaerobic > Digestate | place: USA...
CTTTGACTTTCGCTTCCATTTCCTCGTCGCTGATGGTGGTGAGTCGTCCGTGGATCTCGTACTGATCCAGGACCCACCTCGCGACGGGATGGACCTTGATCTTGTTGATGCGGTCGGCGCCGGAGAGGCAGAAATACTCATTGACCCAGACGGCGACGCCGTCGGCTCCGCTCTTGTCGGTGATGGCGACCCGCGGGGGCCTGCCCAGGACCTTGGCGGTGTCGAAGATGTTGTAGATGCGCTCGTCCTGCCGCAGCCCGCCGGCGTGGATGCCGGCGCGGGTGGTGTTGAACGCCCGCCCGACGAACGGATAGTGGTCGGGGATGGGCATGCCGATGGAGCGCATGTAGTCGGCCAGTACGGTGATGGCGGTGGTGTCCAGCCCGCACATGTCGCCCTTGAGGGCGATGTACTCCATGACGGCGCCTTCCAGGGGCGGGTTGCCCGTTCGCTCGCCAAAGCCGAACAGCGTGCTGTTGAGGGCGTTGCAGCCGTAGAGCCAGGCGGTGGCGCCGTTGACGTGCACCTTGTGGAAATCGTTGTGGCCGTGCCACTCCAGCCGGTCGCTGGGCACGCCGCACTCGCGGTTGATCTTGTAGATCAGCTTGGGAATCGACCGGGGCAGCTCCACGCCGGGGTAGCTCAGGCCGAAGCCCATCGTGTCGCACAGGCGGATCTTGACGGTCAGGTGCTCGGGGACCTGGCGGCTCATCTCCATGAGGCGGTCGATGAACGGCAGGACGAAGCCGTCGATGTCGGCGCGGGTGATGTCTTCCAGGTGGCAACGCGGGCGCACGCCGGCTTCGAGGGCGGCGTCGACCACGCTGCAATAGCTGTCGAGGGCCTGTTTGCGGTCGAACTTGAGCTTGAGGAAGATATGGTAGTCGCTGCAACTCGTGAGCATGCCCGTCTCGCTCAGGCCGGCTTCCTTGACCAGGCGGAAGTCGCCCTTGACGGCGCGGATCCAGCCGGTGCACTCGGGGAAGCGATGCCCCAGTTCGCGGCAGCGGTCGAGCGTGGCGCGGTCGTTCTTGGTATACAGGAAGAACTCGGTCTGGCGGATGACGCCGTTGGGCCCGCTGAGGCGGCTGAGCAGGTCGTAAATGTGCACCATCTGGTCGATGGTGTACGGCGGGCGGGCCTGCTGTCCGTCGCGGAAGGTCGTGTCGGTGATGACGATGTCCCGCTGCGGAATGGTGCGCGGGTCGAACTCGACGGGTTGGCCGTCGATGATCTCCACGACAGGCGACTCGAAGCGGATCCGCGGGGGCAGGCTGTACTCGAACGTCTGGTCGAGCAGGTTGGGCTCGGCCACCGCCGCCAGCGGGTGGGGTTTGATTTCCTGCGTCATGTGCGTCCTCTTATCTGGAGAAACGATCAGGCCTCGACGCCCTGCTGCTTGCAGACGTCGGCTATGAATTCGATGGCGGAACCGACGGTCTCGACCGACAGGGCCGCTTCCTCTTCCATCTCGATGCCGAACTCTTCCTCGAACATGGCTACCAGTTCGATGGACTGGACGCTCTCGGCGCCCAGGTCGGCGGCGAAGCTGTCCTCGAGCTTGATCTTGTCGGCATCGACCTTGAGGACCCGGGCGGTCACGGCCTTGACTCGTTCTTCGATTGTCGCCACAGCATAGTCTCCTACGGAATGTGCCTCATGTCGAGGCGAGGTTATGTCAACAACTGTTCAGCGCCCGCCGCCGGGCAGGCCCCCGAAGGGCAGGGCCCCGGGCGGTCTTGCGGGTCTACTGGCGGGCCATCATCTTGCGTCCTTTGCGGACGGCCTCGTCGCGCTGCGGGGCGGTCAGGGCGAACACGGCGTCCCACATGTCCTGGTCCGCCTGCGTCCACTGGCACTTGCGCCGGCTCATGGCGGTCTTGGCGGTCTCGTAGAGCTTGCCCTTGCCGAAGCCCTTGCTCACGACGCCCTCGATGAACCAGGCGAAGGAGGGGATGTGCTTGGGCAGGGGTTTCCCGGTGGCCAGCAGCAGGGCCATGGCCCCGACGAACGAGCCGGTGTTCAGGAGCGTGCCGATGGACGTCTTGGTGTGGTCGCCGATGATCGACCCGACCTTGGTCGAGCCGGTGTCGATCGGGGCCTTGCCGTCCAGCACGACCGAGACGCTGGAATAGTCGTTCTTGAGGTCGCTGTTGGTGGTCAGGGCGCCGAGGTTGACCCACTCGCCCACGTAGGCGTGACCGAGGAAGCCGTCATGGTACTTGTTGGAGTAGCCCTGGATGATGGACTCCTCGACCTCGCCGCCGACGCGGCACATCGGGCCGATCGACATGCCCTCGCGGCACTTGGCGCCCAGCAGGATGCACTTGGGCCCGATGTAGCAGGGGCCCTCGATCCGCGTGAACGGGTGGACCTCCACGCCCTGGTCCAGATAGACCGGGCCGTTGGAGGCGTCGATGACGACCATGGGGTGGATCGTGCAGCCGGGGGCGACGTAGACGTCCTTGCGGCTGCCGCGGATCGCGCCGGGCTCCTCGATGCTGCCCTCGATGCCGCTCTTGCCGGTCGCGGCGAAGTCCTTCGTGAGCTGGGCGGGGTTGGCCAGCACCAGGTCCCACGCGTAGTTCCAGACGGGCAGGTCGCGGACCTGGGGACGGAAAGCGGCGCAGGCCGAGGCGAGCAGTTCGGCGATCGAGGCCTTCTTCAGGCGGGCCAGGTCTTCCTTGCGGATCCAGGCGCAGAGAACCTCGCCGTCCTGGGCCGTCAGGACGGTGCTGGGCCCGCCGGTGTCCAGGGCGTCGAGCGCGTCGGCCTTCAGCCGGGCCGAGACCAGCAGCAGGTCGTCGCCGTCGAGCGAGGCGACGTCATTGACGGGCCACTTGCTGCGGGCGCGGGTGGTGGGGACGAGATAGTCGACCACGAAGGCGGCCGTCTGGGCGGGCTTGCAGCGGGCGACGAGCTTTTCGCCCAGACTGCTGATGCCGCAGCGCAGCTCCCAGATGGGTCGGCTGAGCGAAAGCGGGTCGAAGTTGCGGCGCTTGGTCGCGTCGATATCGAGCAGCACCAGTCGCATGGGGTCTCCTCAGGCGGCAAAGGGTAAAAACGGTCGGCCTCGGCCAGGCTCAGTGCTTGGGGGCGCCGGGCTTCATCTGCTGGATCCAGTTGTAGTAGTCGATCATCTTCAGCTCGCCGGAGGCGTCCTTGTCGATAAAGACCGTCGCGCTGGGGTGGAGCTGGAGGGCCGAGGCGGTGATCATGCCGGTGACGGGCCCTTCAATCATGGCGGCGACGGCGGCGGCCTTGTTCTTGCCGTTGGCCACCAGCAGGAGCTTGCGGGCCTCGAGGATGGTGCCCACGCCCATGGTGATGGCGTAGATGGGCACGTCCTCCCGCTTGTCGAAGAAGCGGGCGTTGTCGTCGATGGTCTGCTTGGCCAGCGTCTTGAGGCGGGTGCGGGAGCTGAGCGAGCTGGTGGGCTCGTTGAAGGCGATGTGCCCGTCGGAGCCGATGCCGAGGATCTGGAGGTCGATGCCGCCGCAGTCCAGGATGCGCTGCTCGAACCAGGCGCAGAAGGCCTCGTAGTTGCTGGTCGTCCCGGAGGGAATGTAGATGTGCTGGGCCGGGATGTTCACATGCTTGAAGAAATTCTCGTGCATGAAGTAGTGGTAGCTCTGCGGGTGGGTGACGGGCAGGCCCACGTACTCGTCCAGGTTGAACGTGGTGACCTGGGAGAAGTCCAGCCCTTCCTCGCGGTGCATGCGGACCAACTCGCGATAGAGGGCCAGGGGGGTGGAACCGGTGGCCATGCCCAGCACGGCATTGGGCTTGGTGTTGATGACCTGGGCGACCATTTGGGCGGCGGACTTGCCCATCTGTTCGTACGTCTCGGCAATGATGACTTCCATCGGGCGATCCTTTCAGGAGTTAACACGTAAGCAGCCGCCCGCGGGGCGGGCGCCGCATGTACCAGTTCGCTGCGCCGACAACGGAACTGACCTTGGGGCATTGTGCGGATTTTTTTGCCCGAGTCAAGAGGCAATGCGGGCGGCGCCGAGGAACAGAGGCTTGACAAACGGGCGGCGTTTCTCGTACTCATACGGATTCCAGGCCGACCCGGCGGTGCGGCGGGGGACTGCCGGTGCGGCCACTGCTCGCGAACCAGCCGCATCGCAACGGCGTAGAGAAAAGGTCGAACGCGTAAACCAGAAACCTGTGAGAGTCCGGCATGATTGATGTGCAGAAACTGACCAAGTGGTACGGGCGCGTGCTGGCCGTCGATTCCATTTCGTTCCACGTGGACAAAGGGATGATCGTCGGCCTCCTGGGCCCCAACGGGGCGGGCAAGAGCACGACGATGAAGGTCCTGACCTGCTTCCAGCCGGCCAGTTCGGGCCGGGCGTCGGTGGCGGGTTTCGACGTGCTGAGCCAGTCTCTGGAGGTCCGCAAGAACGTGGGCTACATGCCCGAGGCGGTCCCCCTGTACCCGGAGATGCGGGTGCGGGAGTTCCTGGCCTTTCGCGCGGCGTTGCGGGGCATCGCGGCGCGCGAGCGCGCCCGGGAGATCGACCGGGTGGCCGAGCGGTGCTGGCTGAGCCAGCCGGAGAACATGCTCAACCGGCGCCTGGGCGAACTCAGCCGCGGCTACAAGCAGCGCGTGGGCCTGGCGGAGGTGCTGCTGCACAACCCGCCGGTCCTGATCCTGGACGAGCCGACGATCGGCCTGGACCCGGCGCAGATCCGGGCGATGCGCGACCTGATCAAGAGCCTCACCCCCGACCACACGGTGATCCTCTCCAGCCACATCCTGGCGGAGGTCGAGCAGACCTGCAACCACATCATCATTATTGCGGGCGGGCGGATCGCCGCCAACGGCACGCCGGCGGAGCTTCGCCAGAAGGTGGTGGGCCCGTCGCGGGTGGTGGCCGAGGTCCGCGGCTGCGAGCAGGCGCAGCTCCTGGAGGCGGCCAAGAAACTGCCCGGCGTGATCGATGCCGAGATCAGCCCCCACGGCAACTGGCATCGCCTGCTGATCCGCGGGGGCGAAAACAGCGACCTTCGCAACGACGTGTTCCAGATGGCGGCCGGGCGGAACTGGCAGCTCCGCGAGCTGCGCCGCGAGGTGGCCAGCCTGGAAGACTTCTTCGTGCAGATCACCTATCAGCAGAACTTGCGCACGGGCCAGAGGCTGGGCGCGACGGCCTGAACGTAAGGAGAGCGTGACATGACAAAGACACTGGTATTAGCCCGGCGGGAACTGGCGAGCTACTTCGTCTCGCCGATGGCCTACATCGTTGCCGCGCTGTTCCTGATGGGCAGCGGCGGGTGGTTCTTCTCGGAGATTTTCCGGCAGGGCAACGAGGCGTCGCTGCGGGTGCTGTTTGACGGGATGGCGATGATGATGGTGGCGGCCGTCCCGCTGCTGACGATGAAGCTGATCAGCGACGAGCTTCGCTCCGGGACGATCGAGACGCTGATGACGGCGCCCGTGACGGAGGTGGAGATCGTCCTGGGCAAGTTCCTGGGCGTGCTGGCCCTGTACGTGATCCTGCTGGCGGGCACGGCGGTGTACCTGGTGCTGATGGCCCTGTACGGTCAGCCGGACGCCGGGGTGGCGGTGATGGGCTACGTGGGGATGCTGCTGCTGGGGACGGCATTCATCGCGGTGGGCGTGTTCGCCTCGACGCTGACGCGCTACCAGTTGGTGGCGGCGATTATCGGCATCGCGGTGCTGGCGCTGTTCACGCTGGTGATGCCGTGGATGGTGCGAACGGCCTCGGCGCCGCTGAATCACCTGGCGGCCAGGCTGAACGTGATGGCGTACTTCCAGGACTTCTCGCGGGGGACGTTCGACTCGCGCGGGGTGGTGTTCTTCCTGGGCAGCGCCGTGCTCTTCCTGTTCCTGAGCGTCAAGACCTTGGAGTCCCGCAGATGGCGATAAACACGAAAACCCCCGAAGGCGTGGAAGTCCTGGACCCGATGTTCTCGCGCCTGGCCTCGGCGGCCAGCGCCGTGCTGGCGCTGGGCGGGGCGGCGCTGGTGGTGATCCTGGCGCTGGTGAGCAAGCTCAACCTGGGCGGGGGGGCGTACGTGCTGGGCTGGCTGGTGCTGCTGGGGATCGTGGTCGGCGCCTCCGTGCAGTTGTTGCGCGGGCAGGTGTGGGCCCAGCGGTTCCTGCTGATCTTCTGGATGCTGGTGGCCCTGGCGGCGCTGCTGCTGGTGCTGGGCTCGCTGCTGTGGTCGCTGCCGGCCTGGTGGCCGGCGGAGCTGGCGGTGGGATGGGTGATCCTGCCGGCTCTGCTGGTCTCGGCGGGCGTAGTGGCCCTGCTGACGCGCGCCTCGCCGCCCAACACCCGTCTGCGGTACGGCACGTTCTCGCTGGTGTCGGCGGGCATCGTGCTGGCCCTGATGATTGTCGTGAACTTCATCGCCCAGGACATGCCCGTCCGAAAGGACTTCGAGTCGCTGGGCAGCTACCGCATCAGCGAGCGAACGGTGGCGATCCTCAAGGGCGTGGAACAGCCCGTCACCGTCACGGTCGTCTATACCTCGCAGGACGAGAAGCGCAAGGGCGAGGAGTTTGCCCCGCGGGTGCTGGAGCAGCTCCAGGAGATGAAATTCCGTCTCCGCCAGCTCCGCCGCGACGCGACGATGGAGATCGTCAACGTCACCACCGACAGCCAGAAGGCCGCCCTGCTGAGGCGCATCCGGGAGAAGATGGCCGGGCAGGCCACCGGGCACGTGCAGCTCCTGCGGTCCATCGACAACCGGGCCGAGACGCTCACCCGCGACCTGCAAGCCGAGTTGAAGGCCTGGCAGGAACTGCCCGCGGATTCGTACGTCCGCATGTGGAGCCTGTCGGCCGACATCCAGCTCGTGCTGAAGGAACTGGCCCGCCAGGTGGGGGCCCTGCGCGAGAAGGTGCAGAGCGAGACGCAGGGCAGCGCCCTGACCGACTACGCCGGCCTGGTCAAGGACGTGCAGACGACCGTCGAAGAGACGCAGGCGCCGCTGGAGCGGATCGGGGAGTTGATGGCGACGCTGTCGAAGATTCCCCCGGAGGTGGCCAAGAACGCCAAGGGCGTGCAGGAGTCGCTGGCCAAGTCCGACAAGGCGGTCCAGGCCATGCAACAGGCCCTGGGCGGGGACAAGGCCGTTCCGGCCGCCGAGGCCGCCAAGGCCCTCAAGCAGTTCGCCCAGTCGGCGCAGGCCGCTCAGGACCAGTTGCTGAACACCGCTGAGAAACTGGCCAACGTGGGCGGCAAGGACGGGCGTGAGGCACTGGGGGCCAGCGAGGTGTGGGTCTACCAGCGGATGGATCTGACCACGTTGTACGCGGCGCTGTCGCAGGCGGCGGGGCAGTTGGCCGAGCAGGCCGACGCGCTCGTCTCTCGCCTGACGCCGGAGGCCCTGGTCGAACAGATCCAGGCCCTTCGCCCCCACGCGGCCGGGCTGGTGCAGACGGTCACCGGGGCGGGCAAGGCGGCCAATGCCGCCCTGGAACAGCTCTCCAAGGCGGACCCGGGCAGCCAGAAACTGCTGGCGCGGGCCGAGGGCAAGAAGCTCTTCGAGAAGATCACCGCCCCCCTCCAGGCCATCCTGGACGAGATCAAGAAGCTGCCCGAGCTGAAGGAAGACAACGTGGTCCGCGAGTTGGGGCAGGAGAACGTGGTCATCATCGAGGTGGGCAACAAGGTCAAGGTCGCCACCTTCGACGAGGTCTACCCCGTCCGCCTCCGCGAGCAGGGCATGCCGGCCGGCGGCGAGAACGAGAAGCGCGTGTTCAACGGCGGCTCGGCCATCGCGTCGAAGATCCTGTCCATGACCCGCAAGCCGTTCGCGACGGTGCTGATGACGTACCTCGGGCCCGACCCGATGATGATGCGGATGCGCGGCGGCGGGGGGATCACGCCGGCCGCCTTCAGCACGCTGAGGCGGCGGCTGGAGGAAGCGAACTTCGAGGTCGGCGAGTGGGAGCTGTCTCAGGACAAGCCCAAGGGCGTCTGGGTGTGCGGCGCGTGCGGGCACGTAGAAAGCAACGCCGCCGACGCTCCCGAGAAGTGCAAGCAGTGCGGCGCGGAGAAGCGTTTCGAGAAGCGTCCGCAGGTCCTGCTGGTCCTGCCTCCGAACCCGCCCTCGCCGCCGATGGGGATGGGCGCCCCGCCGCCTCCCTCGTTCGGGCCCCAGCAGGTCGAGAAGATCAAGGCGGCCATCGACGCCGGCACGCCCGCGGTGTTCCTGGCCCACTACAACTGGCCCAGCATGATGGGGCCGCCCGCCGCCTACCCGCTCAACGCCTACCTCAAGAGCGAGTGGGGCCTGGAGTGCCGGACGGACTTCCGCCTGATCCCCGGCGAGCCGGATGAGAGGGTGCCCGACGCGTACAAGATCAACCTCATCGCCTTCACCTACATGCCCATCAGCAGCTTCACCGATCAGGCGATCGGCGAGCCGCTTCAGGGGCAGAAGACGGTCTGGAACAACGCCTGCCCGGTCACGCCGACCGCCCCGCCGCCGGGCGTGGACGTCCAGCCGGTGCTGGTCGTGCCCGAGGGACGCCGCAACATCTGGGCCACGCAGAACCTGATCGGCCTGATCCAGCGGATCCGCAGCCAGCCGGGCACGCTGATCCGTCCGGAAGAGAAGGATCAGCGCACGCCTCTGACGCTGGTGGCGGCGGCCAGCCGCGACGCGACGAAGCAACCCGGCCCGGACAGCCAGCCCGCCAGCCAGGCGACCAGCCAGCCCGCGGTGAGCCCCGCCCGCATCGTGGTGGCCGGCGTGGGCCAGTCCTTCCTGGACGGCTACCTCGACGAGCCCATGCCCGTGGTGGGCGCGAAGACCCAGTTCGACGTCACCGACCCGCCGCTGGCCAACGCGGACCTCATCATCAACAGCGCCTATTGGCTCAGCGGCAACGTCGACTACATCGCCTCCGGGCCGGTCCAGGTCAAGCCGGTGAACGTGCCGGCCGACACCCGCCAGTGGCTGTGGCTGCTGTGCGTGATCGGCCTGCCCGCGGCGGTGGTGGCGATCGGCGTGCTGGTGCTGGTGGCGAGGCGGGCCTAGGGATTGCGGATCTGCCTGCGGGCAGCCTGCCTGCCGGAGGCAGGGCAGGTTGCGGATTGACGATTTGACATTCGAGAGTTGAGACGAGCACGAGACATGAAACCCAAGACCATCATCATCCTTGGCGTCCTCCTGCTGCTGTGCGTGGGACTCATTGTAGTGCGGAAGAGCGGGCTGCTGGACAAGAAACAGCCCGCGACCCAGCCCTCGGCCATCCGCGACGTGCTGGCCCAGAAAGTGGGCGAGGCCCGGCATCTGACGATAGCGGCGGCCGACGGCACGACGCTGGCGTTCGAGAAGTCGGGCGAGGACTGGCGGATCGTGCAGCCGGTCCGGGGCAAAGCGGAGTCGTGGCGGGTCTCCAGCCTGGCCGACTCGCTCAAGGACCTCCAGGGCGAGGCGGTGTCGGACGTCGCCGGTGAGGTGACGGGCCTGGACAAGCCCCGCTGGACGCTGACGCTGGTGGACGACAAGGGCGTCAGCCACGGTCTGGAGATCGGCCTGCCCCGCCCGCTCGAGAGCGGGCAGACCTACGTTCGCCCCAAGGGCGGCCAGCAGGTCTTCGTCGTGAAGCGCGACTTCGGGTCCGACCTGCGCAAGCCGGTCAGCGAGTACCGCAGCAAGAGCATCATCGACGCCAAGAGCGACCAGTTGGCCGGGGCCAAGGTGATCGGCAAGGAGACCTACGAACTGTCGAAGGCGACCAGCGGCGACTGGTCGATCGCCTATGAAGGCCAGCAGGGCAAGGCCGACGCCGAAAAGGTCCGCTCACTGTTGGACAAGTTCGCCGGCCTGACCGTCGAGAAGTTCGTCAGCGACGGCGAGAACGACCTGTCGGCCTACGGTCTGAGCAAGGGGAAGGAGCGGCTGGTGTTCACGGCCGAGCTGAAGTCCGACGAGCCGGCCAGCCAGCCGGCGACCCAGCCGACGACGCAGGCGGCGACCCAGCCGGCCAAGCCGGCGCGGACGATCACCCTGCGCGTGGGCAACCTGGTGGACAAGAACGCCTTCGCGACGATCGACGGGGAGGGCTTGGTCTTCCAGGTCAAGGCGTCGATGCTGGAGGACCTCCAGCCCAAGGCGGTGGAACTCCGCGACAAGGCCGTCGCCACCTTCGCCTCCGACGACGTCGAGCGGGTTGAGGTGACGCTGGGCGGGCAGGCCGTCGAACTCAAGAAGGCCAACTTCCAGTGGCGGATGGTCAAGCCGATCGACGCGTTCGCCAACTCCCAGGCCGTCCGCTCGCTGGTCAGCGACCTGGCGGGCCTGGAGGCCAAGGAGTTCCCCGACCAGGTGAAGTTGGCCGCCTACGGTCTGACCAAGCCCGCCGGCGGGGTCGTGCTGCACGTCAAGGGCAAGAGCGAGCCGGTCCGGCTCGAGGTGGGCTCGCGCAGCGGAAGCGGCGAGCTGGTCTACATCAAGTCCGCGGGCGGGCCCGGCGTGGCGGCGATCGAGGCGGGCAAGCTCCAGCCGGCTTCGTTCTACGACACGCTGCTGGCGCAGAAGCCGGCGGGAACCGTCGTCGAGAAGTTGACCCTCAAGCGCCCCGACGCGACGCTCGAACTGGTCCGCGCCGAGGGCAAGTGGAAGATGGTCCAGCCTGTGCAGGCCGAGGTGGACCAGGCGGTCGCCGAACGCCTGGCGATGGGCCTGGAACGGATGAAGGCGGACACGGTGGCGGCGGTGGGCGACCTGCCGAAACAGTACGCCGAGGCTGCCGACCACGTGACGGTGACGGTGGACGTTCGCGACCTGCCCAAGCGGCCGCCGGCGACCCAGCCGGCCAGCGCGCCCGCGACCCAGCCGGCGGCCACCCCGGCCCCGGACCCGGCCAGCAAGCCGGCCGCCAAGCCCGCGACCCAGCCGGCGCCCAGGAGCGAGCCCAAGCCCGCCCCCGCGACCCAGCCGGCGCCCAAGGTCGAAGCCCCCAAGAGCAAGAGCTACGTCGTGCACGTGGTCAAAGTCGGCGAGAAGGCGTATGCCTGGGTCGAGGGCGACAAGCCCCTCCGCGTGGGCGAGGTGCCCGTGGCGGTGTACAACGACCTGGCCGGCGAGATGCGCCCGCGCAAGGCCCTCTCGATCGCCGCCGACGACGTGGACCAGCTCAAGATCGTCACGAGCGAGGGCAAGACCCACGAGTTCCGCAAGGACAAGGACGTCTGGGTCTACGTCACGGACTCCTTCATCAAGATCGACCCCGAGAAGGTCAAGACCTACGTCAAGGACGCCGTCGACGTGTCGGTGGAGAAGTACGTGTATAACCCGCCGGCCCTCCAGGCGGCAGCGAAGGTGACCGTCGAACTCAAGGCCAAGGGTCAGACTCATCGCCTGGTCGTGCTGGAGCAGGCTGGACCGGGCAAGGACTCGCGGTACGGGTCGGCCAGCGGCGTAAAAGAGCTGGTGTTGTGGAGCGGCGCGACGGTCGAGACGCTGGCCAAGTCGCTGGACGACTTCCGCAAGAAGGACGACGCCCCAGCCGGCCCGCCGCCCGGAATGCCCCCGCACGGCCTGCCCGGCGGGATGGGCGGGATGAGGTTCGAGTAACCCGGACGCCCGCCGGCACACAGGCGCCTCCCCGCGATTCAGGGCACGCGCCGCCTCGAAGAATCGAATATGGAAGATCGAAGAGCGAATTGCGCCCCCTGATGGGAAGGTCCGCAACTCGCTCTTCATTATTCTGGATTCGACGTCGACAGGAGCCTGCCCATGAGCCCTCGCGTCTCGATCGCGGTCGGTGCATTGCTCTCATTGCTGTCCCTGCCTTCTCTGGGTTTGGCCGAGTCGGCGTCGTCGGGCCCGGCTGAGCCGGTCTGGACGCGGGCCTGGCGCCAGGGCCCGCTCAGCGCGGACGAGACCAAGAAGCTCATGCGGGAGTTGGCCCAGTTCGTCCACGAGCAGCACCTCAAGAAGGACAAGGACTCGCCCCAGCGGGGGATGATCTACGAATACTACGACACCCCGCGCCGGGGCCTGAGCGACCAGTTCGTTCAGGGCGAGGCCCTGGACACCATGCACGACGGGGCGTGGTTCGCGGCCGCCCTGGTCAACGCCCATCGCGTCACGGGCGAGGCGTTCTACAGGGACTTCCTCACGCGGTGGACCTTGCCGTTCTATCTGAAGATGCTCAACGGCAGCGACAAGCTGTTCTCGGCCAGGGGGGCGGTGCTGCCGGCGGACGGGAAGACCTGGGGCAAGCCCTGGATGTTCCAGGAGGGCGAGAAGGGGTTCGTGCCCTACTGGTGGGACGACGGCGGGTCGGTGAGCCTGGAGCGGCGGTTGAAGAAATCCAACGTCCCTCCGTTCATGTGCGTGGACGAGACAGCCGGCAAGGACAATCCGCAGTGCCTGCTGAAGGGCTACTCGCTGGGCAGCTCGAACCACATGGCCCAGGATCTGGGCGTGATGGTCCAGTTGGCGTGGCTGTTGCTGAAGGACTCACCGGCCGACAAGGCCCTGGCAGCCCAGACGGCGGAGGCGGCCAGGAACCTGCACGAGTCGCGGATGCGGCACCACGGGAGGATCCCCATGTGCGTGGCGCCGTACGCGCTGTCGGCGGGCCTGGCGGGGGAGCTGGCCAAGCTGACCGACGGCGAGGACAAGGCCTACTGGACGCCGTCCAACCACTACACCAGGGCGCTGGTGGACTTCAAGGCGGACCAGCCGGCCTCGGCGCCGGGCTTCGCCGACGACCAGCAGTACCGCTACTACTACACCATCGCCCGCTCGGGGGGGAAGCTGCCGCGGGCCTTCGCCTTCAAGCTGATCTACGACGCGTACACCGAGCGGATGCTGTACGGATGCTACAGCGACGACGCCCCCGTTCCGCCGGGGATCAACAGTTTCGACCTGCACCCGTATCGGTTCGTCAACGGCAAGCCGGCGGACTACCGCAGCGACCGCAAGGGGCGGTTGGGCCGGCCCAGGCCGACCGGCAGCCGCATGGGCCCGCAGAACATGATCATGTGCGGAATCGCGCTCCAGGCCCTGCGAGCCTATCCGGGCCTGTGGGAGCAGCGACGCAAGGACCACGCGCCGGACGACCTGCTCGTGCCGGTTGTCGAGCCCGTGCCCCACGCGGGCAGCGAGCAGGCCGAGCAGGCGCAGGCGTGGTCGCGCGAGGTCAATGCGGATGGGGCCATCCTCGAGTTTTGCTCCGGCCGGACTGCTCTGCGCGTCCGATGCGGCCTCAAGGCTGGCCAGTCGGCCCGGTTCAAGCTGTTTGGCCGGGCTGACGGTCAAGGCGGCTGGGCGGACGTGAGCGTCGGCGCCGACCACCGGGTTGCGGTGGTCAACGACAAGGGCGAGGCGGTGAAGACTTCGCTTGCGGCGGTTGACTCATCGGGCCGGACTCGCGTGGTGCCGCTCGAGATCCCGTACACGTTCGTCAAGGGCCAGGTGCCCTGGGCCAACGGGATCGAGCACGGGCGGCTGTCGCTGCGGTGGGGCGAGCGGACGCGGAATCTGTACCTGATGAGCGGCGAGGCCCAAGTGAAGGCGTGGCTGGAGTACGAGCTTGGGTGCGGGCTGCGGACGTGGGAGTCCGTCTTCAAGCACATGGGCTACATCCCCACGGGCATGGGCACCATGGACCGCTGGGACAACTACAGCGACACCGGCGGCTATGCGCACTTGATCTCGGCGGGGGCGCAGTGGCTGACGTACCTGGGCGCCAGGAACGACTGGGAGATGCAGGGCATCGCGAATGTGCGATAGCACAACTTGTTTTGCCGAAACAGGTTGCCGCCGTTCTTGCCGATCCCGGGGCGGTTGGAATGTCCCATTTCGCTCCTGAATGTCTCACTTCTGCGCCTGAATTTCTGATTGTTCAGATTGTTCAGGATTCAACGAAACTGCCATAAGTATCTATATATAAGGAATTTACATCTGTTTCGTTCGCCTGGTTGGACCTTCCGGATTTTCCGGAAAAATGGGACACTGGAAAAGCAAGCGGCGAACCCGAGGGTCCGCCGCTCGTGAATGAGTTGCTTGCAGGTTGGGGCCGCTCAGGCCTTGGGGACCTCGTGGTACTCGATCAGGTTGCCGTCTTCCCAGAAGAAGCCGATCCACAGACCCGGCACGACTTCCATCGGCCCGACGACGCACTGCTTGCCCTGGATGGCCTCCTGGAAGTTGTCCACGCGGTAGGCCAGGTGGGGGACGGACGTGACCGGCTCGGTGATGGGCGAGCCGGGCTCGAAGAACAGGTACTCGACCCGGCCGGGCGTGGTCTCCGGATCGGTCGCCCAGCATTTGATCGGCTCGAAGTTCATCATGTCGGGCATCTTCTCTTTGACCGGGACGCCGATGTGGTGCAGTTTCATGGGGGCTCCTGATTTCAAAAAAGGGTTAACGGTTCGCGTCGGTCCATGCGACGCGGGCCATGATACGAGAAACGCCCGGCGAAGGTAAGCGAATTCTCGTTTCGCTTGGACCTTCGCCGGGCGCTTGCGGGATCGCGGGCTTGGCGGGCCGGGGGCAACCGGCGAGCGGCGGTTACCGCACGGCCTTTGGGTCGGTGAACTTGGTGGAGTCGGGGGCGGCGAACGTCTGGTACTCGGTCGCGATGACGCCCTCGGGGGCCGACTGCATCCAGTGCTTCTTCATGGGAGGCAGTTCGAGCGTGTCACCGACCTCCATCTTGTTCTGGAGGCGGACGGTGATGAAATTCAACTCGATCGACGGGGGAGTGACCCAGATCTTCTCGGCGGGCTCGCCCTCGGTGTAGATGAAGGTCTTACCCTTGCGCACGTGGACGGTCTGGGCGCGCGCGGGCACGGCGCCGGCCTTCACGTGCATGTGCTCGGGGACCATCTGGTTGGGCAGGAGGAAGAGTTCCATGGCCGAGTAGCCGAACTTCTCGTCGTTGACCCACATCACGCCGCCCATGCCCACCTCGGAGAACCGCCCCAGCCCGAAGTCGGTGACGAAGAGGTTCTTCTCCAGGTTGTCGCTGACGGGGTAGTCGTGATACTTCAGGAAGTCCAGGTAGGCCTCCTTGGCGGCGTCCACCTTGAACTTGCCCGACTTGTCGTAGAAGTCGCTGTTCACGAAGACTATCTTTCCCCGGGGCGGATGGCCCTTGGGCCCGATCGAGCAGCCGGGGGCCAGCAGGAGGGCGGCCGAAACCAGGGCCAGCAGCCCGTAAGACAAAGCCAATCGTCGTGCGAACATTCCGATCTCCTTCACAGGTCGTACACCTTACGATATCGGTACAGGCAAGTCAAGCCGCACGCCCGACGCGCCGGCCCCGGTAGTGTATCGGCAATTTTCCCCAAGGCCTTGCGTGATCGGTGCAGGTCTCCTGACATCGCCCGGCGGCGCCGGGAACAGTCAACGGCAAATCCGGCACCAGGAACGGGTCCTCGTGGTCCGTGAATGGCAGTGAGGTCTTCGGGGGCCGGCGTTGGTCCTACGCGATGGCCTTGCGGCGCCTGCCAAGGCTGTCGGCCGCGAACATGGCGTCCAGGATGCTCTCGGTGCTGACCTTGAAGTTGTGCCAGTGCGAGATGTTGCCCTCGGCGGCGGCCGCCTCGGCGACCGGGCGCAGGTGGTCGCGGCTGGTGTCCTGGATTCCCAGATCGTCGAAGCAGACGGGCAGGCCGACCTCGATCATCCAGTCGACGATGGCGTAGGTCTCGTCGCAGGCGGCCTCCTCGTCCAGGCAGAGCTGGGTGACGATGCCGAAGCCGACCTTCTCGCCGTGCATGGACTTGTGGCAGTCGGCCAGGTTGGACAGGGCGTTGGCCACCGCGTGCGAGGAGGCCAGGCTGCCGCTCTCGAAGCCGATGCCGCTCATGAGCACGTTGGCCTCGACGACCTTCTCGACGGCCGGCGTGACGACCTTGCGCTCGACGGCGGCCTTGGCCTCGATGCCCCACTCGAGCAGGGTCTCGAAACACAGGCGGGCGATGGCGAGGGAGACCATGGTGGCCTGGCCGCCCGAGAGCCCGACGGGGCGGGACTTGTGCCCGGCCTCGCACTCCAGCCAGGTGGACAGGGCGTCGCCCATGCCGGCGACGAACGCGCGTACCGGGGCCTGGGCGATGACGGCGGTGTCCACGATGACGGCCTCGGGATTGAACTTCCAGCAGTCCCAGCCGACGCAGTTGCCGCCTTCATCGTACCAGACGGTGGCGGCGCTGGTGGGGGAGTCGGTGGAGGCGATGGTCGGAACGGTGATCATGGGGGTGTCGGTCCAGGCGGAAGCCGCCTTGGCGGTGTCGAGGATCTTGCCTCCGCCCACGCCGAGGACGACCTTCGCGCCGCTGGAGCGGATCTCGCCGGCGACGCGCTCGGCTTCGGCCTTGGTGCACTCGCCGTTGAACAGGCATTCGACGACTTCGACGCCGGCGGCTGCGAGTCCGTCCAGCAGAGGCTTCTGGGCGATCTGGCGAACCATCGAGTCCCAGAGGATCATGGCCTTGGGGCCCACCAGGGCGGCATACTTGCCCGCTTCGCTCAAGACGCCCTTGCCCTGCACGTACTTGCGCGGACAGATCAGAACCATCTTCTCTTCCATGCTGCGGTCTCCCAAATTGCGAGTCCTGGAGTGGGCGAGTTGCTGCGAGGGGAACCGGCGGCCGCCTCGCCCCGAACGCTGCCTGCGCGACATGCAGGCCGGGGTATTCTGGACCGCGGGGACCGGCCGGTCAAGCCAAATCCGCCGCGCGGCGCGGGGCGCTCAGGAAGCGGAGATGGCGGCGATGACCGGCTGGACCACCTGGGGGACGACGATCCGCCGGCAGTAGTCCTCGCAGATCTCCAGTTGTCGCGCGAACGACTCGCGGGGGTCCATGAGGCGCCCGGGCTGGGGCAGTCGCCGGACCGCGAAGTAGATGCTGATCGGCTCGTCGTCGTATTGGCCGGTGCGAACCTGGTGGGGATCGGAGCGGGTCTCGACCGACACGCGGGCCTGGAGGTAGCAGTCCTCGTCCAGCGCGACGACGACGCTGGGCTCGCACTCGATGCAGCGTGCCGCCCCCGCCGAGATCAAGGCGGTCAGGGGCGAGCCGCCCATCAGGGCGTCGTTGATGATCGCGTCGCGGTTGCCGCGGAAGTCCAGGTTGAAGCCGAACAAGACGTCCAGGCGGGCGACGTCCAGGCCGCTGAGGCCCAGGAAGTACACGCTTCGCTCGAGCAGCCACTTGTGAAAGTGCCGCGCCGCGCCCAGGTCGGGCGGGTTGAAGTGCCCGGCCAGCAGCCGGTTGGTCTGCATCTCCATCCACTGGTAGCTGCCCGCGTCGTGGTTGCCTTCCAGCACGAATTCCCCGGTCTCGCGCTGGTAGAAGCTGGTCATGTCGGGGAACTCTTTCTGGATGGCCTCGCAGAAGTGCAGCACGCTCTCGCGCGAGTTGGGCAGCGCGAGAGTCGTCTGAAAGTCAAAGTTGACGAAGAAATCGTCCGCAACCGTATTGAAATCCAATTCGTTCGCTCCTGCAGCCGCCTGCGACTGCGCCTACTACTATACCCTCATGTCCGCACGGACGCAACTGCCCCGGAAGCCCGCGCCGACCCACGGGCCGGGCCGCCCGACGTCCGTCCGGTGAGAGGGGACCGGGGCGGGGCGAAAACCGCGGCGGGCCGATCCGATGGGGACCGACCCGCCGCATGCATGAGGTCAGCCAGTGAAACGGACTACTGCGGACTGGCTACCAGCTACTGTCGCTTAGTACATGTCTTCCATGCCGCCGCCGGGGCCGCCGGGGGCGGGGGCCTTCTTCTCGGGGATCTCGCTGACGACCGCGTCGGTGGTCAGCAGCAGGCCCGCGACGGAGGCCGCGTTCTGCAAGGCGGTCCGCTCGACCTTGGTCGGGACGATCACGCCGGCCTTGACCAGATCGCAGTACTTGCCGGCCAAAGCGTCGTAGCCGAAGTTGGCATCGTCGCTCTCCATGACCTTGGAGGCGACCAGGGCGCCTTCGAGCCCGCTGTTGAGCGCGATCTGCTTGATGGGGGCGGAGAGGGCGCGGCGGACAATGTCCACGCCGGTCTTCTCGTCGTCGCTGACGGTCTTGACCTTGTCCAGGACCTTCATCGCCCGCAGGACGGCCACGCCGCCGCCGGGGAGGATGCCTTCTTCGACGGCCGCCCGGCAGGCGTGCAGGGCGTCCTCGACGCGGGCCTTCTTCTCCTTCATCTCGACCTCGGTGGCCGCCCCGACCTGGATGGAGGCGACGCCGCCGGCCAGCTTGGCCAACCGCTCTTCGAGCTTCTCGCGGTCATAGTCGCTGGTGGTGGTCTCGATGGCGTTCTTGATCTGGTCGATGCGGGCCTTGATCTCGGCCTCGCTCCCGCCGCCCTCGATGATCGTGGTGGCGTCCTTGTCGATGCGGACGCGCTTGGCGGTGCCCAGGTCGGTCATCTGGATGTTTTCCAGGTTGATGCCCATGTCTTCCATGATGGCCCGCCCGCCGGTGAGGATGGCGATGTCGCGGAGCAGCTCTTTGCGGCGGTCGCCGAAGCCGGGGGCCTTGACGGCCACGCACTGCAGCGTGCCGCGGAGCTTGTTGACCACCAGGGTGGCCAGCGCCTCGCCCTCGACCTCTTCGGCGATGATCATCAGCGGGCGCCCGGACTGCGCGATCTTCTCCAGCAGGGGCACCAGGTCCTTGATGGCGGAGATCTTCTTCTCGTGGATGAGGATGAGGGGCTTCTCCACGTCGCACTCCATGGTCTCGACCTTGTTGACGAAGTGCGGGGAGATGTAGCCCTTGTCGAACTGCATGCCTTCGAGCAGCTCGACCTTGGTGTCGAGGCTCTTGCCTTCCTCGACGGTGATCACGCCGTCCTTGCCGACCTTGTCCATGGCCTCGGAGATCATCTTGCCGATCTCGGCTTCCTGGTTGGCTGCGCACGTGCCGACCTGGGCGATCTCCTTGGAGCTCTTGACGGGCTTGGAGAGCTTGTGCAGCTCGTCGACGATGGCCTCGACGGCCTTGTCGATGCCGCGCTTGAGTTCCATGGCCTTGGCGCCGGCGGCGACGTTCTTGAGGCCCTCGTCGAAGATGGCCTCGGCGTAGATGGTGGCGGTGGTGGTCCCGTCGCCGGCGACGTTGGAGGTCTTGGAGGCGACTTCCTTCACCATCTGGGCGCCCATGTTCTCATTGGCGTCTTCCAGCTCGATCTCCTTGGCGACCGACACGCCGTCCTTGGTGACGGTGGGGGCGCCGAAGGACTTCTCCAGGACGACGACCCGGCCGGTGGGGCCCAGGGTCACCTTGACGGCGGCGGCCAGTTTCTTGACGCCGCGGCGAATGCCCTCGCGGGCCTCGACATCGAATGCGATTTTCTTCTTTGCCATTTTCTGTATGCTCCTTGCTTGCGTTGGTTATTGTGGTGTGCCGCCGGCTTTGTAGAGCAGCAGTATCCATCTTCTGAACTCGGGATGCCAAATGCGATCTACCTCGTCACCCGTGGCTTCTTCATACCGATCGAGTACTTCGCGAAAGAGTCTGTCGTTTGCTGCCAAGTCATCTCGTGACGGGAAATTACTACAACCCTGTTGTGCCGCATCCTGTCGAATCGTGTCAAAGACGCGCTCGAGCGCTGTCCGATCCAGCGGGAAGCTCTCGTACCAACCGGCCTCAACACCAAGATATGTACCGACGGGGCGTGCCATGAGTTGGTTTAGTCCAGGACAGCCAGGATGTCCGACTCGTCCATGAGCATGTACTCGGTGCCCTCGACCTTGATCTCGGTGCCGGCGTAGCTGGCGAAGAGGACCTTGTCGCCCACCTTGACCTGGAAGGCAGTCCGGGTGCCGTCGTCCAGGAGCTTGCCGTCGCCCAGGGCCAGGATCGTGCCCTTCTGGGGCTTCTCCTTGGCGGTGTCGGGCAGGACGATGCCGCCCTTGGTCTTCTCTTCGGCCTCCAGACGCTTGATCAGGACCTTCTCGCCGAGGGGACGAATCTTCGGTGCCGCAGCTTTCGCCATGTCATGACTCCTTGTCAATCTTGCCTTGGTTGGCGCTTCCGTAGCATAGGTAACAGCCCGCACCCGCGGACTCATAGAATCGCACACAGTCGGCCGGCCCGGGACCTTCTCCCGAGGCTGCCCGCATTCAGGGCATTTCGCCCCGCAGCATCCGGTCCAGGCGGACCATCATCCGCTGGATCTGGCGGAGCAGTTCCTCCAGTTCCAGCGGGCGGCTGATCACGCTGAAAGCCGCCAGGCGGAGGGCGTCTTCCAGCCAGCGGCGGTCGCATCGCCCGGTGATAACCACCACCGGAAGCACCGCGTCCAGGCGGCGGATCATCCGCAGCAACTTGAGGATGTCCAGGGACCACTGGGCGGCGTCGTCCAGGACCGCGGCATCCACCTCGCGGGTCTGCACCGCCTCCAGCAACTCGTCGTCGCTGCTGACCCGGTGGGTCACCAGCCAGCGCCGCCCGACGATCTTGTCCAAAGCGGGCAGCCAGGATTCCGCCTCGCCCGTCACGACGAGGTTGAAGGGCCTGTCCAGTAGGTTCCGCATTGCAACCATTTGCAGTCTCAACGCTTAAAAGCAAGAACCACGTTGGTCCGGACTCCTGTTGCCACTCGTCTGCGCCCAGCGGGAGCGCATCCGGTTGCACCAGGGTGTTTGCAAGGACAATGCCATGAAGACTAAAGTGTTATTGCGAATGTAGTTGTGGGAAAGAAGGTCTTTGGGATGATAGCGGATTTCCTGCCGGACCCTGCCACCACGGCCGCCCTCTCTGCTGGTTTGGCAGAGTAGTCAAGCAGTCCAGACGCGTCCGAATGCCAGAGCCCATGGAACTGCCCCTGCGAGGCAGCCTTAGATGGGCTTCGTTCACACGAACCGCTTTGCCGCGGGACTGCGAACGGGCGGACCGCCTTGCGGCGGCACGGTGAACGGTTACAATGCTCGCATGGGTCTGTTCGAGAAACTGGGCCGGATGGCCGGGCGGGCGGCCAGAAAAGGCAAGTGGATCTACCAGTCGCTGGCCGGCGATGACAAGGATGCCGCACGCGCCGAGTATGCCGTGGGCTACGACCTTGCCCAGCAGACCCGCAGCCAACTCCAGATGGACGAGGACGCCGAGACCGGCACGCCCGTCAAGGGCGTGGGGCGGGCGTTGGCCAAGTGGGTCAACCATGCCGAGCGGCGGTTCTCGTTCCAGGTGTACGTGGCCCCGGACGTCAACGCCTTCGCCCTCCCGGGCGGCTTCATCTTCCTCAGCCGACCGATCGTCCAGATGTGCCTCGGGCGACAGGACGAGTTGGCGTTCATCCTGGGGCATGAAATGGCCCACGTGGTGCGCGGGCACGTGCTGGACCGGATGATCTGGGGCACGCTGGTCAACGCCGCATCCAATGCCGTCCGCGTCGCCGGGCCGGTGGCCGGCGTCATCCGGTCAGCCGCCGCCACCTACGTCCAGCGGTCGTACTCGCGAGACCAGGAACTGGAAGCCGACATCCTGGGCGTGCGCCTGATGCGGGCGGCGGGGTTTGAGCCGGAGGGGGCAGTCCGGTTGCTGGAGCACCTCCGCGAGGTGGTGCCCCGTCACGAGTCAGCCTTCAGCAAGTACTTCGGCACTCACCCGCAGTTCGACGATCGCATCGACCACCTGCGCCGCTTCCTCCGCCGGGCGTTGCCCAGGTAGCGGGTGCAGTTCGCTTCCCGGGCAGTTCTTCGCAACGTATACAGCCCCGCCCGCGTTCCATACAATGTCGGCGTGGGAGGGCGCAGGCAATCGACAACAGTAGAAAGGCGGCACGAACATGAAACGATCACGAGTCCTGCTGATCGCTGTCCTGCTTCTGGCTGGCAGTGTTGCGGTGCAGGCCGCGGAGTTCCACGTCGCGGTTACGGGGGACGACAAGAACCCCGGCACGCAGGCCGCCCCGCTTCGCACGATCCAGCGTGCGGCGGACCTGGCGCAGGCGGGCGACGTGATCACCGTGCACGAAGGCGTGTACCGCGAGCGGGTCAACCCGCCGCGGGGCGGCGAGTCCGACGCGAAACGCATCACCTACCAGGCGGCGCCGGGCGAGAAGGTCGTCATCACCGGCTCGGAGATCGTCAAGAACTGGGAGAAGGCCGGCGAGGATACGTGGAAGGTCACGATCCCCAACAGCTTCTTCGGCCGGTTCAACCCCTACGCCGACCTGATCCGCGGCGACTGGTTTGCGCCCAAGGGCCGCCAGCATCACACCGGCGCGGTGTATCTCAACGGCGATTGGCTGATCGAGGCGGCCAAACTGGACGACGTGCTGCGCCCCGCGGGGGGTCGTGTCGGCACGGCGGGCCAATACCTGCTGAACGTCGCCTGGATTCGCCCCTCCGGCAGCACGAAGCGAACCGCCGCGGACCGGTTCGCGGGCAAACAGGGCATGAAGACCGCGCCCTGCTCCGAAGGCGGCCAGTGCCTGGGGTTCATCGAGCACGGCCACTGGGCCCGGTACGAGAAGGTGGACTTCGGCACGCAGAGCCAGAGCGTGGAGTTTCGCGCCGCCTCGGTCAGCGGCGGCGGCGACATCGAGTTGCGCCTGGACAAACCCGACGGCGAACTCCTGGGCACGTGCACGGTCGAGGACACGGGCGACTGGCAGGCGTGGGCGTCGTTCAGCGCGAAGATCAAGCCGACCGGCGGGGTGAAGACCCTCTGCGTCGTGTTCAAGTCGAACCGGCGGGCGCCGGCGCTGTGGTTCGGCCGGGCCGAAGGCGACAGCACGACGATCTGGGCACAGTTTCCCGGCGCGAATCCAAACGAAGGCAACGTGGAGATCAACGTCCGTCGGACCGTGTTCACGCCTGAGGAGACCGGCGTCAACTACATCACCGTTCGCGGGTTTGCCCTGCGCAACGCCGCCACCCCCTGGGCGCCGCCGACGGCCGGGCAGATCGGGTTGATTTCCGCGTACTGGTGCAAAGGGTGGATCATCGAGAACAACGACATCGGCTACTCCAGGTGCTCCGCCGTCGCGTTGGGCAAGTACAGCGACGAGTGGGACAACCGCGCGGAATCGGCCGAGGGCTACGTCGGCACGCTGACCCGCGCGCTGGCCAAGGGGTGGGACAAGGCCACCGTCGGCAGCCACGTCGTCCGCAACAACCACATTCACCACTGCGAACAGACCGGGATCGTCGGCAGCCTGGGCTGCTCGTTCAGCACGGTGACCGGCAACGAGATCCACGACATCCACCTCCAGCGGCTTTTCGGCGGAGCGGAGATGGGCGGCATCAAGTTTCACGGCGCGATTGACGTGGTCATCAGCGGTAACCACATCTACCGTTGCGGCGAGGTGGCCGGCATCTGGCTCGACTGGATGGCCCAGGGCGCCCAGGTGACCGGCAATTTCCTGCACGACAACCTCAGCCGGGACATCTTCAGCGAGATGCAGCACGGGCCGTTGCTCATCGCCAACAACCTTCTCCTGTCCAACCGGTCGTTCCTGATCAACGCCAAGGGCATGTCGATCGCTCACAACCTGCTGCGGGGTCCGTTCCAGGTCATCCCGTACGACGGGCGAAAGACGCCGTTCCACAAGGCCCATTCCACCGAGGTCGCCGGGTTGCAGGATGCGGCCGGCGGCGACCACGGGTTCTACAACAACCTGTTCACCGGGTCCTGCAATCTCAACGCCTTCGACAACGCCCGTCTGCCGTGCCGCGCCGGCGGGAACGTTTTCACCAAGGGCGCCCAGCCATCGAAGTTCGGCCGCGATGAACTGGTCAAGGCCGACTTCGACCCGGGCGTGAAGCTGGAGCAGCGGGCGGACGGGTGGTTCCTCACCGTCACGGAAGACACGGCCTGGCGCGACCAGGTGAAGCGCCAACTCGTGACCACCGCGCTCCTGGGAAAGGCGAAGATACCGGACCTGCCCTGCGAGAACGCCGACGGCACGGCGGTAAAGATCGACACGGACTACTTCGGCCGGCCGCGAAACGCGGGCAACCCGTTCCCCGGTCCGTTCGAGGTCACCGACGGCGGCACCCGGACCGTAAAGGTATGGCCCAAGCCCTGAGGCCAAGACCGGATTGTGGACTCCAACCTGAGAGGCAACTACCCATGAGTAATCAGAAGAGCCGGACAGTCACACGGCGTGGATTCCTGAAGTGGGGGGCGACTGCGGCGGGTGCGGCAGCCGTGCCCTACTATGTCCCAGAAACCGCGCTGGGGCGCGGCGGGGCGGTCGCCCCCAGCGACCGCATCCTGGTGGGCAACATCGGCGTCGGCGGGCGCGGGTCGCATGATCTGGGATGGATGCTCAGCCAGGGCGACATCCAGTTTGTCGCCGTGTGCGATGTCCGCAAGGTCCGGCGCGACGCCGCCAAGCACGCCGTGGACGCCAAGTACGGCAACAAGGACTGCGCCGTCTACCGCGATCTGCGGGAACTGCTCGCCCGGCCGGACATCGACGCCGTGGTCATCGCCACCGGCGACCGCTGGCACTCGCCGGCATCCGTCCTGGCGATGCGGGCGGGCAAGGACGTCTACTGTGAGAAGCCCGCCTGCCTCACCATCGCGCAGGGACAGACGGTCGTGGAGACAGCCCGCAGGTACGGCCGCGTCTATCAGACCGGCGCGCAGCGGCTCAGCGAGCCGCACCACGTGTTCGCCATCGAAATGGCGCGAACGGGTAAGCTGGGCCCGATTCACACGGTGTATGCCGACTGCCGCTGGCGCGGCGCATATCGCACCGAGTGGCTGCCGGCCCAGCCGGAGCCGCCCAAAGAGGAACTCGACTGGGACTTGTGGCTGGGGCCTTGCCCGTGGCGGCCGTACAACGCCGGGTACGCCAACGGCAACGGATGGTACAACTTCGAGGGGCTGGCCACCGACATGGCGATGTGGGGCGCCCACACCATCGCCCAGGCCCTGGCCGGGCTCGACATGACCGACGTCTCCACCGTCGAGTTGGAGTTTTCCGAGCCCACCGCCACCATGATGACGCGACTGTCCAACGGGGTGAAGCTGGTCCTCTACAGGGTCGCAGGCAACGTGTGGGCCAAGTGCGAGTACTGGCACGGCTCGTGCGGGGAGCGGTTCGACGGGCCCGAGGGCTGGGCGGGCGCCGCGGACGGCTATTCCAAGCCCGACGTCTCGTCGCCCGCGATGCTGGGACAATACAAGACCGTGCTGGCGGACTACGAGGCCAGGACGCGCCGGCCGATGAATCACGTGCGGGACTTCCTCGACTGCGTGCGCTCGCGCCGCCAGCCGGTGGCCAATCCCGAAGTCATGTTCCGCTCGATGAGCATCTGCCTGGCCGCCGACATCTGCAACCTGTTGAAACGCAACCTGAAGTTCGACCTGCGCAAGGCCGAGTTCGTCGGAGACGCCGAGGCCAACCGCATGCGGTCGCAGGCGATGCGAGCCCCATACGTCATCTGATTCTCCCACCCGGCCTTCGGCCGGGCGGTCTGCTGGCGGCCCTGGCGGTGAAGAGGGTCCGCCCCTGGGCGTGAGTGCTGAAGAGCGGCATCAACGGAGAATCGTGAACGCTCCGCAGTGCGTTTCTTCTGGAATCGCGCAGGTCCTTGGCGTATAGACGAAGCATGACTATAGGATTTCTGATCGCCGGGTTCGTGCTGCTGATCCTGGGGGCCAACTTCCTGGTCGACGGGGCCTCGTCGGTCGCTCGGCGCCTGGGCGTCAGTGACCTGGTGATCGGCCTGACGATCGTGGCCTTCGGGACCTCCGCGCCGGAACTGCTGGTGGGGGTGGTGGCGGCCGGGCAGGGCACCACTGACATCGCCGTGGGCAACGCCCTGGGCAGCAACCTGTTCAACATCCTGTTGATCCTGGGGTTGTCGGGGGTGATCCGCCCGCTGTCCATCCAGCAGTCCACCGTGTGGAAGGAGATCCCCCTGGGCCTGCTGGCCGCCGTCCTGATCGCGATCCTGGGCAACGACATGCTGATCGACGGGGCCGATCGCTCGGTTCTCAGCCGCGGCGACGGGCTGGTCCTGCTGAGCTTCTTCGTGATCTTCCTGTATTACGTGGTTGGGATGGCGGGCAAGACCCGCCAGGACCGCAGCGGCGAAGCCGGGCGGCTGCTCTCGATGCCCATGGCCCTGGGGCTGCTGGTTCTCGGCGCGGGCGGGCTGGCCCTGGGGGCCAAGTGGGTGGTGGACTCCGCCGTCCAACTGGCTACGCAATGGGGGATGGCCCAGTCGGTGATCGGGCTGACCATCGTGGCCACGGGCACATCCCTGCCGGAACTGGCGACCTCGGCGGTGGCGTCGTTCAAGAAGAAGGCGGACGTGGCCGTCGGCAACATCGTGGGCTCGAACATCTTCAATATCTTCCTGATCCTGGGCGTGGCGGCGACGGTGCACCCCCTGCCCATGGGCGCGTACGCCAACTTCGACGTGGGCGCGGTGGTGCTGGCGAGCCTGCTGTTGTTCGTGTTCGCCAAGCTGGGCTTTCGCTACCATCAGCTCGAGCGGTGGGAGTGCGCCATCCTGCTGGGTCTCTACGGGGTGTACCTCTGGCTCATCCTGGGGCAGAACCGCCCGCTGTGAGGGGCGGGATTCGGCGCCCCTGGGTGGTTGCGTGCGCCGGGTTTACAGACGCAGCAGCGCGTCCAGTCCGGCCAGGACGGTCTCGACCTCGATAGCCGCCATCGTCTCGCCCTGGACGACGCGGACGGTCCGTCCGACCGGGGCGAAGTGGACGGGGTTGGTCGCGCCGAACAGGGCCAGCGTGGGCGTGCCCAGAGCTGCGGCCAGGTGCGACGGGCCGGAATCGTTGCCCGTGTACGCCTTGGCCTGGGCCAGCAGGCCAGCCAACTGGACCAACTCGCCGCAGCGCAGCAGCGGGAAGCTCTCTGCGAGGGGGCCAAGCGCGTCCTCGCCCCATCGGTCGATCTCGGCCTCGCCGACCACGAAGAGAACGCCCACGTCGCCCCGGTCGCTCAGGCGGCGAGCAAGCGTGACGAAGTTCTCCAGCGGCCAGCACTTGATCCTCCCGCCCGAGCCGGGATGGATGAGCACAAACGGTCGCTCCTCACCCAGGCCCAACCGGGCCGCGGCGCATCGAGCGGAGGCCTGATGCTCGGCGGGAACTTGCCAGACCGGCAGGGCGCCCGCAGCCTGGCCCTCGTGGGGAGCTACCAGCGGCTTCATGTCTATCTTCTGGGCCCAGAGATCCAGAAGGTGGTGGGGGTAATCCTCGTCAGGGCGAATGGGCAACAGCCAATGGCGGTGGGCCTGTGTGGCGCGGGCCAGGCGGCGGACTTCCGTCTCGGTGGGGGGATAGAAGGC
>Ga0116149_1001581_pt1 | contig 27240 bp, 22 predicted proteins | sample AD_UKC057_MetaG_FD_89787 | JGI IMG/M metagenome (GOLD analysis project Ga0116149, IMG submission 89787) | Active sludge microbial communities of municipal wastewater-treating anaerobic digesters from USA - AD_UKC057_MetaG | ecosystem: Engineered > Bioreactor > Anaerobic > Digestate | place: USA...
CCGGATACGAGATCGTGACAGTCGACGAACTGATCAAAAGAGCTCGCTGAACGCTTCTGCCACACGGTCGACAAGGCGGCGGGGAAGGCCCGACGCAGCGGAGTTTCGGTCGGCGATCAGCGGAACTGTGTGGCAGACGGTTCCATCGATCAGATACTCGACAGTACCGAGCCTTTCGCCGGCGAAAACCGGCGCGCGCACTGCCTTGTTGAGCAGGATGCGTGAAACCGGTTCTGTGCCCGCTGCGATCGCGCGCGGGGCGGTAAAAAAAGCCGGCTCGGCCGGTATTGCGTACACAGAATCTTCCGTACCTGCCCATACGGTTACGGCCTGCCGCTGTGCTTGAGAACACCTGATCGTCGTGAAGTTTGTAAATGCCCACTCCATGAGCGATGTTCCGTCGCTGTTCCTCAAGAGGTTTCCTTCATACGAACCGTTGCCGGGACCTCCCATAGTGACCGATATGAATCTGTCCGAGGCTCGTTGCGCAGTCAGGGCGAGATTGTATCCCGATTCGTAGATAAAGCCTGTTTTAAGTCCGTCGCAGCCGTCGAGCGTAGTCAGCAGTCTGTTTGTCGATGCCTGGATAACCGGCGATTCGCGTCTGCCTTGGGGAAGATTCCAGGGCATGGGATACTCGAAACGGGTGCGTGAATTGAAGGCTTTCAATGCGTCCGGGTACCGAAAGATGTATTCCCGGGAAAAAGCCGCGAACTCTCGTGCGGTTGTCGTGTTGAATTCGCTGAGCCCGGAAGGTTCGACGAAACGTGTTTTTGTCAGTCCGAGCCGTTCCATTTCGGTGTTCATCCGATCGATGAAGGCTTCTACCGAGCCTGCGGTGTGATACGCCAGGGCGATTGCGGCATCGTTGCCTGATACAATCGCCATTCCGAGCAGGAGTTCGCGAACTGTGACGATTTGTCCTTCCCCGAGAAACATCAGTGATGATCCTGCGGGGATGTTTTTTGCCCAGCTTTGCGGCGGCAGGTCCACGAGGTCGTCGAAGCTGATTTCTCCGGTTTCGATTGCGCGGAATGCGGTATACATCGCAACCAGTTTGGTCATGGATGCGGGAGGAATTGGCGCGTCGGCGTTTTTTTCCAGCAGGACGGCACCTGTCTGCGCATCCACAAGAAGGGCGGAAACCGCGTGCAGGTTTGCCGCAATTTCGTTTCCGGAGCTTGCGAGGGCTTCGGTCGGTTCGGGCCACTGCCATGCATGCAAGCCGGGAACGTCGTCCGGACCGGGTTGCCGTGTCTGTCTCCAGACAGACACAGCCATGGCTTCCTCGGCTGCCGTCCGGGGCGAAAGGTTCGGATTATCGAGTCTTCTGGCGGTATATGCAGCCAGGAGCACGAGACATACTGCTACGGCAAGGAGCGCCACCAGCAAGACTGGCAGCGGCTTGCGTCGTGCAGTTCGTGTACTGCGACGTGGCGTTTTTTCTTTTTCCATGCGGCTCAAATCAGAAGTCCGCCAGTTTCGGGGCTCTCGGATAGGGAATGACGTCGCGTATGTTGCCCATGCCGGTGATGTACAGCAGAAGCCGTTCGAAACCGAGGCCGAATCCTGCGTGAGGAACGGTGCCGAACCGGCGAAGATCGAGGTACCACCAGTAGTCTTCGACGTTCAGTCCCATTTCAGTAATGCGTTTTTCGAGCTTCTCCAGGTTTTCTTCGCGTTCGGAACCTCCGATGAGTTCGCCGAGTCCGGGAACCAGCAGGTCTACCGCGCGGACGGTTGTACCGTCGTCGTTCAGCTTCATATAGAAGGCTTTGATGTCTTTCGGGTAGTTGTAGACCATTACGGGGCGGCCATAGACTTTTTCTGTCAGATAGCGTTCGTGTTCACTTTGAAGGTCGCATCCCCAGAACGGTTTGAATTCGAATTTGTCCGCGTTCTTTTCCAGCTCTTTCATTGCGTCGGTGTAGGTGACACGCGCGAAATCCGCTTCGGCGACTGCTTTCAAGCTGTTGATGAGTCCAGGCTGAATGCGTTCGTCGAAAAACTTCATGTCTTCGGTGCATTTTGTGAGCGCCCAGTTCATGAGGAATTTGACGAACTCTTCTTCAAGATCCATGTTTGCTTCGAGATCGTTAAAGGCAACTTCTGGCTCTACCATCCAGAACTCAGCAAGGTGCCGGGTTGTATTCGAATTTTCTGCCCGGAAGGTCGGTCCGAAGGTATAGACGCGGGAGAGGGCGGTTGCATACGTTTCGGCTTCGAGCTGACCGGAAACCGTCAGGTTTGCCGGTTTTCCGAAGAAGTCCTTCGAGTAATCCACTGCAGGCTCGCCTTTTGCTGCTGCGCTTGCGCCGTCTTTTGCAATGCGTTCGAGGTCCAGTGTCGTAACCTGGAACATTTCTCCGGCTCCTTCGCAATCCGAGGCGGTAATCACGGGAGTGTGGACGTAATTGAATCCCCGTTCCTGGAAGAAGACGTGAATGGCGTAGGCCATTTGGCTTCGTACACGGGCAACCGCTCCGAAGGTGTTTGTTCTGGCTCGTAAATGAGCGATTTCGCGGAGAAATTCCAGAGAATGATTTTTTTTCTGAAGAGGATAGGTATCGACGGGCGCTTCGCCGATAACGAGAACCGAGTCTCCCGCCACTTCGACTGCCTGCCCGGATGCTGGAGAAGGCACGAGTTTGCCGGTGGCGCAGATTGATGATCCGGTTGTTATCCGTTTCAGTTCCGCTTCTGTGTCCGGGCTGATTCCTGCATCGCGATCCAGCGTTATCTGAATCGACGCGAAACAGGATCCGTCATTTACCTGAATGAACACGAGATTCTTGGTCTCGCGCTTTGTGCGGACCCATCCGTATATGGTCACGTGACGCCCGTCGGGCTCCGACACAAGGATTTCCTTGATTAGTGTGGTTTTCATGAAAGTAAGGTATCACGTTTAAAGGCCTCTGGTAAAGCAAGAGCGCTACAGTTTTTTTGTCTGAAACCTGAAAATATTCATAGAATTGGTATAAATATACATAAAAACGAATTGTTTATTGTTTTTTTCAAAAAACTGGTTTGGTACTCTTGAGCAACTTAGTATGTTCCTGTATAAATATGCACATACAACCTCTTGGGGGAAAAATTATGCAATATGAAGACGAGAATCCGGAGTTGCTTACCGAACTTGCCCGGCTGGCGGAACGAAACGATTTTATAGATCCGGAATTATACACAAAATATGATGTCAAGCGCGGGCTTCGCGATTCGGACGGAAAAGGTGTTCTTGTCGGACTTACCCGGATCGGAAACGTGTATGGCTATGATGTTGTTGACGGAAAGCCTGTTGCGGTTCCGGGGAAACTGATTTATCGCGGCTATGATGTTGAAGATATTATTTCCGACATTGAGCAGGCCGATCAGTTCGGTTTTGAGCAGGTTGTATATCTTCTTTTGTTTGGCGAACTGCCGAATGCATCCCAGCTTGCGGAATTTGATGCAATGCTTGGGTTATACAGGGAATTGCCGAATAATTTCGTTGAAGACATGATACTCAAATCGCCGTCATCGGATGTTATGAACAAGCTTGCCAGATCCGTACTTGTTTCGTATTCATACGATCCAAATCCCGAGGATATGTCGATTGCCAACAACCTTATGCAGTGCATTCAGCTGATTGCCCGATTCCCTGCAATGGTGGCCTATGGATATCAGGCGAAACGTCGGTACTATGACGGAAAGAGTATGTATCTGCATAATCCGCTTCCGAATCTGTCTACAGCAGAGAACTTTCTCAGACTGATCCGTGCCGACAAGAATTATGACAAGCTGGAAGCGGAGATTCTTGATCTTGCATTGATTCTTCATGCTGAACATGGAGGAGGAAACAATTCGTCGCTCACGGTTCATGTTGTTTCTTCTGCAGATACCGATACCTACTCGGCGATAGGAGCTGCGGTAGGTTCTCTAAAGGGTCGCCGCCACGGCGGAGCGAATATAAAGGTCATTGAGATGATGGATGACATCAAGGCTCATGTCAAAGACTGGTCGAGCGAGAAGGAAGTTGGCGAGTATCTGAGGAAAATTGTCCGGAAAGAAGCCTTTGACCGAACCGGTCTGGTATACGGCCAGGGCCATGCGGTATATACCATTTCCGACCCCCGTGCGATTCTTTTGCGGGAAAAGGCGCGAAAGCTTGCAGAGGTAAAGAAATGTACCGAAGAGTTTGAATTATACTGCCTGATCGAGAAGATTTTCCCCGGGATTTTCAAGGATGAGAAGGGCGAAGAAAAGCGAATTTGCACAAATGTCGACTTCTATTCGGGGTTTGTATATTCGATGCTCGGGATACCCAGAGAACTGTACACACCCATTTTCGCGGTGTCGCGAATTTCCGGCTGGGCTGCCCATCGTCTTGAAGAAATCGTTTCTTGCGGCCGTATTTATCGCCCCGCATTCAAGCATGTAGGAGAGCTTCGACCGTATGTGAAGCTCGATGATCGGCACTGAGCCGGGAGAGTCAGCAGTTTTACCTGCTGACTCGTTACTTCCGGTTCAGTCGTCCTCTTCTGCCTGCTTGATAAACTCTTTCGCGGTTGCGATTACTTCTTCCGCTATCTTTCCGGATATCGGGCTGTAGTGATCAAAACTCATCTCGAACGAACCGGTGCCGCTGGTCATAGACCGTAAATCGATTGCATATTTCAGCAGTTCATGGTGCGGAACCTGGGCTCTGATTTCTTCAATACCGTTTCCAAGGCTTGTCTGACCCAGAATATGGCCTCTTCTGCCGGAAAGGTCGCTCATGATATCGCCCAGATTTTTTGTATCAACAAAGACTGTCAGGTTCATGATCGGCTCAAGGAGTATTGGCCCGGCGTTGCGCATGGATTCCTTGAATGCGTTTCGTGCGGCAATCTTGAATGCCATTTCCGACGAATCTACCGGATGTTCCTTGCCGTCGAGCACGGTAACCGCGACATCTACAACGGGGTACCCGGCGAGAACACCGGATTGCATTGCTTCCTTGACGCCTTTTTCTATACCCGGGATATATCCCTTTGAAATTGCACCGCCGAATACTGCATTGGTAAATCGGTAGTCTTCTCCCCGGGGAAGGTTTTCGATAGCGAGCACAACACGAGCATACTGTCCATGACCTCCGGACTGTTTCTTATGTGTATATTCCGACTGTGCTTTTCTCTGTATGGTTTCACGATACGCTATTCTGGGAATAGAGGTCAGAATGTCTATCTTTGTCTGGGTTTTGATGCGGTTCAGGATTATGTTGATGTGAAGGTCTCCCATGCCTGAAAGGACATTCTGTTTTGTTTCGGGATTATATGCAAAACTCAGCGTTTTATCTTCTTCACACGCCCTGATAAGGTATTCTCCCAGTTTGTCGTCGTCTTTTTTTTCTGCAGCCGATACAGCCATGGAATAGACGGGATTCGGGGTTCTCAGTTTGATGAACGGAAGAATTTCGGCCGAAATTCCCAAAGTGTCATTGGTTTTGGCGTAAGGAAGTTTTGCCGCAATGCCGACATCTCCCGCAGCAAGTTCTCTGGTTTCGATCAGTTTCTTTCCGATAGTTCGGTACAGTTTGCCAATTTTTTCCTTGCGGTTTTCGGTGACATTGTACACTTCTGAATCTGCTACAAGCGTGCCGGTAACAATCTTGATAAAGCACAGTTTTCCCGAAAACTGGTCATTAGTTGTTTTTACAACCAGAGCAGACAAGGGCTGTGCCGGATTAATTTTTACGGCTACTTCATTACCGTCCTTATCCAGTGCGACTTCGAGAGCTCCCGACGGTGGTGGCATTATTTCTGCAATAAAATCCAGAACAGATTTTATGCCGGATCCCTTTTTGGCGCACCCGGCGAATACGGGAACAATGCGATTATCCTTGATAGCCAGCTCAAGCCCCCGTTTTATGTCGTCATCCGACAAACCTGCTTCGTCTATGAATTTGACCAGCAGTTCGTCGTCTCCCTCTGCTGCGGCGCCAGCAAGTATTTCCCGTGCGCGCTCGTACTCGTCTCTAAATTCTGCAGGAATTTCGGCTTCTGTTTCGCCGCTTCCGTCTGTAAGCCATGCTTTACCGTGAAGAACGTCGATTACGCCCCGGTACGCGGCTCCGCTTCCGATGGGGATTGTTACAGGACAGGCTTCCACTTCGAACTGTGTGCGCAGTTCATGGATGCAGTTGCTGAATGACGCATGTTCGTCATCAAGGTGGTTGACAAACACAACACGGGGTTTGTTGCGCCGATCCAGCTGGCGCCAGAGTTTTACTGTCTCTATCTGTATGCCCGCTTTTGCATGCATCATCATCAGCGCAAGTTCTGAAGTTCTGAAGGCGGTGATGACTTCGCCGAGAAAATCCGACGAACCTGGGGTGTCCCAAAAGTTGATATTGATATCTTTCCAGGGAAGATGGACAAGAGTCGCGTAAATTGAAATTTTTCGTTCAATTTCTTCGGGGGTATAGTCGCTGACGGTTTTTCCGGATTCGATCGGCTCGGCCTTTGCCAGTATGCCGGCAGCGAGCAGTAATTGTTCAATCATTGTTGTTTTACCGGTCTGGCCATGTCCGGCAATGGATACTGTTCGGATCAAATCAGTAGAAAATCCCATTTCTCGCTCCTTCTGCATGCTCATTATCGGATTGTTGATATGTTGGCAGCCTTCCTCGAGAGGGGCGTATAATCAACAGTTCAATCGTAAGTTCTGTTTTGAACTATTGTCAAGAAAATAATATCCGTATTACAATTACAGGATGAACGAACAAAGAAAATCAATACAGAGCCTCACTATTCTCCTTGACGAGAAGCGGGGGACGCTGTCGAACACATATTATCAGTTCGGCGAAAAATTGCTTGCCGATTCTGTCGATCCGGTAATCCTGTCCGGTGCAGTGAATTCCGAACGGCTCGAGTCTTGGCAGGCTCTCCGCGCTTCGCGGGAAGCTGATACGCGGACTGTCCTCGATATAAAAGATGCGCTTGCCCGGGAACAGGAACTGGAGCGATTCAGAAAAGAGATTCTGGCACAGCTGAATGAAGAGAACATCCTGTATTCCAACGAACTGTCTGCGCTCGGAAAAGCGCTCTGTGATTCTTATACTCCTGAGGATGTTGCCGAATTTGGTGATTTTTATGATAAAGTCGCATCGCAACAGGATGAGCTGATCAAACTGGAACAAAAACAGGAAAAAATGCGCCGAGATATCGAACAGTCCGGTTTTTTTTCCAAGATGTTTGCCCAGCTGAAGATCGCCGGTGTGGCGACTACGATACGCCAATTCAGATCGCGGCTTGATCGTCTGTTTGCCGTAGAAGCGCGAACGCTTCTTGAAAACGGAACAATTGACGCAAAAGCCGAGGCGGCCGGCCCGGATAGTCCGTTGGGAGTCCGTTTCGCTTCTGCGCGTGAAGTGCAGAAGCGCATTGCCACGCTTACCCAGAGGGACCAGGCGGTGTTCGACGATCTTGCCGCTGTGCGAGCTGCTCTCGATTCGTACGGAGCTTCTTCGAATTCGTCTGCCCGGATCAGCGAACTTCGGTCTTCCATAAAAGAGGCGGACAAGAAAATCGATTCTCTTGTAGTTCTTACCGCCCGCGAGTATACCGATAAATTTCTGGACGAGAATGGTCGTTCTTTGCTCGGTAATACCGGTGACGGCCATACGTTCAGCGATATGGGCATGTATGCCCGTCAATTGGAGCAGATAGCAGTATTACGATCTGATATTTGGACTATTCGGCAGAAAATTGATGTGCTGGAGACGAGTCTCAAGATAGAATCGCTTGACAAAAATATTAGCTCGTACTCGCGTTCTGTCGAAGAGTATACCCGTAAAATTGAACAGTATACCGAGATGATTGCAAATCTCAGAAAAACTATCGCAGACGCCGAGCTCGATAAAGAAGCTCTTGTTCAGCATCGCATCTCCGTTGAAGCATCTTTGCCTCGAGATGCACGCAATGAAGCTGCTTCTGAATAACTGCACGCTCTGACAGCAAACGACTTTTTGAAATTGGCGCATATTTCGTGACTTTTTCATTCTTTTTCTGATATACTCATGCCGTTATGGCAAAAAAGATAGCTGACTACGATGAATCGAAAATCAAGACACTGAGTTCTCTTGAGCATATTCGCCTGAGAACCGGTATGTATATCGGACGGCTCGGAGACGGATCGAATCCCGACGACGGTATTTATATACTGCTTAAGGAAGTTATTGATAATTCGATTGATGAATTTATCATGGGGAACGGTTCGAAAATCGATATTTCCCTGAAAAACAATCAGGTAACAGTACGCGATTACGGCCGGGGAATCCCGCTGGGCAAAATTGTTGAATGCGTTTCTGTGATCAATACCGGAGCGAAATATAACGACGATGTGTTTCAGTTTTCCGTCGGCTTGAACGGAGTCGGAACCAAGGCTGTCAACGCGTTGTCCGGTCATTTCCGGGTACTGTCCATTCGTGACGGTAAGTGCTCGGAAGCGGTATTCGAACGTGGTGTGCTGAAAAGCCAGCGGAACGGTACGGTAAAGGCGGGCGTTGCTAACGGTACTTTGATCGAATTTATCCCGGATGAAGAGATATTCGGAGATTACGAGTTCAATGTAGAGTATATCCAGAAGCGAATTTGGAATTATGCCTACCTGAATGCCGGTCTTGTGCTCAATTTTAACGGCGAACGGTATGTATCGGAAAATGGTCTTCTGGACCTTCTCGACGCCGAGGTTGGGCAGGATCATCTGTATCCCGTCGGCTACTACAAGGGCAAACAACTTGAATTTGCCTTTACCCATTCAAATAATTACGGTGAAAACTATTTTTCATTTGTAAACGGACAGTTCACATCAGACGGCGGGACGCATCTTTCTGCCTTCAAGGAAGGTCTCCTGAAGGGTATTAACGAATATTTCAGGAAAAACTATAAAAGCGAAGACGTCAGAGAAGGTACTGCTGCGACCGTCGCTGTTAAAATACAGTCGCCGGTATTCGAAAGTCAGACAAAGAACAAGCTGGGCAATACAGAAATACGCACTTGGATTGTTAACGAGACGAAAGCCGGAATCGACGACTGGCTCAGGAAAAATCCTGAAGCAGCGCGGCAGCTTGAACAAAAGATTCTGGCAAACGAGAAACTGCGCACCGAATTGAACAGTGTCAAGAAAGAAGCAAAAGAAGCTGCAAAGAAAATTGCGCTCAAGATTCCGAAGCTGAAAGATTGCAAGAATCATCTGGGCGACGGTCCGAAGGGCGAGAATTCCATGATATTCATAACCGAAGGCGACTCGGCTTCCGGTTCGATGGTTTCCAGCAGGGATGTGTATACCCAGGCGATTTTCGCGATGCGCGGAAAATGCGAGAATATGTACGGAAAGAAACGGGTCGATATTTATAAAAATGCCGAGCTCTACAACATGATGATGGCTCTCGGGATCGAAAACGATCTTGAAGGTCTTCGATATTCCAAAATTATTATCGCAACTGATGCTGATAATGACGGCTTCCATATCCGCAATCTGCTGCTGACTTTTTTTCTTTCGTATTTCGAAGAACTGGTAACGAGCGGACGTGTCTATATTTTGGAAACACCGTTGTTTCGTGTTCGAAACAAAAAAGAGACATTCTACTGCTACAACGAAAAGGAACGGGATGCTGCCATGAAAAAACTGGGAGCCAGTTCCGAAGTCACCAGATTCAAAGGTCTTGGAGAGATAAGCCCTTCGGAATTCGGTCAGTTTATCGGAGAGGACATTCGGCTGCTTCCGGTAACAGTACAGAGTCTTAAGGCTGTTCCCGGTATACTGGAGTTTTATATGGGAAAAAATACTCCTGAGCGGAGGGAGTTTATCATGAAGAATCTGCTCGCGGAGGTTGATGTCTGATGGACTATATTAAAAGTCTTTTTAATAAAAACTTTCTTGAGTATGCAAGTTATGTAATTAAGGATAGAGCCATTCCCGATCTTGAGGATGGCTTAAAACCAGTTCAGCGGCGCATCATGCATACTCTGTTTGAAATGGACGACGGAAAATTCCATAAAGTAGCCAATGTCGTCGGTCATTGCATGAAATATCATCCTCATGGCGACTCTTCAATTGGCGGAGCGCTGGTTGTTTTGGCAAACAAGGATATGTTTATCGACAAGCAGGGTAACTTTGGTAATATTTATACCGGGGACTCAGCATCTGCAGCCCGATATATCGAGTGTCGTGCCACTGCACTTGCGAAAGATATCCTGTACAATCCGGACATTACCCGCTATCTGCCTTCCTATGATGGCAGAAACAAGGAGCCGGTCGCGTTCAGGGCTAAACTGCCGGTAGTGCTTGCAATCGGAGCAGAGGGTATTGCTGTAGGCATGTCCACCAGGATATTGCCCCACAATCTGCGGGAGATAATTGAAGCAGAGAAAGCCTGTCTTGCAGGGAAAAAATTCCAGCTTTTTCCGGATTTTCCAACCGGTGGACTGATAGACATATCTGATTATCAGGACGGGAAGGGAAAAGTACTGGTTCGCGCAAAGCTCGACACGTCGGACGAAAAGCGGATCGTCATCCGGGAATTGCCCTTTGGAAGTACTACTGAAAGCATTATTGCGTCTATCGAAAATGCAGCTCGTTCAGGTAAAGTCAAGATTTCTGAAATTAATGATTTTACAACCGATAAAGTAGAAATCGAGATTAAGCTTCAGCGCGGAGTGTATACAAGCGATGTTATTGATGCGCTCTTTGCGTTTACCGAATGTGAACAATCCGTATCGTGCAATCTGCTTGTAATCAAAAATAACATGCCTGCGGTTATGACTGTGACTGAAGTGATTCAGGATCACAGCGAGAAGCTGCTCAAAATTCTCAAGGAGGAGCTGGAACTCGAGAAAAAAAATCTGCTCGATCGTCTGCATATGCGCACCCTGGAGCGGATTTTTATCGAGGAACGCATATATAAAAAGATCGAGTCCATGAAAACAGCAGAAAGCGTTGTACAGGCTGTTATCAAAGGTTTTGAGCCGTATAAGGCCGAGCTACAGCGCGAAGTGAGCGACGACGATGTAGACCGGTTGCTGAAAATACCCATCAGACGCATCTCGCTGTATGATATCAATAAAAACCGTGCGGAGGTTGCGGAAATCAATGCTCGCATAAAGGAAGTCAACAAGCTCCTGAGAAACCTGACGGCATACGCAATTACGGTGCTCGACGGAATTTTGGGAAAGCTTGATCCTGAGCTTATGCACCGCCGGACAGAGGTTGCCCGTTTTACCAAAATCGATGTCAAAGAAGCGGTAAACAGAGATATTCCGCTGAAATACGACCCTGAAACCGGATACTTGGGAACAAATGTGTCAAGCGGAACAGAACTGTTCCGCGTTACTCCCTATGATCGCATAATAGTGTTAAGGCGAACCGGAGTGTATACCGTGATGGATGTGCCCGATCGTATCTTTGTAGACCGGGATCTCCAGTACTGCGGTTTTTCCGACAAGGAAGTCTTGTCGAAAGTAGTATTTACGGTGGTCTATAAGGATCAGAAGAGCGGGTGCCCATACATAAAGCGCTGCCGCATAGCCGGCTATATTCTAAACCGGGATTACCTCATACTTCCGGAGAATTCCGAGCTGTTGTACGTTGATACCCGGGACAAGGGGGCTTTCACCGTTTTGTATGCTCCGAAGCCCAGAATCAAAACTCTTGAGGAATCCTTCAATCTTCAGGATTGGCCGGAAAAGGGACTAAAAACTCTGGGCCTTAAGCTTGCTGCACGCGAAGCTGTGTCTGTAGTCAGGAAAGAGAACGCCAGCAAGGAAAAAAGCAAAACCGCTAAGAAAACAAGCGATTGATCTTCGGTTTTTACAGCAATCATGAGTTGCGTGCAATAAGAAATAAAAAACCGGCGGGCGGCCGGTTTTTTTATTAAACGCTATGCTAGGCAAAACTATACGGGGCAGGAAAGAATCTGTATAAATAGGCTTCTTTCTTAGTCGATTTTAACCACAACAGTAGTTGGTTTTGGCGGCGGAGGAGTAATAACCGGCTTTTCGGCTGTAACAACAGGTCTTGGAGGTGGCGGAGCCGCTACTGTCGCCTTGACCGGCGACTTGATTTCTGTCGAGGGCGTCGAAGTCAGTACAATAGTTTCCATTTTTTCCTGCAGAGCTGCGACCGGACTGGAAACCGTTTCTCCAACCAGCTGAAGCTGTTGGCCCGCCTGACCTGTTCTGGTCTGTCCAATTGGTGTGACAAATACTACCGAACCCTGAAGCACAACCAGTTCTTCACCGATCTCGAATACGGTGCCACGAACGGAAGCGGTTGCGACAGGGCTTTTGACGGTGAAGCCGTTTTTCTTGTTATTGAGCGAATTAACTTCAGCCTTTACGTTGCCTACTTCAAGATAGAGTTCGGTATCTACCGTGTCTTCCTTTTCGACCAGTTGGGTTAGCGTCATTCGGGTGAGAGGTTTGACCGTTAAAATTGATGCTCCAAGCTTGACCGTTGCTTCGGATTTGAATCCTGTCGAGATCATTGTTCCGAATTTGAGCAAATCTCCAGCTTGCAATCCCTTCCAGACCCCGGAAGCATCCTGGTATTCTACCTTGCCGCTGACTGTCACTACCTGTCCATCGAGAGCCGATACCGGCAGAATGACGGATATACATATACCAATAAAAAAAACAGGAAGGTATTTGTTCATACATGCCTCCAAGCACTATTATAGCGCAAAAACAGCTTTTAACGATGCCTGATATTGTAAATCCTGCTCAAACGGCAGATAGATACAACCGTCAAGACGGAATTTCAGATCGCTAGAAATTTTGAGAGTCATTCCAAGAGTCGCTTCCGATCCTGAATACAGGTCTTTCTTAATCTCGCCTCCGGGTGAATGGAGAAAGGCCTTTGCTCCCGCATCGATATTCAGCAGATGAAGGGGATTAAAGGATACTCCGGTCTGGATGCGGACAAGATTCGCTATGCCTTGCGTAAACAGCGTACCCGCCGGGGCAAAACTGATCGGCAAAAATCCGGTAAAAAAATCACTGTTGGCCGGATTGTAATCTCCCTGCAGATAGAACTGGAAACCTTTTGCCGGAAATACATCAAACCGGGCGCTCGCCAGCATTGAGGTTTCAAGATACCGTTTGTCGTCCGCGGCAGAGTCCAGGACGCCAAACTGGTACATTCCGGTCAGGTTGAAGAAAGCCATGCTCGATACTGGCATGCTGATTACGACTGTACCGTATATTGTATCGACGAGTTCGGTATAGTCGCTTTCCATGAACCGCCTTATATCGTACTGGCCCAGACCTTCGAGGACAAGATCGACAGGACCGAGCAGCTGTGGAAACTGTATGGTGATTTTTCCGATTGCCCTGTAGGAACCGAAGGCGAACAGCTTATCTGTTGCGGCATTCTCCTGGTCGTCGGTTGTCATTAGGGAACCGCCCTTGCGGGCATTAAGCAAGCCTGTATAGCCGGCCATAAGATCAAGATTTCCGAACGGCAGCAAGAAGTGAAATTCCGTTCCGTCAACCATTTGGTTAAGGATGAGCCCGGTAATATCGCCGGTTGCGATGCGTCCTGCATCGATGCTTATCTTGTACCCGTCACCGGAGAGCGGGGTCATGGAAAGACGCAACAGATCCAAATCCGGAAAAAATCTAAAGTCTGAACTGAAAGCCGGTTTGGATGCATAGGCGCTGCCTTCTACTGATAGCGTGTTTCTTCCTGCTGTATCGAAAGGAATGGATAACCAGAAAGTTGCTTTATGATCGCTGTTCCAGTCGAATTCATCTGTATGTCGAATACCGCCGGTATTTGTCAGCTCAAGTCCATAGTCGGCCGTAAAAACGGCTGTGCTTATGCCTGCAAGAAGCAGCAGCGCCGGCAGCAATTTGTTCACCGGTGATCTCATAATGAATCCTCCTGCACACCGAGCAGCGCCTCGATTCGGCCTGTCTCCATCTCCCTGCGCTCCGGACTTTTAAGGCGGGCATCAGGATACATTGTAAAGAATCGTCCGATTGCCCGAACAAGGTCGCGTCCGCTCATCTTTTGAGACGGATCGGCACCCGCCTTCCAGAAGCCTGAGTTTTTCAGTTCTTTCCATGCATAACGGGAGTTCCTGAATACACTCCACATGATGCCGCCTTTCAGGTTGTATGAAACCATCATAAACTTGGAAAAAGTACTGACGGTGATCGGTGTCAACGGTGACTCGCGAAAACCGAATACCTCGTAACGGTCGCACCAGGTGTAGGCTTCGAAGGGCGTGCATTCCATCCCCATTTCACTCGCAATGAGGTAGGCAAAGTCAATATAAGTCGCATGCTCGCGTTCAAGAATATCGGTTATAACGTCGGCCTGTTGACTGAATACCGGAAGAACAAGGCAGAAACCGAGAACTGCAAGTATGTTTTTTTTCATTGTACTGCCTCCAGTGTGTCGGGGGTGGCGGAGGGGTTTACAGCACCGGAGGGGTTTACAGCACCGGCGGGCTCCACAGCAGCGGCGGGGGGGGGCGTTTCAGCGGGCTCTGGAGCACCGGCAGGCTCGGGGGAGTCGGCCGGGGTGGTTCCCGGGGCTTCGGAGAAAAGATCGCTCTCCGGATCGAGTTGTTCATCCATGATAACAATCTCTACGCGCCGGTTTTTGCTTCTGCCTTCCGGTGTTTCATTGGTATCTATCGGGACGGAACCGCCCATACCAAGAGACACAATCATATCCGGAGTTTTGACGCCGGTTTCCACAAGATAGTCCGCAACGGATTTTGCCCGTCTGGATGAAAGGTCGATCAATTCGGCTTCGTCCGAGCCGGGGGGATTGGCCGCATGGCCGACAACTTTCAGCTTTCTTGAGGTGAGCGATGCCAGCAATCCGCCAACCGTGGCGAGTTTTGCTTTTTCGGAATCGGTCAGGACTGCGGATTCGGCCTGAAACTGGATGTTGTCTATTGAAAGAACGATTCCCTGATCGCTCTGCTTGACTTCTACGTCCTCAACCTTGGCTGCTGCAATTTGTTCGTTCAGCTCCTTGATTACCTGTTCGCGGACGATTTCTGTTACTGTCTTGAAGTCTTCATTTGTTGTTCGCAGATAATAGACGGAGGTACCGTCCGTAAACCGGTACTGGATTTCTTCGATCAGTGTGGACTGCTTTGGGCCGCCCGATACGGCATCCCAGTAGATTTCCATGGAAGAATGACCGGCGATGCGCTCGACACCCGTTGCCTTTGCGGTTTTACGGTCCAGAAGGAGAAAGGGCTTCCACTCTGCAGTGATGCGGTAATACTTGCGGTTGTCAATTTCGGCCAGCCCTTCCAGCTTGTATGCGACTTCTACTTCGAGGTCTTCGCTCTTTTCAAGACTGAATGCGGACAGGGAGTAACTGAGCGTCGCCTGTTCCTTCCAGGAGTCTCCGATGGAAATGCTGTTCAGGGGAAAAGTAGGAATGCCCTTGATGTACGGTATGGTGCTCCGGTTGGTCGCAGCCGTCTGCTGGAGAATTTCTATCTCCGATTCTGCTGCAGGCTTTGTCATTTCTCGGTCCAAGGCTTTTACCGTTTCGGTAATACTGATTTTTGATCCGAATTTACCGCCAGTATTTGCCTTCCACAAAAGCAGTTCCGCATGCACCGGCAAGGTTGTTGCCAGAATGCACATTCCGACTATGAAATGTCTTTGCACTTTCATGAATCGTCTCCTTCTTAATATCCGAGCCGATTTCGAAAGTCGGTGACTTTTAAAAATCGGCTTTTGGAGAAAAATCACAAGTCTCTCTATTATAAAGACTTGTGATTTTTCTCCATGTACATCTACGGTTACTCTTTCAAAACGTTCCGGGTTTTGAAAGAGCCTCGTCCTTATACTATATCCTACTTTTTGCGAAAAAACACGCACAATGCATCCGGATGGCATGAAAAACAGGATCAGCTTTACCGGACGATCGAACGATGTGCTATACTTTTTCTTGATCGCATCAAACCTGTGTGAGGTGTATCTTGAAAAAAAAACCGGTTTACCTTGATATTCTCAAAAAAAAACTGGAATATATCACTGCCTTTGCCTGTCTTGTTCTGCTCATTGTACTGTCCCTGTCGAAAGCTGGTTCTGTTTTTGAACTCGGCCTCTACGACGTTCTGCTCGACATAAAGCCGGAAATTGAACAGCGGCCGGAGATTCTGCTTGTCGATATCGATGATTACGCAATCGAGCAGATCGGCGCGTTTCCCTGGACCCGGGACATTATTGCGGATGCCCTGATCCGGCTTCGGGAAGTCGGCGGTTCAAAAATCGTATTCGATATCGAGTACCTCACCTCCGGACAGTCGGGCGTCAACCGCGATTACGTCAAAACTGAATTCCCCGCCGAGTATCAGAGTGTACACAACGAAATTGTTGAATACCTGGGAAGCTTTTCCGAGGCAATCGCAAGTTCGAGCATTCCGCTCGAAGCGGTTCCCGAGTACGGTTCGGAGATGACTTTGTACATCGATCAGAGGATGAATGACCTGTCCGGTTCAATCACCGGGAACATTTTCCGCGACAATGATGAGTACTTTGCGCGGGCGATACGGTTTTTTGGCAATACCTACCTTACGATCAACTATGAACGCATCAATACGAATAAAGAAGCCCTTGAACTTGAAAAATGGGCCAGGGAGCATCTGCTTCGTACGAATGTGGAAGATTCTTCAGGACTGATTCTCAGGGAAAACCTTGAGCGGTTACAGGACAGCGAATATGATAAGGGAATAGCTCCCGCGATTAAAACATTGATAAGCCAGGCCCGGGGGGCCGGATTCCCGAACGTTATCATCGATGAGGACGGGGTTAGACGGAGAATCGAACTCCTTGCAGAATACGAAGGCGCGTACGTCGCCCAGCTGGTGTTTTCTCCGATCCTGGACATTCTGCAGCCCGAGAAAATCGTGCGGAAGGGGCAGTCCCTCCTCCTGGTCAATGCCTTGAATCCGGATGCTCTTGATAGCGGCTCCCGGACAACCATCCGGATTCCGCTCGACGACAAAGGGCGTCTGCTCATCAACTGGCTCAAGCGCGTGTATACGGATTCTGAAAATCCGGAGGAAGGCAGCTTCCGCCATATGTCGGTATACGCCCTGTATCTAGCCGACGAAATGGAAGAACAGCTGATCGACAATCTGAAACGGATTTCGGAGATCAGCGTCAAGAACGCTCAGGGCTATCTTTCCTATTACGATGCGGTCAACTGGCTCCTTGCTTCGTACGGCGATCTGTCCATCTGGAAGGAAAGCCTTCTTGACGGAAGCCGAACGGATTACGACGGGTACTTTACCGCGCGGAACGACTTCTTTACAAATTACGGAGAATTTCTTGAAGGCGGTTTCGATACCGAACTGTATGACACGTTTGCGGATTATTCGCAACGCACGGGCGATGGCCGGTATCTTGAATACAGCGAGAACATCAAGAAGAACTGGGAAATCTACCGCGAAAACTACACACAATACCAAAGCCAGTTCGGCAAGCTGAAGGAAACCTGCGACAAGTCCTTTTGCATCATCGGCTGGAGCGGACTGGGAACTTCGGATCTCGGCGTCAATCCGTTCAAGAAGTCCTACCCGAACGTCGGAACGCATGCGAATATCTACAATACCATCATGAGCAGGGAGTTCATCAATCCGTTGCCGCAGTGGGTATCCTGGCTGGCTGCTTTTGTGTTTTGCCTGATCAGCGCGCTTGCCTTCCGCCGCATCAAATCCCTGAAAGGACGCATCGCTTACGGAGGTGCGTCGGTTGTTGTCGTGTTCGCGCTGATAGCGGCGCTGTTCGTGTTCTCCGGAATGTATCTGCAGGTGACGGTACCGCTTTTTTCCGTGCTGCTAACCTTTATCGTGATAACGATTCTCAAGTTCGTGTTTTCCGAGCAGGAAAAGAACTTTCTCCGGAAGGCATTCACCACCTATCTTTCCAGCGACGTCGTCGACGAGATTGTCAACGACCCGTCCCGCCTGAAGCTCGGCGGCCAGGAAAAGATGATTACCGCGCTCTTTACCGACATCAAGAGTTTTTCTACGCTGTCGGAAAAAGTCACGCCGGAACACCTCGTTCACATATTGAACAAGTATCTGACCAAGATGAGCGATCTTGTGCTTGAGCAGAAGGGAACGATTGACAAGTACATCGGAGATGCTATCGTCGCCTTCTTCGGAGCGCCGATCGATCTACCTGATCATGCATCGCGCGCCTGCCTGGCCGCTGTCCGCATGAAGCAGGCGGAAAAGCTTCTGAACGAGGAAATGCTTGCGAACAATGAAACTCCGTCTCCCATCTATACGCGCATCGGCGTCAACACCGGACCGATGGTCGTCGGAAACATGGGCACAGAGAACAAAATGAACTATACGATTATGGGGAACGATGTTAACCTTGCGGCGCGCCTTGAGGGCGTCAACAAGTCGTACGGCACCTGGATATTGGTGTCGGAGTCGACCTGGAACGCAACGAACGGTATGTTCCTGGGACGCAAGCTTGACCGTGTCCGCGTCGTCGGCATCAATACGCCGGTGCAGCTCTATAACATTCTTGCAGTCCGTTCGGAAGCCGATGAAAAGATGGTCGCCCTGGTTGCCATGTTCGACAAGGCGATAGACGCATACCGCGAGCGCCGGATCGAAGACGCCCTTGGTTTGTTCGCGAAGTGCCGCGAGATAGACTCCGACGATGCAGCTTCAGGCATCTTCCATGAAAGGGTCAAGAATCTGCTCATGGAAGGGGTTCCTGAAAACTGGTCGGACGTCATCAATATGACGAGCAAGTAACTTCGTGCGCAGCCGGTAGCCGGAGTGCGGATCGCTCAGCTTCCGGCGCTTTCGTAGGCGTTGATGCCCCGGGTCCAGATGAATCTGCCGAGGCAGACGGCGGTAATCCCTGCGATTACGGTGCCTCCGACGCAGAACAGTGGATCTTTTCCGGTCAGAAGATACGAGGCCGGGTAGAAGGACGTAAACGCGAATGGAATGACGTAGGTTACGAGCGTTCGTATGAAGGCGTTGTAGATGCTGACCGGGTACTTTACGAAGTCGCTGGTCATGTAGACCATGTGCAGGAGGCTTCCCGAACGCTTGATCCACAACGCGGCCGAGGCGAAGATTATTTTGATGCCGGTGTAGATAAGCGTTCCGGCGGCAACGGCGACTGCTCCAAGAAGCCATTGGGCCGCTGTCAGTTCGAGTCCGAGCGAGGTTCCCGCGGCGATGACCAGTATAATGCCGGTCAGGAGTTCTCCGAGCGCGTCCGGTTCGAATCCTTCCATTAATACATGCAGCAGCGGGTCGATGGGGCGGGTGAGGTACTTGTCGAAGTCTCCCTTGCGGACCAAAAAGTAGGCGACCTTCCACAGATTGTCCGCGTACAGATGATCGATGCCGCGCGGAATCAGCGAAAAGCCGTAGATGAAGATAATGTGCTGGAGGCTCCAGCCGTCCAATTCGGTGATGTTTTCGAAAATGAGGAAAACGAACAGTACGTTGAAGAGCTGCCCGAAGAAAAAGGCGAAGGCTCCGGTGAGAAAATCGATCCGGTATTCGACAAGCCGCTTCAGGAATTGCGAGATAAAAATGCGGTAAAGGCGGAAAAAACGCCTGATCCGGTGTCCGGTTCGACGTACTGCCGTACCGACCCGAGCGGGTACGGACGGATTGCGTGCTTCTGTCATTGCATCAGCCTCCCTGTACCGTAAGCCGTTTGACGGTGGTATTCCATATCGCCCGCGAAAGCAGCCAAAAGGCAATCGCCCAGAACAGCTGCAGGGCCATCGAGGCGAGCGTCTGAGCGGCGCTCCAGTTTCCGGTGTAAATCATTACCGGGGTGTAGCACATCGACGAAAACGGCAGGAAGCGCAAAATACCGAGCGCCCAGGCCGGAAAGAATACGAGCGGAATCATACCGCCGGAGAGGAACCGGACGATCGAACCTTTCAACAGATTGAACCCCCAGAGATTCTTGAGCACGAAGGCGAGAAATCCGAAACAGAGGTCGAAATAGAAAAGGACCAGATAACTGAGTATGGACGATACGAGATAGACGCCGAGCCGAGAGGCCGAGAAGGCGATCGCGCCGGTCTGCGCGTACCTGAAAATCTCGATGCCGGTAAAGACGGGAATCATGATAAGCACCAGCAGTACAACCTTGGTGCCGATTTCGTTGAATAGCAGACTGATGTCGTAGCTGACCGGCTTGATCATGCGCATGGACACCGAGCCGTCGACGATTTCTTCTCCGATTGCGTATGACGCGTCGGTTCCGGTAAGGAATTGCGTGATGTTCGAGACGAAGATGTAGACTGTCATGTCCAGAATCGTAAACCCGTTGATAATTCCCGTGTCGGTATGCAGGAACACTGCCTTCCACAGATAGTACATGACAAAGGTGAAAAAAATCTCGCCTATGAAAAAACCGAAAAAATTCCACTTGTAGGCAAGCTGCGACTGGATGCCCCCGCTGATAAAGGGAAGGTATGCCTTTATTTTCATAACACCGCCTGCCGGGTGTATACGCGTCTGAGGATTTCCTCGACATCGATATCCTTGACTGCAATGTCGCTGACACGGGCAGCTGCAAGAATTTTTGCGAGCATGTCGGGAAGATGGATTACCGAGGTGTTGAAGCGCACCGACACTTGTGCCCCTTCGCGCACGACCGCAAGATCTTCGTGCTTGGGTACGTCGAAATCGATTGCCGCGGACCCGTCGGCCAGGGTGAAGGAGATTTCCCGCACCTTTCCGAAGGTGTCGCGGATGTGTGAAAGTTCTCCGTCGTAGACCAGTCGACCCTTGTCGATCAGGATTATCCGTTTGCACAGGAGCTCGATGTCGCTCAGGTCGTGAGTTGTTAAAATGATTGTCGTTTTTTCATTCCGGTTCAGTTCGCGGATCGCCTTGCGGATATTGTCCTTTACGACGATGTCCAAGCCGATCGTCGGTTCGTCGAGAAACAGGACTTTCGGACTGTGTAGCATGGACGCCGCAATGTCTGCCCGCATGCGCTGGCCGAGGGACAGCGTACGTACCGGGCTTGAGATAAACTGGTCCAGCTCGAGAACCTCTGTAAGGAATCCCATTCTTTTTTTGAACTGGGCGTCGGGAATGTTGTAGATTTCCCGGAGCACCGTGTAGGTTTCCGTGAGGGGCAGATCCCACCACAGTTGCGTTCGCTGGCCGAACACGACTCCGATTTCGCGGACGTATTTTTTGCGCTCTTTTTGGGGAATGTAGCCGTTAATTCTGCATGAGCCCGAGTTCGGCGTGAGAATTCCGGTGAGCATCTTGATGATAGTTGATTTCCCCGCGCCGTTCGGACCTATAAAGCCGAGAATTTCGCCTTCGGGCACTTTGAACGACACATCGTCCACTGCGCGTACGGTTTCGTACTCTGGTCTGAAAAGCGAGGCGACACTGCCGGCGAGCCCCGGTTTCTTGATCGTCTTCCTGAAATCTTTTACTATGTTGTGCACTTCGATCATTCCGCCATTAAAACGGTTTAGCTCGATTTATGTCAAGCGAGCCGATTTCAGCAGTCGGTTGCTTTTGAAATCGGCTTTTGGAGAAAAGTAATGAAAGGGATTCTTGAATACTCCTGGAGCGAACTTCTTGTCCGCGGCTCCCGTTTTCTCGCCGAAGCGTTTCCCGTAGAAACGCAGGAAGAGGCGCGCGAGCTGCTAAAATCACAGAAGGCGAAATACGCCGATGCCACACACGTTGTGCATGCCTTTGTTCTGGGCTCCACCGGAGGGATTCTTGGCTGTTCCGACGACGGCGAACCTTCGGGCACCGCAGGGCGGCCGGTGCTCGATGTCCTGAAAGGCTCGGGCCTTACCGGCATCATGCTCACCGTGACCCGCTGGTTCGGCGGAACCTTGCTTGGAACCGGCGGCCTTGTCAAAGCCTACGCAGATGCGGCAAAAGCAGTCCTGGAAACCGTACGCTCCGCCGAACTTGTGGAGGTTCGCGACTTTACCGTCGAAGCACGCTATGAAATGCACGAGCATCTGATACGCGAGCTTGCCCGATTCGGCGCGGAGGTTACCGGGGAAAATTTCGGCGAAACGGTGACAATCAGCGGCTCTGTCGAAGAAGCGCGGAGCGCAGAGCTTGCAGCGCTGGTAACCTCCGTTACTTCCGGACGCTCCTGCGCAAAGACAGCACCGCAAACTCGGACGGGGCGAAAAGCCTGAAGCGCAACCAGCCGACGCCGCCGTAACCGGCCCCGTTGGTGACGAAAATCTGGTCCTCGCCGACGCGGACAAGGCCGCTCCGGTATTTCTGCCCGTAGTCCGAACGCAGCGCCGGCGCGAAGCCGAACAGGGTAATCTGCCCGCCGTGATTATGCCCTGATAGCATCAGGTCGTAGAGTTCGCCGCGGCCCTCCTCCGCATAATCCGGATTATGACTTGCGAGCACCGTAAAAAAACCTTGGCGGAGCGTATCGGCAAGAAAGGCGGACGCAGGATACATATCCTGAAAATCGTTCGTCCCCGCAATTTGCAGTCCCCGCGGCGTAACTGCGGAAGTTTCTTCCAGCACCATAATGCCGACCGATCGCAGCGCCCGGACAGTTCCGGCGCGATCGTCGAAAAAGTCGTGGTTTCCCAGCACGGCGTACATACCGTCCGGAGCATACAGGGCTGCCGCCTCTGCAGCAAACGGTTCAATGAATGCCCCGTTCAGAATAAAATCGCCGCACAGAATAACGCAGTCGGGTTTTTCGCGGTTGACCGCCGCAACAAGCCGACCGAGTCGTTCAACAGAAAAATTGTTCCCCAGGTGCACGTCCGAAACTAAAGCGATCCGGTAGCCGTCGAGCGCATCCGGGAGCGTGTCGAAATACAGCGTCTCGCGCCTGATCCGATCCACGCCAGGATCAGGAAAGCCTTCCTGCGGGGTCGATACGCAGGAAACAGTCAGCGCGGCCAGCATAATCGAACAGAGGGCTCCCGCGATGCGCGATCTTATGTTGGTCGGCATAATCTCCGAGAGGCGCGATCTTATGTTGGTCGGCATAATCTCCGCAATACGCGCCGCAATACGCGCCGCTGCAGCAGACATCTTTTTCTCCATGCGCGCCAGTATACCCTGTTTTAGGTATATGGTACTATCAGACATATAAGGAAATAACGTCATGCACTTTTACCGCGACTATCTTGTCCATTATTACGAAGCCGGTCCCGACCGCACACTGACACTGCCGTCCCTGATCCGCTACTTCGAGGACATCGCCATCCTGCACAGCTCGTCGAAAGGACTCGATCTTGGCTGGTACGAACGCGAATCCTGCGGCTGGATGCTGCTCAAATGGGATATTTCAATTATCCGCATGCCCGAATTCGGAGAAACTGTCCATGTAGGGACGAAGGTGAACGCAATGCGATCATTCATGGCCGATCGCGATTTCGAGCTTCGCGACGCTTCGGGAACTCTTCTCTCCGCGGGAAGGTCGAACTGGCTCCTTGCCGACACTGTCCGACGCAGGCCGCTTCGCGTCCAGGAATTCCAATACGCTGCCTTTGGCATTTCTATGGAAACCGCGTCGTTGTACCGTTCCCTTGACGACCTGCAATTTTCGGTCGACGGCGTGGAACCGTATTCTGTTCGGGCAATGGACAGCGACATCGACACGAACGGCCATGTGAACAATGTGAGCTATCTGGAGTGGGCACTCGATTCGCTTCCCCCGGGATTCGCGCGCAGGAGTTCTCCGGAAGCACTGCGCATCCACTACCGGAAGGAGCTCGGACCCGGATCTCCTGCAGAAGTGCGTTCTCTGGTGCTTCCTGCCGTTCCGGCGGGCGCCGAAGGCGGAATCGCGACAAGCCGTCATTCGATCCGCGCCGACGGTGCCGACTGCTGTCTGGTCGAGATTGACTGGAAGCCGGTTCTCTGAACCCGGCGGGACTGGAATGTTTCTCGCTTTTTTTATACAATACTCCCTATAACTGCTACTGGCAATCTGCGGCAAGAATCCTTGCCGGTGAACTTTATCAGGTAAATACAAGGAGACAAGTATGGTTTATTCGACCGAAGTCGAACACATGTGTCCTCTTGCCAAGGCGGCCAATCATGGTCCCGCTCCCATTCCCCAGGAGGGGAAATGGGTACAGGCAAAGGAAATCAAGGACATTTCCGGCTTTACGCACGGTGTAGGCTGGTGCGCACCCCAGCAGGGCGCCTGCAAGCTCACCCTTAACGTCAAGGACGGAATCATCGAGGAAGCTCTTGTCGAGACGCTCGGATGCTCCGGTATGACCCACTCTGCGGCTATGGCTTCCGAAATCCTGATCGGAAAAACCCTTCTTGAAGCGCTGAACACCGACTTGGTGTGCGACGCCATCAATACCGCCATGCGCGAACTGTTCCTCCAGATCGTCTACGGCCGCAGCCAGTCCGCTTTCTCCGAAGGCGGTCTCGTGGTCGGAGCTTCGCTCGAAGACCTCGGAAAGGGACTGCGCAGCCAGGTTGGAACCATGTTCGCCACCAAAGCGAAGGGTCCCCGCTACCTTGAGCTTGCCGAAGGCTACGTTACCCGCATCGGCGTGGACGCCGAAGACGCGATTATCGGCTACGAATTCGTGAACCTCGGAAAAATGATGGACGCGATCAAGAAGGGCACTGACGCTAACGAAGCGCTTGCCAAGGCCAAGGGTACCTACGGACGTTTTGCCGACGCCGTAAAGCACATCGACCCCAGGCACGAATAAGGAAGGGAGGAACATATGGCACTGTTTGAAAGCTACGAGCGCAGAATAAACCAGATTCTTCCCCTGTTGAAGAAGTATGGAATCAACTCCGTCGAAGACGCCAAGAAGGTGTGCGACGAAAAAGGCGTGGATGTCGGCGGTCTTGTTGCCGGCATCCAGCCGATTTGCTTTGAAAACGCGAAATGGGCTTACATCGTGGGCGCCGCAATCGCAATCAAAAAAGGCGAAAAAAATGCCGCCGATGTTGCCCGCACGCTGGGCGAAGGCCTCCAGGCGTTCTGCATCCCCGGTTCTGTCGCCGACGACCGCAAGGTCGGCATTGGCCACGGCAACCTTGCCGCGATGCTTCTTTCCGACGAGACCAAGTGCTTCTGTTTCCTCGCCGGACACGAATCCTTTGCCGCTGCAGAAGGCGCCATCGGTATCGCCAAGAGCGCCAACCGCGCCCGCAAGACGCCGCTCAAGGTATGCCTGAACGGCCTCGGAAAGGATGCTGCGCAGATTATCAGCCGCATTAACGGCTTTACCTACGTGCAGACCCAGTTCGACTACTACACCAGCGAGCTGAAAATCGTCAAGGAATTCAAGTATTCCGAAGGCGAGCGCGCAGCCGTCCGCGTCTACGGCGCCGACGATGTCCGCGAAGGCGTAGCGATTATGTGGAAAGAAGGCGTAGACGTTTCCATCACTGGAAACTCCACCAATCCGACCCGCTTCCAGCACCCCGTCGCCGGTACCTATAAAAAGGAAACCAACGACGCCGGCAAGAAGTACTTCTCCGTCGCTTCCGGCGGCGGTACCGGACGCACCTTGCACCCGGACAACATGGCAGCCGGTCCCGCTTCCTACGGCATGACCGACACCATGGGCCGCATGCATTCCGATGCACAGTTCGCCGGTTCTTCTTCCGTTCCCGCCCACGTCGAAATGATGGGCCTTATCGGCATGGGCAACAACCCCATGGTCGGTGCGTCCGTCGCCGTCGCTGTCGCGATCAGTGAGGCTATGGCGAAATAACCTGGCGGTTATTTCGCCTTGGAGTTTCCGCATTCCGCGGAAACTCCACTTCGGTATTTTTCTTGGTTATCATCCAAAGCTCCTGCCGGTTTTCCGTCGGGAGCTTTTTGTTTGCCCGGTCAGGAATGGCACCTCTGTCTGACTGGAGGAAAGCGAATGTCTGTGGCGGCCACTCTTTGTTTTACTCTATTAGTTGATAAAGGAAATAAATAGCGACATCATGTGCTTCACATTCGGTATGCGTGATCGAACATCGAAGGTGTACAAGGAGTTCGCTGTGTCAATTATTGAAGTTTCATTGTTGTCGCGCTCTTTCAGTTTCTATGAAAAAAAAGGAAGGTTTGGGGGCGTCGGTAACGAATTTGTTTTCGCGCACCATGAAAGTCAAGGATGCGGCAAAGGAAATCAGTTTTTCCATAGACGAGGGTGCGACAGTCGGTTTTTTGGGGCCGAACGGGGCGGGGAAGACGACGACGCTCAAGATGCTTTCGGGCATTATGCATCCGAGCGGCGGTGGGGCGAAGGTGCTCGGTTTTGTGCCCTGGGAGCGGAAGAAGGCGTTCCGGATGCAGATTTCGATTGTCATGGGACAGCGGAGCCAGTTGTGGCCCGATTTGCCGGCGCTGGAATCGTTCGATCTGAACCGGGAGATTTACGAAATTCCCCGGGCGGACTTCCGGAGGACGCTCGACGAGCTTGTATCGCTTTTCGGCATAGAAGACCAGCTGAAGGTACAGGTTCGCCGTCTTTCGCTCGGCGAACGGATGAAGATGGAAATCATTGCCGCCCTCCTGCATCGGCCCAAGGTCCTTTTTCTGGACGAACCGACGATCGGGCTCGACCTTATTTCGCAAAAGTCGATCAGGGACCTTCTAAAAACCCTTAGTTCGTCGTTCGGTACGACCGTCATGCTGACCAGCCACTATCTTTCCGATATTGAGGACCTGTGCGAGCGTATCATTCTGATAAACCGGGGATCCGTGGTGTACGACGGGCTGCTCGACCGGGTGAATGCCGAGCTGGGCAATCTGAAGACAGTGCGGCTGACGCTTTCGTCTCCCGTGAGCGATTCGGCGCTTTCGTCGTTCGCAGGCTTTTCCGGTTCGGAGGGAGATCAGGTTTTGTTCAGGGTTGCCCGTGAGGACGTGCGCACCATCTCGCGCAGCATTCTGGACGAATTGCCGGTGATCGACTTTACCGTTGAGGATACCCCGCTTGAAGAAGGCATCGAGCGGCTCTACCGCGGGGAGGCATGCGATGCGCGCTAGTCCCTTCCTTAAATACCGGAAGAGCTTTACGACTGGATTGAAGGCGTCGGTTGAATACCGTTTCAACTTCTTTTTGTCGCTTGCTGGAGCGGTGTCTCAGGTTGTGATCCAGACGGCGCTGTGGATCGTGCTGTACGAAGGAGGCGGAGAAGAGAATGTGCTGTTCGGGTTTACGTTTACGCAGATGATTGCATGGACTGTCATCGCACAGCTGGTGTCCCGGCTTGTCAGGACCGGATTCGAGTAC
>Ga0116149_1001583_pt1 | contig 27200 bp, 28 predicted proteins | sample AD_UKC057_MetaG_FD_89787 | JGI IMG/M metagenome (GOLD analysis project Ga0116149, IMG submission 89787) | Active sludge microbial communities of municipal wastewater-treating anaerobic digesters from USA - AD_UKC057_MetaG | ecosystem: Engineered > Bioreactor > Anaerobic > Digestate | place: USA...
CAAAAAAATTTAGTGGTTAATATAAAGTGCGGGAGAAAACAAAAAGCTCGGAAGAGAAGAAAAATTAATCCGAGCTTAAAAATATCAATAGTTTTTGTTTCAGTTTTTCTTTTTATTTTTTCTCTCCTTTGCGTTTTTTTCTGCTGTTTTCGGTCTATGATAAATCCTGAACCACCTGTTAAACCTGAAATTGCAATACGCACATGCACGCACATCATCAACTTTCGACACTTCTCTCCTTTTCTTTTTTGAAAAATGTTAGATTTTGGAAAGTATATTACTACGAATTGATTAGATTTAAAAGGTCTTTTGGTCTGTAGATGAGAAAATCCGGTTTGTACTCAGATAAAACGGACTCAAAATTGTATCCCCACGTTACGGAAGCTACTTTTATACCGATCGACTTAGCTGCTTTGATATCTCTTACCTCATCCCCCACATAAATAACGTTTTCTTTATTCATCTGAAATTTTTCAATCGCTTTTTTTAGCATTTTATCTTTACGAAAATAATTTAGAGAAGAATATACAAAATCAAAATATTCCAGATTGTTTTTTCTTAAAAATTTCTTCACATTTCTTTTTGAATTGGAAGTTACTATCCCAAGTTTTACCCCGTTATTTTTCATAACATGTAAAACCTCATCTAATCCCTCAAATGTCTTAATATCATCAATTTCATGAACAAGTTTTCTCTGATACTTAAACATGAACCAAAGGAGTTTTGAAGTCGGAATTTCTAATTCTTTAAAAAATTCCCTGGAATCCATGGATCTGAATTTCTCCATGTTAACTTTTTCTTCATTTAGCAACTTTAGCTTTCTGCTGATTTCAGAAGCTGAGTTTATAGTAAAAGCAAGAGTATCAGCTATGGTACCGTCAAAGTCAAATATTAAAATGGGTTGATTTAAATTCATAGCGTCTCTTATTTTTTAGTGGTGAGGACGGAGGGATTCGAACCCTCGACACTCCGGTTAAGAGCCGGATGCTCTACCGCTGAGCTACGTCCCCTTCTTTAAACCAAGTAATTATACATTAATAATTTCTTTTATGCCTCGTTTCTCACTTCAAAATTTTTCTTCGGAAGATTTGAAACGAAAACAGCGACTCTTTCGTTTCCTACTTAAATCGCTGTTTGTATAACATGAAAGCCTTTACTTCTTCTTTTTCTTTGTTGTGGCTTTCTTCTTTGCTACTTTCTTCTTTGTTGCCATTTTAGGGGCCCTCCTTTGGCTAAATAAGTACTCCTAATAACTCCGACTTCGGTTTAAAACTAGAAAGGTTCCTCATCTCCGCCTTCATCATCCTCCCATGAAATATCGGGAGAACTTCCCCCGCTTATTTCATCCTTTACTTCAAAATACAAATCCCAATCCGCATCTGTTGCGTCATCCGAAGGTGTCCAATTCGGATCTTCTTCTAACTTTTTTCTAATTTCTTCCTTTGTAATCATGTTTTTTTCCTCCAAAAAAACAAAAACACCTTGCATCAAAACAAAGTGCTTGTTTCTAAATTTTTAAAATAATTTTTTTGGGCAGAAATTTATTCATTTTCTTTTACAATAAAATTGTGCGGATTATTTACGAAAATGTCAATACACTTTTTATTTTGGTATTTATTTTTTGTTGAGCTTCTCAAACAGTTTTGCTTGATAAGGATTTTTGAAAACTACCTTAAATAACAGAGAACATTTGTGGCGCCCCCAGAGGGATTCGAACCCCCGACCCCTCGTTCCGAAGACGAGTGCTCTTGATCCGCTGAGCTATGGGGGCACTAGCGAAAGTTCGAGCTTATACATTATACAAAAAATTTCATGATAAAATTAGTGAGATGAGTAAGTCCAAAAAAATTCTGATTATATCTTATATCCTTATTTTGGGAATTTCGTTTTTTTATGTACGAAGTGTTTTGAAAAAAGATAATATTGAAGTTTACGAAGAAGAAGACAAATCTGTTGAAAAAAAACGTTCGATAAAAGTAACTTTAAAATATTTTGATGGTCTGGAAAATCCAAGTGTTTCTGAGTTCGAAGCTAACCTCGATGACACTGAAACAGTTGAAGATTTTTTAAGAAAATTAAGAAGATCAAAAAAAATCGTTTACGAAATAACACGGTATACATACGGCACTGAAATTGATTCTGTCAACGGAGTTAAACCAAAAGAAAATTACAAGTGGGCCATCATTTTTAATGGTAATGATATAACTTCAAATATAGAGAAAATAAAATTAGTGAAAAAAGGTGTTTACGAATTAAAAATGATACCGAAATAATTCTATTCGTATCTTAGAGCTTCTATTGGATCTTTCTTGCTTGCATTAACAGCCGGGTATGTCCCAAAAATTATCCCGACCGCTATTGAAAACCCAAGCGCAAGAGGTATTGCCCAAACCGGAATTACGGCTTGTATTAATGGTTTTATCAAAATAGTAGCAACCCAACCTAGTAATAATCCAACGAGGCCTCCTAAACTGCTTATGAGAATTGCTTCGGCCATGAACTGATTCCTTATATCGGATGAGGTGGCCCCCAAAGCTTTTCTTAAACCTATTTCTTTAGTTCTTTCTGCGACAGACACCAGCATAATATTCATAATTCCGATACCTCCAACTAAAAGAGAAATGCCGGAAATTGACGCCAACGCTATGGTTAACATGTTTAATATACTTTGAATGGAATCCAATATGTCTTCCTGGGTCATTACCGTGAACTGATCTTCCTTTAAATCCTTAAGCAAAGATAATTTAATTTGCTGTTGGGCTTGTTCCAAATCAACATTATCTTTTACTTTTATCACGATTGACGTTATTTCCGTTCCGGTAAAATCATCCATTATAGTTGTGTACGGCAAAATTACGGATTCGTCGTAGTTCGGACTTTTCTTTGCCAAAAGACCTACAACTTCATAGGATTTCCCATTTATTTTTATTTTCTTTCCGATCGGATTTTCCTCACCAAAGAACTTTTTTGCTAAATTATTTCCCAGCACAACAACTCTGGAGCTGTTTTCCTGCTCAACGCGGTTAAAATATCTTCCTTTTTCCACATTGGATTTAAAAATATCGTTTGCTTCATAATTTACCCCTATTAATAAGAGAAAATATTCTTCGGTTTTATATTTTACCGTTTGGTAAGTTTGAGTTTCGGGGGTAACATAATCAACGTAATCATCAGCCGATGACTTTATCATTTCTATATGTTTCTCTTTCAGATTAGAACTTATCAAAGCACTTCCTGCTGTCGTTGATTGCCTTTGTCCCAATTCGATCTTCCCGTTAACCACAAAAACCAAATTAGAACCTAGGTCTTCAAATCTGCTTACTACGTAGTCCTGAACTCCTCCTACTAAAGAAACCAGTGATATAACTGCAAAAACACCGATTATCACACCCAACATCGTCAGAAATGATCTGACTTTATTTAGCATTAACGCCTTTGAAGCTGTAGATAAAATTTCCTTAGCGCTCATCTATTATTTCTCCATCCCTTAAAACAATTTGCCTTTTCGCTATTTTTGCAAGATCTTCATCATGAGTAACTAAAACTATTGTTCTTCCGTTTTTATTTAATTCTATAAACATTTTTTCTATTTCCTCACCCATTTTTGAATCAAGATTTCCCGTTGGCTCATCAGCTAATATTAACGAAGGATTATTTATTAAAGCTCGGGCTATAGCTACACGCTGCCTCTCTCCTCCGGATAATTCGTTAGATTTATTGTTTAATCTATGCTCTAGACCTACCTGCTTTATCACTTCCAAAGCCATTTTCTCATGATTTTCCTTCGGAACTTTGCTATACATCAAAGGTAGCATTACATTCTCAAGAACAGTCGTTCTTTGTAAAAGGTTAAAGGCCTGGAAAACAAATCCAATTTCAGAGTTTCTCACCTGAGCGAGTTCTTTTTCATTCATTCCCTTGATATTTTTTCCATTTAGTATTAATTCCCCCGACGTGTGTGTATCTAATAACCCCAGCATATGCATTAACGTAGATTTACCGGATCCGGATTTACCGGTAATAGACATAAAATCTCCCTTGTTAATTGTGAGATTAATATTTTTAACGGCTTGTATAACACTGGTCCCAATAAAGTAGTTTTTACAAAGATTTTTTGCTTCTAAAACGGGAGTCATATCAGTTGATAATTTTAGGGATAAATCCTTCTTTTACTTCAACACGTTCCACAGCCGGTACAACGACGGTTTTTCCTGTTAGGTCGGTCTTAACTTCAGTATATAAGTCCCCTTCCAGACCTATCTCGATAGGAAATTTCCTAATTTTTCCTGATTCTGCTATCCATACATACGGTTTGCTATCCTCATCATAAGAAATCTCGTTGAATATTAAAGATGGTACTTCACCTTCCGTTCTGTCGGTTATAATATTAACCTCCCCTGTCATACCGACTTTTATCAGATTTTTATCATTATCAAATAAACTTTTAACGACAAAACCTCCCTTCGTAGGATCTGCGTAAAGAGGTAGCGAGGAAACCTTTCCTTTAAAAGTCTTTCCTTCATAGGCGTCCAACTCTATTTCGGCGTCCATTCCTTCTTTAACATTCCCAAAATCTTCCTGATCCAAAACGACCTCAAACTCCACTTGATCCAGATTTGCCATTGTTATTATGGGAGAACCGGCAATAGCTGTTTCTCCTTCTTTCTTCTGAACACTTATAATGGTCCCATCAAATGGAGCATAGATGTAATAATTTGATAAAATAGCTAGTTGCGCCTGATATGAAGCTTCAGCCTGACTGACAGCCTCGTTATATCCCCTCAATCTCATTTCGTAAAGAGTTTCCCCTCCTAAAAGCTTTTCATTTTTAGGTTTATCTTTTACGAATATGTCTCTCTCCCTCATTTTTATATCTCTAGCATCTTTATACGACTGAACAATCCCCTTCTGATAAGATGCATCTAGGTAGGCAAGAAGCTGTCCTTTTTTAACTACGTCATTTTCCTCTACATTTATTTTTACAATGTTTCCATTGGCTAAAAAAGACAAATCTGCGTAGTCTTTCGGCTTAACAACCCCGGAGGCAGATACAGTCCTGCTCACTTCTCTATTTTGTACCTGAACTTTTCTAACGGCTGCAGTGATGGACGTTTTCCTCTTAAAATAAAAAAATATTCCCAACGCGATTATTATAATTAATACTATTTCTTTAATTATTTTTGATAAATTAGTTTTTTTCATGTTTATGATATTATTTTAGCATGCAACATACTTTTAAACGTAATCATCCTGTTAGAGAAATTAACAGTTTTAAGTACGCTTTTGAGGGCTTAATAAACGCTATTTTTACTGAACCCAACTTTAGAATTCAATTGTTGATTGTAGCATTTTCGATTGTTTTAGGCAAGATTTATAAAATAACACAGATGGAATGGTCAATTCTGGTTTTGTCCCTGGGATTGTTGTTGGTGGTGGAACTAATTAATACCGTTATTGAAGAAATCATGGACCAATTTATGAAAGAATACAACAATGGGGTGAAAATTATCAAAGATCTATCTGCAGCCGCGGTCTTGGTTACAGCTTTTACCGTTCTGGCAAATTTGATAATTGTTTTTTTTCCGAAAATTTTCTGATTTGGGAAGGTACACTAAAAACCTTTTTTGATTATCTCTTCTAAAGTGCCTGGTTCCATCATGTAAACTCTCACCTTGTCCTCTCCGTTTTTTGTTAGAGTATAAACCGGATCGTATCTTCCGACCCAGTAAGCCGCTTTTTCGTTTCCAATAATTTCTATGAAACTTTGAGGATTTTTTACATAAACATATAATCCGGATTTATCATAATTTCTGTCATAATCCAGATAATATCCGGCAATCTGTTTTCTTTCGTTTGAAGAGTACGCTTGAAGCTCGGGATGTGCTTTTGCAAAACTCCTTATTCCTTCCCAGTTCCTATAGTAAGGGAAACCAAATAAGCTTAAGTGGTAAGATTCATCCGGTTTTCTAAATGTCCAGATTAAGAAATTTTCATTTTCCCAAGGATACTCTTTATAATTATCAACAAAAATGGCGTAACTTTGAATGGTTAAAAATAAAAATAGCAATGATATACCTAAAAAATTAAATGTTCTAACAAGTTGAATTTCAAATATTTTGAAAATAAAACTTTCAATAGCTACTATCCCGAATCCCAGTAAAATAAAAGACGGTAAAATGTAGTTGTAAATATGGGTCCCCGATATATATACGTATTTTTCAAAAAAAGCTACATTTACGAGTATCCATAAGAACAAACAGATAATTCTTAGCTTGTCTTTGTTTATGGATTTCATAATATCCGTTGTGTAGGAAAAAAAATACGATACAAAAGATGGAAGGTTCTTTATTTTTAAGATAAGATCAGAAAAGAACCCCAAGAGTATGAAAACTCCTCCCAAACTTGCGAGCGCGAAATAAAATTGAAGCGAATAAATCGGCTGATAAATCCGGAAAAGATATTTTGAACTTGAAATCTTTCCCGACGAGCTTCCGGTGACTCTGCTTGACCAGTAATCCGCAGTAGCTTCGTTAATGTTTTTGAAAAAAGGAAAATAGAAAATAAGCAAGATTCCTGCTGAAATAATTCCCGACAAAATAAATGTGATAATTTTCTTCTTTTTTTCTATTCTCGGGTTTTTGAACCACCTAAAGAGGAGGTAAAAAACAAAAGGAAATATAAATGCACCATCGTAATGAGCCAAAATGGAAAAAGCCCAACATAACAAACCAAAATAAATACCGGATGTATAGTACTTTTCATTTTCATTAGCTAACGAGAGAAAGTATAAGCACAGAATAGCAAACAAAAGTACAAACGACTGGTACTGAACAATTCTTGAGAAAGCAATAAAAAGTCCATTTGTGGCAAAAAACAATGAGGAATAAAAAGCTATTTTTTCTCCGAAGTGTATCTTTACCAATTTGTAGAAAAATACAACAGCTAAAATTCCTGCTACCGCAAACGACAGCCTCACCAAAAACTGATTTTCATATGAAGAATCAAAAAACTTAATCACGTAAGTGATAAAAAACTGCAAAGGTCCTTTCTTTTGCTCCATGATAAATTCGTAAAACGACTGCCCGCCTTTCGGAAGATAAAGGGCCTTTATCTCATCCCCCTGGTAATCGGAATACCCGAGATTTACAAGTCTTAACAATGAAGCTAACAGAAAAACTATTATAAGTCTTATATTTTCCCTAATATATTTAGATAAAGATCGAATTTTCATTTTTATTATTTTACCCCATAAACGGATAATTCGTTCATGGCTCTGGTAACTGCAACAAAAGCTTTTCTTGCCTGAGGAAAACTTTTTATTTTTTTCAGATTTAAGTTTAAAACATAGACTTTTGAAAACTCCAATCCCTTGCAATCTTCTGCCCTCATTAAATAAACCCCGTTAGGTATATAGGCAGTTTTTTGTTTGGGGTCAAGCTCGATAAAATTATTCTTTTTTCCGCCTATCTCTATTTCTGACACACAATTCTTAACGTCGTTAAACTTAAAATCCGTTGATTCAAAAACTATTATCCCTATACTTTTTTCAACTTTCACTGCCTCATTTGAAAAGTCGGTAATAAATTTATCTACCATATCATCAGTTTTATAAAATATTTCCTCTGTTGGTTCAAGCCCCACCCTATTAATAGATTTAGGAAGATATTTTTGTGTAAACGGCTTAAGTATCTTATTTGCAAATTTTATTATCTGCTTCGTGCTCCTGTAATTTTTATCCAGTTTAAATTTTACAGCGGATTTAGCATCCTCAATTACCTTCGGAATATCCTCCCACTTTTTAATTCCATCTTCTTCTAAGGATTGATTTAAATCTCCAAAAAGAGCAAATCTTCCGCGCAGAACTACCTTATCCAGCACTAGATACTCCAACAAACTAAAATCCTGAGCTTCATCCACCACACAATATTCAAATTTCTTAAAGTTTCTGACGCCTATAAGTTCGGCATAAATATATGTGAAAATCAAAACCTGCGAATAATCTAATTCGGCGGAAATATTTATTCCAAATTCTTTGGCCGTCTTTTTCAACTCTTTATTCACAATCTCATTTTTAATACCACTTGCCTGTTTAAGTATTTTTCTCAGCTTAGAAATATTTTCCTTATTAAGCCAGGATTTAGCTCCATCGGGATTAAGCTTTAGGTGCTCTTTCTGAGATAAAATCTCCTCCGTCAGATCCTGAATTAATTCAACAACGTTTTCGTATGGTGTCTGTTCATAGCTATACTTAAAACTGGCAAAAGATTCTAAATCCGGGGATTTAAATATCTGTAATATCTTTTTTTCAAAATCTTTTTGTATAGAAAGCATTCTTTTCTGCAGTTTTTTTATTTTCTCTATTGTGTATTTACCGGTATCAACTCCTCTATCCAAGTCGAATTTCAAATTTAACTTTTCCCTTAATATGAAATTATAGAGAACATCTCTTTCCGTTTTATACACAACATCAAAAATACCGAGCTTGGGAAACAGGGTTGAAAGATAACCGCACAATATCTGACTTTTTGTCACCATCAAACATCTTTCAGGATGAATAACTTTCGGGTAATTGAAAAAAATGTGAGCCAATTTGTGAATTGCTACCGTGCTTTTACCGCTTCCTACGCATCCCTGCACAATACAAACCTGCCTGGGATCGGATTCTATTATATCCAATTGTGATTCCTGGATGGTTTGAACTATGTCTTCCAAAACACCGCCTGTTCTTCTTCCTATTTTTTCACTAATAATTGTAGATTCATCCAACTGGAGGTCGTTATTGTAGTACTTCAGCAACACACCATTTAGAATTTCAAAGGTTCTTTTTAACTTCAGGTCTCTTATTTCCTTTCCGGCCGGAGTATCATAACTTACATTCTTTTGCGGGTATCTGTACCTGTAATATACTGAGGCAACTTTGCTTCTCCAATCCGTGATTATCGGCCTATCTTCAGTGTATGAAAACTTTCCTATGTAATACTTCTCCGTTTCTTCGGTTGTAGGATTAAAAAGATCAATTCTTGAAAAATATGGCTCGGAAAGTAGGAACTCTAATTCGCTCAACTTTTGATACTTCTCCTTTATGTTTAAAGAGGCGTTTCTCTGATGCAGTTGATCCAGTAAAATGTCAAAATCACTTACCGCAAATCCGTACGAAGAAGAACCATCTTCTCTTAGTTCCCTTAGTCTGGTCAAGTTTTCTTCCCCCAGCATCTCAAGACTTTTATTTAAAAACTCCTTGGCACTGCTTAATTTACCAAGTACCAATTTCAAATGTTCTCTTTCCAACTTTAATTCATCATCGTTCATAAAGTAAAACCCTCCTTTCCTATAAGAACAACGAATTCTCCTTTTAATTTTCTCCCGCGTATATTCTCAAGCAGAAAAGACGGTTTTCCTCTCAAGGTTTTTTCATGAATTTTAGTAATTTCATTAGAAAGGCATACATATCTTTCTCCTAAATTTTCTTCTATCTCCCCCAAAAGTTTCTCTATCCTAAAAGGAGATTCGTAAATGATTAAAGTGCTATCCAATTCTCCGTACGTTTTCAATATTTTTGCCCTTTCATTTGAAGATTTTGGTAAAAAACCGACGAAGCAAAACTTATCCGTCGGAAAGCCGGAAACCACTAAAGACGAGATAACAGCGGAGGGACCCGGGATGGAAACTATTTCAAAATCTTTTTTTACAAGCTCCCGTACCAACTTATATCCGGGATCGGAAATTAAAGGAGTTCCGCTATCGGAAATCAAAGCTAAATTTAATCCGGAATCAAGATATTCAATTATTTTCGGAAATAAGTGATTATGATTCTGATCTCTGTAGGAAACCTGAGGTTTGTTTATTCCGTATTTTTTGAAAATTTTGTCGGTTTCTCGCGTATCTTCCGATAGTACAATATCAACATCTTTCAAAGTCTCTATGGCTCTAAGAGTTATATCGGAAATATTTCCAATCGGCGTGGCTATAATATAAAGTTTGCCTTTTTCCATATTTTCGGTGCAAACGTGAAACGCGCCTATATCATATCACTTTTGAAACTTTCACGCTAAGAGCAACCGACAACATAAAACAGGGAATTTTTGAAAATCCTACTATACTGCTACAATTCTCTACTTTAGTTTTTGGACTTCTCTGTGAAGAGTATGTTTTTTTAAAACAGGGTTGTACTTTTTTAATTCCAGTTTTCCATCCGTGTTCATACGATTTTTCTGTGTTACGTATGTTCGTCTTCCCGTCTCAGTACATTCTAATCCTATTAATATTCTGTTTCCTTTTTTCTTTGCCATAACGGCTAATATATTATAAAAATTAAAAATATGCAATGAAAAAAGACTCCGAAAAAGAGAGATTCATTAATTTATAGGCCTAAAACTACGATAAAACTATGGTAAAATCAGAATGTTCACATGAAAGAATACGACTTTAAAACAATAGAAGAGAAATGGAAAGATAAATGGCTTCAGGACAATATTTATGAGGCAGTAGATTTTTCCGAAAAGCCAAAAAAATACATTTTGGCGGAGTTTCCATATCCGTCAGGAAATTTTCTTCACGCCGGACATATGATGCGATACACAACCCCGGATGTTTATTCAAGATATCTTAGAATGAAGGGCTACAATGTGCTTTTCCCGATGGGATGGGATGCTTTCGGACTTCCTGCTGAAAATTACGCAATCAAGACAGGAGTGCATCCGGCAATAATTACTCAAGAAACGATAAAAAAATTCAAAGAATCATTTTTAAAAATGGGATACGGAATTGATTGGTCCAGGGAAATAGATACCACCGATCCGAAATATTTCAAATGGACCCAATGGCTTTTTCTGAAGTTTTTTGAAAATGGGTTAGCCGAATATAAGGAGACCCCGATATGGTGGTGCGAGGAGTTAAAAACCGTTCTGGCAGATGAAGAGGTAGTAACGGATAAGAATGGAAATAAAATCTCAGAAAGAGGGGGCAAGCCGGTTGAGAAAAGAATGATGAAACAATGGGTTTTGAAAATTCCTCAGTATGCTGAAAAATTATTAGAAGGATTAGATTCGGTGGACTTTCCTGAGTCCATAAAAGCGGCTCAAAGGAATTGGATAGGAAAGAGCGAGGGCGCAAACATCTCTTTTGATATCAATGGTGACAAAGTTGAGGTGTTTACAACCAGGCCTGATACTATTTTCGGAGTAAGTTTTATGGTGTTTGCGCCCGAGCACCCTTTTATTAAGAAAATCTGGGATAAAATATCAAATAAGAAAGAGGTTTCCAACTATATTGAAAAGTCCAAGAACAAGTCCGATCTGGAAAGACAGGTTGAGAAAGAAAAAACCGGTGTAATGTTAAAAGGTGTATCCGCCAACGTTCCGCTATTGAACAAAGAGATTCCTATTTTTATAGCTGATTATGTTTTGATGGATTACGGCACAGGAGTAATAATGGCAGTTCCTGCTCACGATGAAAGAGATTTTAAATTTGCAAAGAAATTCGGATTGAACATTATGGAAGTGATAAAACCGGAAGATACGTCGGATACGTCGGATGATAAATACGTGAAAATTGGAGAAACCGTTTACACAGGTGAAGGAATAATGGTAAACAGCGGGGAATACACGGGGATGAAATCCGAAGAGTTTAGAGAAAAGATAATCAAAGAGCTTGAGGAAAAAAATCTGGGAAAACGTTCTGTAAGTTACAAAATCAGAAACTGGGTTTTTTCGCGACAAAGATATTGGGGTGAGCCTATTCCACTTGTTCATACTAAAAATGGGATAGAAGCTATATGTGATACCAATAATATGGATGAGGTAAATGAGAATCTGCCGCTGAAACTTCCCGATGTACCGGATTTCAGCCCGACTTCCGATGGCACCAGTCCCCTCGAGAAGAATTCCGAATGGGTAAATATAATTTTTAAAGGAAAACCGGCACGCAGGGAAACTAATACCATGCCTAATTGGGCAGGTTCGTGCTGGTATTACATAAGATACACGGACCCAAAAAACGATATGGCTTTTGCAAATATGGAAAAAATGAAATACTGGCTCCCCGTGGATAAATATTTCGGGGGAGCGGAGCATACAACTCTGCATCTTCTCTACTCCCGATTTTGGTACAGATTTTTTTACGATTTAGGTTTGGTACCTACGGAAGAGCCTTATAAGTGGAGATTAAACGGAGGACTTCTTTTGAATCCGGAAGGCACAAAAATGTCAAAATCGAAAGAAAATGGTGTTAATCCCGCAGATGAAATAGAAAAATACGGTGCCGATTCTCTGAGAATGACAATTTGCTTTATGGGGCCTTATGATGAGACCTATCCCTGGAATCCAAATATAATAAAAACTGTAAATAAACTAATAAGAAATATTTATTCTTTGCAGGAAAAAGTTTCGGAAGAAAAAAGCGAGGAAACACTGTCAAAAGCTTATAACATAATGGTTAAAAATGTATCCGATATGCTGGAAAATTTAAAAACGAACACATGTGTTAGCGAAATCATGATTTTCGTTAAACATATGCAAAAAGTTCGATATATAGGAAAGGATGTATGGTCGGGTTTCCTGAGAATTCTTGCTCCTTTTGCCCCCTTCGTGTCGGAAGAATTATGGCAGAATACTAATAATTATTCCGAATGGAAAAAGGAAAACAGTGTGCATCTTCAATCATGGCCGGTTTACGACAAAAAATACGTTGACGTGGAAATAATTACTATACCAGTCCAAATAAACGGGAAAGTTAAAGCGGAAATAAAGATCAATAAAGAAGCGTCGGAAGAAGAAGTTAAGGAAATAGCACTTTCAGATGAAAAAATAGTCAGACATATTGCAGGAAAAGAGTGCAAAAAAATAATCTATGTTAAGGGACGCGTTTTAAGCTTGGTGATTTGATCAGGTTTTTATTTAAGCTCAAAAGTCACAATAACCGATTTGGACATTGTACTGAAACCCGGTTCTATAGGTGAGCCTTCGGCCCCTCCCCCAACACCTACATACGTTTTAGTCAATGGATAAATAACATTTCCTGAATCAGCAGCTTCCTCAATTTTCAGAACCTTGCCTATTTTCGCCCCGGTACTTTCCGCCAATCTTTCAGCCTTGTCTTTAGCATTCTCCACCGCCTTAGATAGCAATTCCTCATCATTTGTATTTTCCTCATCAACAATTAAATTTGGTCCCCACAAACTTGAATTTTCCACACCGGAAAGTAGGGAAGTTAACTCAATCGATTTGCTTAAATCTCTCAGAGTTATATTTATTGTGTAACTCGCATACCAATCGTTCGGCCTATACTTTGTTACCCCATCCTCTATGTATGGTTCCTCCCTTTGATAAATACTTAAACTTTGAGTTTCTATATCTTTAGCGTCAATCCCGAATTGCTTTACTTTGTCTATTGTTTCAGAAACCTTATTATTTAGCTCCTCTACAGCTTTCTCCTTATCTGCATCGTGATATTCGATCGTTAAAGAATAGGAGGATATCTGATTTGCATAATCCGCCTTAGCAGTTCCCGTAACAGTTATGGTTTTTTTGTATAGATTTTTATAATGGTAGATACCATAACCCAATCCCCCAAAAGCTATTAGAATCAAAACTATACAGACTATATTTATGTGCTTGGATTTTTCGTTCATGTCTTAATGCTAACACGAGCAATTCTTTTTGTATAGTATAATAATGCCCATGGAAGAAGGGCTTATTAAGAACGACGCAGAAATAAAAAAAATGAGAAGTTTGGGGAAAATACTTTCCTCTATTTTTGAAGAGCTGAGAAAGGAAATTAAACCGGGCATAGAAGTTTATGACCTGGAAATTTTGTTTCTTAAATTGTGTGAAAAAAATGGAGTAAACCCATCCTGCAAAGGTTACATCGAAGATTCTCTCCCCCCTTTTCCCACCGGTCTCTGTCTTAGTATCAACAACCAATCGGTACATTGCTTTCCCAAGAAGGGTGTCATTCTGAGAAGCGGAGACATACTAAGCATAGATACGGTAATAGACAAAGACGGTCTTTTTGTAGATAGCGCGCATTGTTTTCCGGTGGGGGAAGTAGACAAAAGAGTTTTGAAATTTGTTGAAACAACGGAAAAAGCTCTTTATAGGGCCATTTCTAAAGTAAAAAACAATGCAAGAATAGGATTAATTTCCAATACATTGCAAAAGACTGTGGAAAAAGAAGGTTTTAATGTACTAAGAGATTTCGAAGGGCATGGTATAGGACACTCAATGCACGAATATCCAGAAATACCTTGTTATGGAGACAAACATGAAGGACCAAAATTAAAGGAAGGCATGACTATATGTGTAGAGGCTCTTGCGTGTGATGGCCAAGATGGGGTAACAAGCGTCGGTGGATGGGAAACGAAAATGGCCGATGGAGGAAATTTCTGTATTTTTGAACATACAGTCCTTGTGAAGAAAAATGGTTTTGAAATTCTTACTTAGGATTACTGTAGATAAAACAATACCCATAAGTTGATACAAGAATTGGTTAGTTTCCGGCTACAACTACACAGATCTCAATAATTAATTAGTGCTGATTTTCTTCCAATTGTAAAAATCCAGAAATCTGTCCCAATAAGTAAAAGTATATTTCTGGCCAATTCCGGTAATATATTTTGAAACGTAGTGGTGAACGTATGGATGGTACAGAAATATCGCCGGTACTTGCTCATCAATAACTTTCTGGAACTCAGTATAATGTACCAGTCTTTTCTCGATGTCTAACTCATTTCTACCCTCTTCTAGAGCCCTATCAGCCCTTATTTGTTCAAAACCCGAAATATTAAGATTAGGCGGATCTTTTTGCGTGGAATGCCATAAGACATATCTATCCGGGTCCCTTCCAACTTCCTGTCCGTAAAGTAGAACTTCAAAATCTCGGGGTTCAATCACATTCTGAACGAAAGTTTCCGGATCTTCCTTTTGCACATCTACATCTAAATTCAATTTATCCTCCCATATTTTAGAAATTTCTTCCGCCAAACCCACATGAGCTTTTTCATTTGGGACTTTTATTTCTATACGCATTTTTTCCAAATCATCCGAAAATTCTTTATCATATTTATCAAAATTCAAACTCTTGTCGGTAAAAAAACTCCTGCTGATAGGGCCTTGAACAGGTATCCCCTTGTCAAAAACTAGATCTTTAATCGGCAACACTTTTTGCATCTTCCTTCTCAACTCAACATCATCAAGCTTTTCATTTCTCAGATTAAAATAAAGTGAATAATAAACTCCCTGCACAGGATACTTATAATCCTCGTAATTCTTCAGATCATCACAACAGGCGGTTTCCGATACAAAACCATCTATCTCTCCTAATTTTGCTGCCGTTTTCAGTTCGTCTTCATTAGGATAGAATCTAAAAGTTATTTTTCTGATTGCATATTTTTTATCGGTGGTAACTAAAATTATTTTGTCTATAAAAGAACCCGTTCTCTCTACATCCGCAATCCTAAAATCATCACTGGAAACCGGTATTAAAGGGTTATTCTTTTCTTCAGCGTTTACAGGCATTACTCCGACCACAAGCAAACTTAAAAATGGTGCATATTTATTCGGAAGCGTGTACCTAACCGTTAATTCATCAATCTTATCCGTTGAAACATAAGCCAATTCCGGAGTTTTAAAAGAGGTGTAAATTAAATCATCAGCTGTTATTTTTTTACCGTTATTCCAATACTGATTATCCTTTAATTTAATCGTATAAATCAAACCATCTTCGGAAACGGTCCAGGTATCAGCTAAATCCGGAATGGTAGCCCCATAGATATCATATTTAAAAACTCCCCTGTAAATTAAATCCGATACTGCTCTCTCTATAGTGCTATCGACTTGAGTCGGAATAAATGACTGAGGTTGACCCACTACACCTTCTACATAACTTGTTGCGGGCAGGGCTGCTAGTATTAAAGATTGGATATAAAAAAAGAAATTTCGCAATATATTCATTACAGCGTAGATTCTAACAAAAATCACTGTAATTTGCCAAACACGAATATTTATTGGTAGAATAAGCGTGGCTTTCGGCCCTGTCGTCTAATGGTTAGGACACCAGGTTTTCATCCTGGCAATCGGAGTCCGATTCTCCGCAGGGTCACCAACAAACCACCATATTAAATTAAGCGCGTGGTGTTTTAATCTAAACTCTATCTGATTTCTAAATTCGTACCTATTTCGTAGAAATACTTATTATTACCACCGTCCAAATTCATTTTGGAAGCGTTATCTTTTGATTCTAAAACAGAATTGATTTCAAACTCACTTGGCGTTGAGGAAAAGGTGTATACATACTCACCGGTGTTTAATGGATCAACGGGAAGTAATGGAATATATTTGGCTAAGCCTTTTTTACCAGTAGGAATAGAAAACTTAACCCACCCATCTTTACCATCCACTATTCTAGTGCCGGAGTCAGAACCACAAGTAGTACATCCTTCTGTGGAAATCAATGAGATTTCCCCTTCTTCCAAAGCAATATCTATTGCATTTTTTAAAAGATCCATATCACTAAGTCTGGCAGCATCTCTAGATTTCTGTAAATCTTTTGATGTATTTACGACCGAAGTTTCCGGACCGGTATATACCTGTATATTCTCTTTAGAATCTCCGGCTAATAAAAACATTGGCAAAACTATGAAAAAGATCGGAATTATCGCTATGAGGGTAATAAGAAGTTTTACCCAAACTTTCCACTTAGGCCAAAACCACATAACTATCACTCCTATCGGAAATACAAATATTAAAAGAAGAACAGTTACTATGGTTGGTGTGCTGTCATTTGATTTTACTTCATTACCAGTAATAGGCAGGTTAATATCGACGTTTGAGTTTAAGCTTTTTGCTAATATGGCACCACAGTACTCACAAAATTCAGCAGATTCTGGATTTTCTTCTCCACATTTACTGCAATTAATCATAAAACCCTCCTAAATAACTACTCGTCTCTCTCAATCCGCTTTTCTTGATTTTCATTCACTTCAAACTTCTTTCTTGCTTCCTTTGGAACAAAAACATCGGCTTTATTTTTCTTGAGTGCCTTTTGGGTGTAGACATCTTTTTTCGGAATCCACTTTATATATTTTTGATTTTGTGTCTGCATGAAATATCCGCTACCCTCTTATTCTACAACAAAACTATAAAAATTTAAAAATCACATATCCAGAAATATTGAAAATAAAGTCACCAACAGGTATTTTTTCTGTGTACGCCAAAAGTGATAAAATGGATAAACATGAAAATATACGTAGGTTATAAATACAGAAATTCCAGCGACAAAGAGAAGATTAAAGATGTCCTATCCGAAGTGTCGTCAAAACTAGTTTCCATGGGGCACACTACCTTTATTCTCGGAAGGGATAAATTTCAATGGGTGCATCATACAAGCCCTTCTAAAAGCTTAACCCCGATTATAAAAAACATGAAAAAAAGCGATGCTTTTTTGGCAATAATTGAGTGCAGTAGCAAGAGCAATGGTCTTTTATTTGAATCTCTATGCGCCAAAATATTTGGAAAAAAGATAATTTTGGCAGTGAAAGACAATATCTCCCCCAAACCATTTTCCTTTTTTACAAAAAATATAATTAAGTTTGAAGATTACGGAGATCTTACTAACGAGCTTGAAGAGAATCTTCCGAAATATCTATAAATATTTCTTCCCTTTGAGTTTCTCCGGCATATATTCCTGATCTGTTTTTTTAGCTTCTTTGCTGTGTTCATATTTATAACCTTTTCCGTATCCTATACTTCCCATGAATTTAGTAACAGGATTTCTTATCTCCAAAGGCACCGGTAAATTCCCGTATTTCTGAACATCTTCTTTAACTTTTTCGTAAGCAATATAAATCTGATTAGATTTCGGAGATTTTGCCATGTACACAACAGCCTCTGCGAGTGCTAGCTCGCATTCCGGCATCCCCACAACTTCACAGGCCTTAAAAGCCGAAGTTGCAACTACAAGGGCCTTGGGATCTTCTATACCTATATCTTCGGATGCGAATCTTATTACTCTTCTTGCTATGTACAATGGATCCTGTCCTGCCTCCAACATCCTCCCCAACCAATAAAGAGCCGAATCCGGATCGGAACCTCTCATTGATTTATGAAGAGCAGATATAGTGTTGTAAAACTCCTCTCCTTTCAGATCAAATCCCAAACTTCTTCTTTGCAGAGCGTCTTCAATATTTTTTAATGATACGTTTTTTGAATTGCTTAGCTGCGCAGCTATCTCCAAAACATTTAAGGCTATCCTTGCATCCCCGTTTGATGATGTGATTAAAAATTCTTCGGCATCAGGAGAAACCTCAATTCCGAGCATTTTTTCTCCCCTCTTTACTATTATTCTCAAATCTTCAGTCCGATGCTGATCGAGTATCAAAACACGGCATCGGGACATTAATGGATTTATAACTTCAAAAGAAGGGTTTTCTGTGGTAGCGCCGATAAAAATAATATCTCCCCTTTCTACATATGGTAGAAGCGCATCCTGCTGGGCTTTGTTAAACCTATGTATCTCATCAACGAAAACTACAGGCGGTTTACCTTCGTTGACATTAGGAATTATTCCTAAACCTTTTTTGGTAAAATCATGCTTTTTGGGAATTACTTTTTCAATATCTTTTATCGATGTATTTACCGCTGAAAATTCAAAAAATGTCCTGTCCAGGTTCAGCGCAATTATTCTTGCTAGTGTTGTTTTTCCTGATCCGGGAGGACCCCAAAATATTAACGATGGAAAAAAATCCGAAGTTTTTGCTTTCTCTAAAAGAGATTTTATTACCTCGATAATTTTTTCCTGCCCGATAAAATCCTCTATTTTTGAAGGTCTTAACCTTTCTGCTAATGGTTCAAATGACATCCTTTTTAAATTCTACACTTTTGGGATGTTCGTGTAAACTTCGGGTTTATATTTCTATACAAAAAAGAATGAGAGAAAAATTTTAAATCCTTGCTAATCTGGTTTAAAGTTTAATGGGAGATTTAAAAAGTCGGTTTTATGGTTTATAATATCGGAAGCCGATTTTAGCGTGAGGGGGCGTAGCTCAGTGGTTAGAGCACCTGCCTTTTAAGCAGGGTGTCGTGGGTTCGATCCCCACCGCCCTCACCAGTATTTATCTCTATTCAATTTTATAGAACAAACATGAAAGAAAATGTTGTGTATCATAGTTCAAAAACTCAGGGGTTAAAAATAATAGAACCACATTTTAGCACTCATAATAAGCGCTGGGTCTATGCTACGAAAAATATTGCAACCTCGGCTATGTTTTTGGGAGATAACGATGATTTTATTTGCCAGATTTATCACGGTGAAAATGGAATTCCACTTATGTGCGAGAGATTTGAAGGCGCTTTTGATCTGGCCTACAAAAATAAGGCAGGATCGATATACGTTCTGAATGGTAAAAACTTTAAAGAAGGCCAAACCACGTGGCCTGATGATATGGTATCGCGGAATTTTCCGAACCGGTTTTAGAAGAAATACCTGTCAACGATGCCGGGATTTTGCTTAGAGAACTCGAATCTAAAGGAAAACTTCTCATCTATATGTTTCCTAATGTACCTCCGGATCTCCAACCGCCTGATAAAAGCGACGTGATAGAAAGGGGTATAGATTGGACAGTTAATTTTGGTGAAGATACTTTAGACGAAATTGAAAAATATCATCCCGATGTTTTACCCCGAGTGCTGGATGGTCTGAAGAAACAGGATTATAAATTTAAAACGGAAAAATGGATAAAATTAAGTAAATCTGTAACTCCCGCGAAGTTTAAATAATTAATATCTTGCGCAACAACATCACTGTGCTAACATTTAAATTATGAAATTACAAAATAAAACTGCCATAGTAACGGGTGCGTCAAGTGGAATAGGTTTAGCTATCGCTAAAACTTTTCTAGAGGAAGGCGCCAATGTAGTGTTTTCCGACATTAATGAAGAAACAGGACAGCAGATTGTTTCTCAGCTCGGAGAAAAAGCTTCGTTCTTCAAATGCAACGTAGCCAATGCAGATGAAGTATATAAATTAGTTGAAAGCACAGTTTCTAAATACGGAAAATTGGACATAATGGTAAATAACGCAGGAATAGCGGGTTCCGGAGGCACTTTGGATTGTACAATAGAAGGTTGGAAAAAAGTTATAGATATAAATCTCTCAGGTGTTTTTTACGGTGTAAGTGCCGCCGCTAAAGCTATGAAGGCTACAAATACTCAGGGTTCAATAATTAACATGTCATCAATACTTGGGTTGGTAGGTATGCCGGGTTCAATTGCTTACAGCGCCGCTAAAGGAGGGGTATCAAACCTCACGAGGGCCGCCGCTCAGGACTTGGCTCCGTTAAAAATAAGAGTAAATGCCATAGCACCGGGATTTATTGAAACCAATATGACGAAAGGCGGTTTGGCCGATGAAAACTTCAATAATATGGTTATATCAAATACACCCCTGGGACATGTGGGAAGCACAAACGATATAGCGAAAGCTGCTTTATATTTGGCTTCAGAAGATTCAAGCTACGTTACAGGAATAGTTCTTCCCGTAGACGGCGGTTGGACCTGCAGATAAAACTTAACCGAACATTAAAAGCTCGGGCTTGAAGAGAAGCAAAATTCCCATAATTATTAAGAGTATTCCTCCAATTAATCTCGTGTATTTCACATATTTGGTGGTGATCCCTGTCATTTGCAAAGTGACCATTGTGACGAAAAAAACAAACAAATCATCAAGCATAAAAAACAGAATGTACAGAAGAATGTACAAATAATACTCCGTTCCTTCCATCTTGTTTAAAGCTAAAACCTGGGTATATACAGCCGGAAGGCCGGCAGAGCAGACAAGTTCTACCAAGTTCACGGCAAAAGCTAAACCTATAATGCCCGCTAAAGCTAAAAAAAATGATTTATTCGAGACAACTTTTCCTATTTTTCTAAAAACTTTTTCCTTCTTTTCATCATCCGAAACATCACACCCCGATGAGTCCTCACTGAAAGATTTTTTCAAACTGCTGTAACCTCCGATAAGCGCTATGGCAGAAATTAAAACTCTTACCCACATAATAAAACCCACAAATTTAAAAAAGTTCAGCCACGCAACCATAAAAAGGAAATAGACAAGAGCCGACGAAACAATAAAAGCAATTCCGAGAATCCACATCTTTTTCTTGTCTTTCATTCCTATCAATAAGCTTATTAAGAAAAGTAAAACCCACATAGCGCAGGGATTAAAACCGTCCAAAAGCCCCAATACTACTGTAAGCGCCGGGAGAGATAAGAGCTCCATGTTTAAATTACCTACTTTCGGGAGAATTACCTTAGGAGGTTCTGTAGAAAGTTCGCAATTCTCCTGCTTTGAAGTATTTTCAGCAGGGTTACCGCCGTTATTTACAACTCCGGATGGAGAATCACTGCCGGAGCTTATCGTCTCCAAACTTATCTTCGAAGTTCCACCTGACGATAAAGATTCACTCCCCGTATCTGTCTTGGACGATATTATCTTTTTATCAACACCAAAAACCTCATCTGCAAAAACATCAAAGCAACCGTTTTTTCTATTCTCCTCAATTAAACGTCTAATTTCTTCCCCTGTAGTTTCATCATCTAAATAACCCACTAAATATCTATCCCCTATAATTAAAAGAGGAACCCCATTAGCCTCAATGTTCATTTTATTTGTTGCTTCAACAAATCTAGCCCTACCATATGTGTCTTTGTAAATTTCAAATTCATGCAAGACAATATCCGGATCCTCTTTAATTAATTTGGTAAGAAAACTTTTCTCTCTAGCACAGTGGGGGCAACCCTCTCCCCAAAAAAGATACAGGTTTACTTTCTCCGCCGCCATGGATTTAGGAATAGAAAACAAGCCAAAAACTCCGAATATCAACGACGCAAAAATAATCTTAATTTTCTTTTTCTGTATTTTTGTCATTTTAATAAATTTCATCTTCTGCCTACTTACCAATATTTTCTTTTATCAAACTGATGAGTTTATCTTTATCTATCTCTCCGGTCAGTCTGAAAAGCTCCTTACCGCTTTTATCAAGAAAAATAAAAGCCGGAAGTTTGTGGGTTATGATATATTTTTTAACCATATCTTTATCTTTATCAAAATCGTAATATTCCGTTTTTAATTCAGGAAATTCTTTCTCTATTTCTGCCCATCTTGGTTTCATAACTAAACATCCCGGGCACCAGACTGCTCCGAATTTTAATACTTTCATTTGAACCTCCTTCTTAGAAATCCCCTTACGAAATTTTCTGCCGCAATATGCATTAGATATACTAAAACCCTACTATTATATACAAATTCCGCAAATACTCATACCTGCCATTTTGCAACAAATAAAGTCTTATAAGATACCATAAATTATTTTCGTTTTCCGCCTTTATTTACAGTCAATTTATAAAAAATAGAAGGACCGAAATTTAACGGGGCTCCGATGTTCTGCATCAGATTTTCTTTAAACAGAAGTACTTCCATAGGAAAAACCTTTTTGAAAAATCTATGTCTGAAATTGGAAACCGAAAGTTTTTTCTCCACCGTGTAACCAAATTTCTCAAAGATATTCTCTACGTATTTAGGATGATAGTTCAGAAAAGTAACATTCTTTGTCGCCACACTAACAGGCTTTTTATTAAAATACTTAAAATTCCCCTTGAAAAAATTCTTTACCACCGATTTAAAATGCATTTTATTTGCTATTTCCAAAATAAAAATCCCGTTTTCGTTTAAAATACCATTTATTTGTTTCAGAGCTTCTTCCAAATTATCCAAATGGTGGGACACCCGAATCATTATCACACAATCATATTTTTCACCGATGGTTTCGGATATATGATTAACGTCTCCCTCAATTGTTTTAACATTAACACCAAGCTTATCCCCATACTTTTTGGCGGAATCCAAAAGTTTTGAAGAATAATCAAAGATAGTAATATCGTCATATTGCTCTTTCAGAACCGGAAGAAGTCTGCCGAAACCACCGCCTACATCTATTGCTTTTTTGTTTTCCGAAAAATCTGACGGAAGAAGTTTTCTCAAAGCCATAAATTCAGAATTATTCTCGTATTCCCTGCCTTTCCAATATTCAAGATAATCGTAATTTTCGTCGTTGTAATCCGCTATAGACATGTTCATATCGTACATTAAATTCCCTGAAAGTAAAACAAGACCGAAAAAAAATAAGACTATAGAAGGAATAAAAAATCTAGGGGAAGGTGATAGAGAAAAAAGTGGAGGCCGCGCCTTTAGGCGCGGCCTCTTCTTATTCATATAAAACTTAATCTCTATAGATTATTTGACATTCAGCCACCTTAATTTAGATCATTTTCACTCTGCTGAATCCAAAATACTCACACTATTCATCTTCATCTTCCACAAACTTTCACCTGCTAAAGTATTTCCAAATCCGGATCTGCATGTCAAAACTTCCTTACTCTTGTTATCTCTGTTCTTTAGGTCTAGCAACAGAAACAACTATTTTTCTTCCGTCTATTTCCTTCTCGCTCATCTCTGATATTGCTCTCTGAGCTTCGTTATCATCTTCTAATTCTACGAATCCAAAACCTTTACTTCTTCCGCTCATCCTATCAAATATTATGGAAGCAGATACTACATTTCCATAAGACGAAAATAAATCCTTCAGACTATCGTCATTGATGCTGTAAGGAAGATTACCTACGTATAATTTTGTCAAAATAATGCACCACCTTCCAAAAAAAGAAATACATTTTTTATTTTTAGTCTCTCTGGAAATGGGAAATACTTTTAAGTTTGTTTTTACCGCAAGATTTCTAACATTCGAAAGAGAACAATTGGATTATACCAATTGCTTTAGCAAAATCTATAGTTTTTGCCTTTGGTCTCACCCGAAGAATACTCTAAATAAAGCACCAACTTATTCGATAACATTTTGTGTAACATCTACATTGTATTGCCCGAATAACTCATTAAAGTTGATGTTTTTATATATCCAATAAGAGCAAAGAGCGAAAATAATGAAAAAGAAAATAAACCCGAACCATGAAGAAAGAAATTTTTTCATATATTAATTAATTATCCTTTTCTTTTATTCTTGTAGCTTTCCTGCCCACTCTACCTCTTAGATAATAAAGTTTGGCTCTTCTTACTTTTCCCTTTTTTACAACTTTTATCTTCTCAATGTTAGGAGAATGCAGGGGAAATATTCTTTCTACTCCTATCCCATCCGCTCCTATCTTCCTGACAGTAAAAGTCTTGGAAATTCCCGCACCCTTCATCGCAATAACAATCCCTTGGTAAGGCTGGGTTCTGATCTTATCTCCTTCAATTATTTTGTAATTCACCCGTACAGTGTCGCCAACTCTAAAATCTGGTAGTTCTTCTTTTACATCTTCTTTTTTGTTTTCTTCTTTGTCCTGAGACATAAGCTTAGAGAGATTATCAGATTTAATCGGTTATTTCAATTATTTTTTCCTAGCCTTTACCTTAGCAGGTTTCTCAACTTCAACCAGTAATCCTTTATCATCGGCCTTTACGATAACTTTATCACCCTTTTCTATATCCTGCTTTATTATCTTCTCGGACAGAATATTCTCCAATTCCTGCTGTATCAATCTTCTCAAAGGTCTGGCGCCATACTCCTCACTGTAACCTTTTTCAGCCAGATACGATATCGCAGAAGAGTCAAGTTCAAGATCTATTCCCTGCTCAGCAAGAAGCTTCTTTGTTTTCTCAACCAATCTTCTGGTAATTTCCTTTATATCATCATGGGTTAGATTGCTGAAGATTATGATTTCGTCAATCCTATTTAAAAATTCCGGCCTGAAGGAATCTTTTAAAAGCTCCATTATCCTTGTATTAGTATCTTTTTCAGCATCTCTTTTCTCTTTCTCTGTTTTTATATCCTTTTCATAACCCTTTTCAAAACCTATCTCCTGCCTTCTTAAAAGGTCGGACCCTACATTCGATGTCATTATCAATATGGTATTTTTAAAATCAACCGTTCTTCCCTTGCTGTCGGTAAGTCTTCCATCCTCAATTATTTGCAACAACGCGTTAAATGTATCCGGGTGAGCCTTTTCTATCTCATCCAAAAGAATGACCGAAAATGGCTTTTTCCTGACAATATCAGTCAATTGCCCTCCCTGATCATATCCTATATATCCAGGGGGTGCTCCTATCAGTTTACTAACGGAATGCTTCTCCATATATTCGCTCATATCCAGTCTGACCATCATATCCTCGTCTCCATATAAAGCCTCTGCTAAAGCTTTAGTCAACTCGGTTTTTCCTACTCCGGTAGGTCCTAGGAACAGAAAGGCGCCAATCGGCCTTTTAGGATCCTTTAATCCCGCTCTTGCCCTTCTAATAGCATTGCACAGCGCAGAAACAGCCTTCTCTTGCCCTACAATTCTCCTGCTAATAACCTTTTCGAGGTTAAGAAGCCTCTCCCTTTCTTCTACGTTTAAACTCTCCAAAGGAATTCCGGTAGCCTTAGAAATAACCTTATAAACAGCTTCAGCTCCCACCTCAGGCGTTTCCTCCAATTTTGTTTTTGTCCAAATTTCCAAAAGTTCGGCTTTCACCTTTTCCAGTTCTTCTACTTTTGAGGTTAATTTAGCCTTTTCCTCCGAGGAAATGTCTTTTTTCTTTAATTTCTTGTTAATGTTTTCGATCTCGCTTTCGAGAGTTTTGAGATTTTCAGGCTCTTTAACCTGTGATAACCTTACCAAAGCACATGCCTCATCTATAAGGTCAATCGCTTTATCGGGTAAAAACCTATCGCTTATATATCTGTCACTCATTTTTACAGCCGTTTGAATTGCTTCATCCGATATTTTGACATGATGGTGCTTTTCATATCGTTCTCTTAAACCTTCCAGAATGGCAATAGTTTCCTCCGGAGTCGGCTCATTGACCATAACCGGCTGAAATCTTCTTTCCAAAGCCGCGTCCCTCTCAATGTATTTTCTATAATCATCGATGGTTGTTGCTCCGACCATCTGCAAATCACCCCTTGCAAGAGCAGGTTTGAGAATATTGGCGGCGTCCATAGAACCTTCTGCACTCCCGGCTCCAACAACAGTATGAAGTTCGTCGACAAATAAAATTATTGAACCCGAAGCATTTATTACTTCCTGAATGATATCTTTAAGTCTTTCCTCAAACATTCCTCTATGGGATGTCCCTGCCACAATAGAAGCCATATCAAGCATAAAAACCCTTTTCCCCCGCAATGGCTCCGGTACCAAACCTTCAACTATTTTTTGAGCCAAACCTTCAACTATAGCTGTCTTCCCGACGCCCGGATCCCCAATTAACACAGGGTTGTTCTTTGTTCTACGGGATAAAATGTGTATTACCCTATCAATCTCATCTTTTCTTCCTATTACAGGGTCAAGTTTTCCTTCCCTTGCCATCTGAGTTAAGTCGCGTCCGAATTTTTCCAATTTTGAAGCAGTTTCAGTCGTTTCCTGCATAAGCTCCTCATAACAAACTTCACACAGGTCCATGTAAACCTGTTTTCCATTAATTATCCTTGTTATTTGTATTACAGCGGGTCTTTGTCCGCATCTGTGGCATAAAACCATATTCAAGATATTAGCACTCTTACCTTATGAGTGCAAGGACTAATTATAATAAAAAACAATCGTAAATGTAAAATATTGCAAAAACCATCGGCAGACCAAAAATTTTAGTGCTCCCACACATCGCCGATAAAGGGTTTTGACTCTACGGGCACCTTTTTTATGAATAACTTCCCCGCCCTTTGTAACTCCTCTGATTGTACTTTTGCCCATTCTTCGGCCTGATCTTCACGCACTTCGCACACAACTTCATCATGAACTGTAAGTATTATAGAAGCATCAAAATTTTTCTCTTTTATCCTCTCGGAAAGAAAAACCAAGGCATATTTTATTGCATCAGCGTTAGTACCCTGAATTGGGTGGTTTTTGGCTTGTCTCTCAATATGGTTTATCTTTCTGGCGTACTCAGGGTCATTTTTATCAGGCTGAATATACCATCTTTTTCTTCCCGCAGGTGTGGTGCTCCACCCTCTTTTTACAGCTTCTTTTGCCGTTCCTTCAAGATATTTTTTAACCCCGGGGTAGGATTTAAAATATTTATCCAAATACTCGCGCCCTCTTTCCGGAGAAATCCCAAGTTGGCGGGCTAAACTAGTCGATCCCCTACCGTACATTAATCCAAAATTTATTGATTTAGCAGCA